>VOFG01000962.1_pt1 | contig 60000 bp, 105 predicted proteins | sample 5384171 | NCBI WGS metagenome assembly VOFG01 (sample SAMN12384726, study PRJNA508395) | human gut metagenome | isolation source: healthy gut F | host: Homo sapiens
TGTTCAAAGATAAATGGGATTCAAGTATCCGAAAATCTATAAATCCTGGAATGATAACTGGACGCCCTGTCCACTTATTTCAAATATCCAGAGGCAGTAAGACGCCTGATTTACACCACAAATGCCATTGAAGGCTTCAACCGTCAGCTCGGAAAGTGACCAAAAGCAAAACGGTTTTTCCGTCGGATGACAACCTTTTGAAAATGCTGTATTTGGCAACCATGGATATCACGAAAAATGGACCGGTCACAGGCAGGACTGGGGACAGATTCATTCCCAGCGAAATTTATTTTGAAGAACGTCTGGCAGGACGGAACCTGTAAAACAGTCAATTTTAAGCAGGTTTTATTGACATGCCTAAAAACTACCGTATAATGCAGATATGGGCAGAATCCGGAAAATCGGCTCTGCCCATTTGTAACTATTCACAAATCTTATATCAGTTTTTAACGTTTACACAAAACTTGAAACGGTCTCATGATTTCTCATTTTTTCTTTTGTCATGAATAATTTATCAATCCTGTGACAGACTCCCCATTGGTATTCATGTCTTTATTCCTATCGCTTCCCTGTTTTCCTCAACCCGAATGATCGCCGCTGTCTCCGCATTTACCAACCTGCAAGCCCTATGGTGCTTCATTACAGGCCATTTTCCAGATAAATTCCTGCGCTCTCCTTCAGCGGATGAATTACAACGATCAGATCTGCCTCCTGCTGATGGGCAAGCTCCTTTAGCCCGATTTCCCGAGGACTGACCGGTATAAAAAGCTGTCAGCCACCAACCTTCCGTCCTGATAGAGCTCGGCAGACTCTCCCTCATAGCTCAGAATCAACAATGCCTCCTCAGCTCTTTTCTAATTCCCTCAACGTGAATCAAAAGGACCAGATCTGTTCCATCTTCGGTTTCCATCCTTCCCGTCAATCTGCAGCGAACCGGATTCGAAACACTCACACAGCTCGGAAGGTATTCGCATCCACCTGCTCCATTTCAAAAATCGCATGCTCTGGTAAAGGATAGGCTCTGACTTCCGGCATTGCCGTTTTTCGTCCGAAGAAGTCCTGCAATTGTCCCATTCTCCCTCTGATACAGATCCATCTCCGAAATCACAAGAAGCTCTCTTCCATCCCAGATGATTTTCTGTGCATGAAGCGCTTCCTCTTCAGAAAGTGTGAGTATCGTAATAGGAGAAGCATCTCCGCTCACACAAAAGTCGGATCTACACCATTTCTAGTATAGAAAACATAGGTATCCGGCTCTCCTTTTCATTCGGAGCATGCACAATGGAATTGCCCTGGCCTTTTCAGAACAGCACGCTCACCCAGCGGCATCCGGAAGGGATAAAAGAAGTAATCTCCATCCCGGATATCCTGTTTACCGAAATCAGCATACACCTCTCTTCCGTCTTTTCCAAAAGCCTGCAGCGCGGTTTCTAGATGTTCTGACATAGGGTAGTGCCGAACATAATTATTCACAAACAGAAAGCCTGTCCCCGTTTTCGTATTATATCGGACGGCTGTGCGAAGCGCAGAAAAATTTTCCGGCTTTCCGGGGTTCCTCGGCTGCGGAATATAGGGCATCCGAGCCAGATCACTTCCAAAATCATGAAGAAACAATGATAATCTCCGTATTCTCCGATAGCTGTCCGACAGCTGTCCATACTCGCGGATTGGTGCATTGAAGTCGTAGTTTTTCACAGGAAGATCATTCGGATATCCTGTCTCCGGGATTCCTGCAGCGTTGTCCGCTTTCCCTCTGGATTGGTTCCTCCGTGATACATGTAATATCCGAGAAGATTGCAGCCGCTTCCCCAGCTTGACAAATGTCATTGCCTCGGTATCTCTGCCACTTACTACAGGTCTCCGGTGTTTTGTCACCTGCAGCCCACCTCCCAGCTCCGCAGTGAGGTACGGGCCTGTTCCATATCAAAAAGGTAATTCCAACCCCTATTCCATGGTCGGAGGCCGATGTTGTGATCATTTCTTTCTTCCGTGAACAGATAGTTCCCCGAGGGCTCGATTTCTGTCAGCCGCTGATCCCAGGGAGCCTCACAGTAGCCACCCATAACAGGAAGCATTCCGCCTGTCACAGCTCCTCCCCAGCCGGTTGCCGTGTAAATCAGGGACCTTCAGTCCGACCTCTTTGGCAACCTGCCTCAGCATGCGCATGTGTGCTTCCCCTTCTTCTCCGGTTCTTCCACCCACATGACCATACTCATTCTCAATCTGTATCATCGCAACCGGACCGTCGTCAGACAAAAGAAGTCCTCTGGCCTGCTCTGCAATTTTTCCGTAAAATTCCCTGACATAGCGAAGATATTTCGGATCATTGGTTCTTGTTACTAGCTGCCCTTCTTTTTTCCTTCTGCATCAGCCAGTCCGGAAATCCGCCGTTTCGAACCTCTCCGTGTGCCCACGGTCCGATTCTCAGAATGCAATGAAGACCGCAATTCTTTATTGTCTGAAGAAACTTCCGTAGGTCACGATCCCCCGAAAAATCCCATTCTCCCTCCACTTCTTCATGATGAATCCAGATAGTATATGCCGACACCAGTTCTATTCCCCCGGCTTTCATCTTATACAGCTCTTCCTCCCATCGTCCGTTGGAAACCCTACTGTAATGAATCTCGCCCATCAGGGGGAAACCATGGAGTATTGTCCAGCGTCAAGAACTGCGGTGTATAAGACAGTTTAGAATTTCTGTTCCATTGTACTCTCACGTTCTCTCTACCTCGTATGCCCCCTGCCGATCGCAGAGTTTGTTCTATATATTATGGTTTTCAACAATAGAATGCACGCTCTGCGAGCATTCTATTGTCATGAATAAAAAGTTTTCTGTACATTTTTCTTTTATGACAAAAGTGCTGCATCCCAGTATTTTACGGAGTACAGCACTTTCATTCCTCAAAAAGAATCTACTATAAGGCTTGCTTACAGATGGGTCTAACATGTTAATAATATGGAAATTGAGAAATCCTCAATGCGGTAGCACCGTAGGGGGATCAACGTAATCTGTTCTTCTTTTTTCTGTGGAAGAAACAGAGCTGTCGGAACCGGACCAGCGCTATTGCAGACCATTTCCCATTCTTTTTACTCGTTTTGCCTTTATCCGGATCTGTGAAGATGGCATTTCATGGGAAAATGGATTCTTTCTCTTCCCGTAAATCTCTGTCTTTGGAATATCCTGAAGATTGAGGGCATAATTCCATGGTTCTGTGCTACTGATATGATAATCAGCAATTCCACAGCATTCCCGCTCTTTTTCCCAGTTTTCTTCCATTTTCAAAGCATAAACCAGACTTCCTCTTTCCACTGCAACGCTATCGTGATACCACTTACTAAAGCGCACATCCATCGGATACCGAATTGTAATTCTACTTCCCGATACCAGATGTTCCACAATCCAGAAATTCTTTCCTTTCCTGCGTGCCTTTGCCCCTTCTGTCAGGAGTTCTGGATTCGCACACCATCCCGGTATTCTGATTTTCAGTTTGACGTCCGTTTCAGCTTCCTGACCAGATAAGAAACGGTGTCTCCAAAGGGATAGTCCGTTTCCACGTCAATCACAATTCGCTTGCCTTCTGATTTCGTCTCAAGATGGTTCTAAGACCGGAATTGCAGACACCAGGCAATCGTCTTCCCAAAACCATAGGTGTTGTACAAATTTCGGCCATCCCTGATGCATGTTTGCCGTACAACATCCAAAGTTAGGTTCCAGTCCAAACAGGTTAGAATCGTCCCCATTATTAAACCAATTACGTTTTGCATTGGAAACGAGAATCTGATTCGCCTGCTGCAAATACTGATGCGCCATGTAATCTTCACTGATCGATGCCGGGTAGGCATTAAATGCAACTCTTTCCAGCCGGTCTGCCAGTTCCGGGTTCCGAATACTTCCATCATCGTTTCCAGGCTAAACATCTGTTCCACAACGCCGCACAGCTCCGCTCCTTTGAGACGGTGATCCGCCGCTCAAATGTTCATCCCCGTTTATCGCTCCACTGGCTATCCCATGGTATTTCTCCACGATTCCCGGTGCCTCGATTCCCAGCTTCTTTTTTTCATCATCTTCATCGAAAAAGTATTCCATTGCAGCATATTTCAGACCCATAGACACATTTACTACATGCGTCTGATGATATTGCATCAGCTGCACCACTTCCTCATTTTGAAAGCGTTTCAAAGCATTCCAGTCATAGTAATGGGCAGTTGGTCTGGGATAAGGAAAATCAGCAAACAGGGAGGTCCAGTCGATTGCCTGTCTGCGGATTTCCCTCTGTAGGTCCATCATCCATTCCGCCGGGAAGCGTTCATACAACCATTTGATCACATATAGCACGTCTCCTGTCCGTGCCTGGGTCCATCCTGTTAAATGTCTGTCTTCTATGGCTGTTTTAAATACTTCAGATAGTTTTCAATAAATTCAATAATCTCTTCCTTTTTCGTTATTTCATAATATTGAATCATCACTTTCAACATTATGAAACGAGACCAATAATCTTCCTTGGTCTGTTCCGGTCCGAAATTTCCTTCGTTATCCTGACTCTTTAACGTCCAGTCCAGAAACTTTTTTGCAAATTTCAAAGCGTTTCTCATCCTTCAGATAATAGGATAGTGGCAGTAGCCCATCCAGATAATAGGGACACGTTCCCAGCTTTCTCCAGTACCTCCCAACCAGCCGGAATAGAGTGCAAACACTATCCCATTTTTCATGCAGACAACCGGTAAGCCCGTTCATCTGCATTTGCATCTGCTCTTTCAACCACCCGGACGGACTGACTTCGGTCAGAACAAGCTTTTCCACTTTTTTTCTTCACAATTTTCTCCTGTCAGTCATTCCAGTCCTCAAACATGTTGTCGCCGTCGTGAATATACAGTCCTACCTGTTCTACTGCAGCTCTTCTTCCATTTGCCCACAACAACCACTGACCATCCATGTGCATAACCCATGGCTTATAAACAGCTTCCACATCAGCTTCCTTCCGGACCGCCAGACAGAATCGGATTATGCGGATACCGTTCCCATCCTTCGATTCCATCTTTTGATCTTGCAACGTTGATCGTCGCTTTATACATGTCTTCAAATCCGATATAAAACATGTAGTAATATCCATCCATCGGAAAGATTTGGCAGGCAGAAACAATTTCTTTCTCCCAGAAATGTGTAGGCTCAGGTCTGAAAATGGGATTTTGCGGGTGTTTCTTCCAGTGGATCCCGTCTTCACTCTCTGCGTATCCAATCTGATCCGGCTCCCAGAAACCTCCTGCCGAATACCACATTCTAAAAATTTTCCGTTCTTCATCCCACAATACATGAGGGCACATCAGGTTGGTTTTTTCCCGGGCTTCTTCGGTTATTACCGGATCTTTTCTCTGGTAAAATGGATTCCGTCATCACTCTCTGCATATCCGATGCAGGATCTACCGCTGCTCATTCGCTCTCCTGCGCCTAAGAATTTCATGCCGGTATACCACATCAGATATTTCCCGTCTTTTTCCAGTACGATCTGACGGTTGATATCATCTTCCCATCCTGTGGTAAAATCCGGAGACAAAACAATAACCGGTTCACTCCAGTGTACCCCGTCTACACCTTCTACGAATGCAATGCTATTCGTACTTCTCCAAGACAGATACATCCTGAGCTTTTCCCCTACCTGGATTACGGTGACATCAAAGTCTCTCCCCAATCGTCCTTCAGTATCGGATTATTTTTATATCGACGCCAATTTCCATGACAACCGATTTTTGTCAGATCCTGTTCTATCATTTTGGTCCTCCGCAAAATCCCAGATCGTCTTCTTCATGGATCAATGCACCAATTCTGTGATTTTTTCTGGCACAGCCGGTATAATAACAGATCCACTTGTTCTTCAGATGCACTGCTGCCGGACGGCACACCGCTTCCACATCCCATGCACCAAACTGACCTCCTGTAATGATTGGATTGTTTGGATGTCTTTCCCCAACAAATTCCATCTTCAGACCTGGCCAGACAGATTCTGGACTTAAAGGCATCCTGCCAGGCAGTGTAGAACATCACATACTGTTCTCCGTCCCGAAGCACATGGCACGCGCCCACTCTCTCTTTCCAATACACTGTTGTCCTTTTTTCAGAACAGGCTCGGAATAGGGTTTTTCCCAGTGTTCACCGTCACGACTGACTGCATAGACAATTGCCAGCGGTTTCTCTATATCTCCTGCGGAATACCACATTTGAAGAGGTCTTCCTTTTCATCCCAGATGACACAGGGATAGCAGACCGCATTTCTCTCCCACAAAAGATCAGGCTCTAAAACAGGCTGTCTGGATGCCATCCAGTTCATTGCATTATTTCCTGTCGCATGTCCAATCACGGATCGGTCGTATCCATCTGTCACCGGATCATACCGCTTCCCTGTATAAAACAGGTGGTACTTGCCTTTTGCAAACAAAACAAACGGCTGGCAAACAGCAGCTTCCCATTTCAGCTCTGGACGCCTTATCAGGGAATAGCCAAAATCTCCTCCATCAGAGTAAAATGTGTCACCGATCACATAGGCTTTGGATTCTGTTTTTCCTCCGTTACCCCGTCTTCTGCAAAGGACGGAAATCCAATCCGTTTTCTCCTACCGCCACCAGGATTTTCTTCAGGAAGCGATGACTGTAATACAGATGAAATCTATCTTTTATTGAAGGACCATTGGATCGGAAACTTCCCCGATCTGTTCACCGATTATCGGGTTCTTTTCGTACCTTCTCCATCCGGCATAACATCCGATCTTCCCGGATCATATGCTCTCATAAGCGTTTCTCCTTTAAAAACTCTCTTTACTGTCTTTGTGCAACAAATTCCTCTATCTGCCGGTTCATTTCATCGATTACCTTTTGAACTCCGGCGTCTTCCATTTTTCTGAAAATTCTGCCAGAGTGGCATCTACATCCTTCGCCATGCCGAGATTCAGCGGTTTATAATACTTGTCCATCAGCGTACTGATGATGGCGATTTCCGTATTCACAGGCGTCGGGTCAAATACAAACGCATCCAAGGTATGATGTTTGATTTTATCCGAATAACCTTCAATGATTCCTGTGTAGGTCTCATCCAGCAGAGTAGGATTTTCCACATATTCTGTTCGGTTGATCGCTTCGTTTGTCCATCCCCAGTTACAGTTTGCGTCTACACCATAATCCGAATTCTTATCCAGCAGCTTATACTGATCCTCACCAACAGCTTCCCAATGTACCCCTTCGATACCCAGCTTGGTCAGATCATAAATTTCCGGGTTGGTATAAAACTCGTTCAGAACCATCATCGCTCTTTCTTTATTACGACTGTTTCTGTTAATTGCCATACCGTTATTGGTATATGGATAGACTTTCTGTGCAAGGTCAGGAGCAAAATCAATGATTCTGCTGTTCCAGTCCGGATGTTCCGAATTTGCGATTCGTCCATACGATAACTGATTGCTCAGGTCCACGTCATTACAGCTGACTTTCCATTCAAAAAAATTGTCCTGCTTTTTCATCCTGTGAATTCAGCGAATCTGCTGACCAGTAGCCCTTCTCGTACATCTCCTGCATTTTATGACAATAATCGGAAAACTCATCCCAGTCCAGAATATAGCGTACTTCCAGATCCGAAGGATCGCATAATGATACATGAACAGCTTGTTATCATCTCCATTGATAGCGGAATATCCAAGAGTCAGCCATTCGTACAGATCCTGAAATTCTCCGCCGCCCGTTCTAATGCAGATACGGAAGCTTCTCCTGTACATACATCATCAAGGAATGCCTCCAACTCTTCCCTGCTGGTAATATCTTCATAGCCGTACTTTTCCATCAGGTCGCCTCTTACCAAGAGGTTGCCGCCGCTCGCGTACTCATTTTTATAACAGGGCGACCATATAAATTTTTCCGTCGATTTGGGCCTGTTCCCAGGCATCTTCCGGTCCACTGCCTGGATGTCCGGAGCGTAAGTAGAAATGAATTCCGGTGTAAGCTCATAAAATCCGCCCATATTAGCCGTTTCACTATAATGAGCCCACCCTGTAGCTGTAAAAATCAGGTCGAAATCTTCTCCGGAAGAAAACAGAAGAGAATATTTGGTATCGTGCTCCGCCCAGGATAAAAATTCCACTTCTACCGTAGCGTTTACGGTTTCCTCCAGTTTCTTATTTACTTCATCGTACACAAGATCAAAATCCGGGGTGCGATCCCCAATGAGTACATTTTAATCGTTACCGGTTCTGAAACATCATTTCCTCGATAGGTTTTCCCTCGCTCTCCGAAACAGCAGTGCTCGCTGCAGTTTCTGTGCTATTCTGGGTTTGTGTCTCCCCCGATCCACAACCCCCAAGGAAAAGCGTACCCAATAATGCGCCCGACAGTAATGCAGACAACAGTCTCTTTTTCATAAAGAACCTCCTTTTCTATTCCCTATGTATTTTCCCCTTTATGAAGCAGCATTTTCTTCATAAGAAAATAGTATCTTATTTCATTTTTACATCAATTCGCATAAAACCCAATTATTTTTTTCAACTTTTGCAATATCAACCAGTTTTTTGCAGGAAACCGTGCGCAACGTTGCGCTCCCCGGTTTCATCATCCTTTACAGCACCGATGGTGATTCCCTGAACGAAATATTTCTGTACAAACGGATAGGCAAAAACGATAGGTCCGGTCGCCACTACCGTAAGCGCCATCTTGAGGGACTGGGTTGGCAAATTGAATGCCGCTGCTACTGCGCCGCTGGCAGCACTGGACAAAATCTTTCGGTATGCCTGAATATTGTTGATTTGTTCATAAAGCGAAATACTGTAGCGGAAACATTTCGTTGTCCGATATGTAAAGCATTGCATTATACCAGTCATTCCAATAGGCCAGTGCAATGAAAAGTCCTACTGTTGCCAGAGCAGGACGAACCAGCGGCATAACTACCTGGAAAAGCATCATAAAGTCCCCGCAGCCATCGATTTTCGCAGCGTCGATCAAAGACTCCGGAACGGACAGCATATAACTTTTCATGATCAGCAGATTATAAACGTTAAAAAGCAATGGGAGCAACAGAGCCAGGTAGAAATTTTTCAATCCCAGGTATCTTGTCATCAGGATGTATATGGAAACCAATCCTCCGTTAAATAAAGTCGTAAAATAAAAGAAGAAAGAGAAACCGCCTCGCCATTCAAAATCTCGTCTGGAAAGGACATATGCGGTCATAGTCTGCAGCAACAAGCCTATCGCCGTACCTGCTAAAGTCAGCGTGATCGTGACAAGATAGGCTTTCGCCACTACCGCCGGCGACTTGAAATCTGCCTTATATGCTTCCAGCGAAAATTCTTTCGGCCACAGACTGAATCCATATAGGGAAATCGCTTCTTCCGAAGTAAATGATGCTGCCAGCACCATGATAAAAGGAATCAGGCAAACAAGCGCTATCAGACCGCAAAACAGGTATCCGACCACATTTACGCCACTGATCTTTTTCGTCCTGACTTCTTTAAACTTTTTTTTCTTCATCGCATTCTCTCCTAAAATAATGCATAATCCTTATCGTAGCTCGAAACCAAACGGTTTGCGAAAATAACGGTTACAAAGCATAAAACGGACTGGAAAAAAGCCAGACGCTGCAGCCATTCCAATATCATTGTTGTTGATGAGTGCACGGAAGGTAAACGTATCGATCACATCCGTCACATCATACAACGTGCCATTGGTCCGATTAAATTGTAAAACAGATCAAAATTTCCTCTGAAAATTCCGCCTACTGCCAGCAGCACCAAAATAATCATGGTAGGACGCACCATCGGAATGGTAATTTTAAAAATGCGCTGCAATTTCCCTGCTCCGTCAATCTCGGCTGCCTCGTAGATGGATGTGTCAATTCCCATAATGGAAGCGGGTAAAGAATGGAGCCATATCCCACACTTTTCCGGGCATTGAATACAATAATAATTAGAGGCCATATTTTCGGCATGTTATACAGGTTTACTTTTTTCTCCGCCGAACGCAACAATCACCTTATTCACGATTCCATAGTCGTAACTCAGGATATTGAAGGCAATTACGGATACCACGACCCATGAAATAAAATAGGGCAAGAACATAAAGGACTGAGAAACTTTCCGAAATCTCTTGTTTTTGATTTCCACCAGAAAAATTGCCACCGCCAGCTGCAAAATGTTATTGACGATAATAAAGGCCGCATTATACAAGAATGTGTTCCTGGTCACTTTCCATGCCTGACCGGATTTAAAAAGAACCTAAAATTATCCACCCCATTCCATGGACTCCCAAAGATACCGTCTACATAGTTATATTTCTTAAATGCCAGAACGATCCCGGCCATTGGAATATAGTTGAATAGGATTACATACAGTACGGCCGGAAGGAGCATTAACAATAAAACCCGATATCGTTTCAGCTTACCGAGAAAATTATTTTTTGTTTCATATCAGTTTCTCCTTCTTTCTTTTTTGTCGATTGTCTCAGGCGGATTTCGTAATTAGCACAACTCTTAATCGGCATCTTTTTCCTTCCAGCATTCCGATCAGAACCTTTGCTGCTATTGATCCCAATTGATGACCATCCACCCGGATGGCCGTAATTGGAGGATTGTTCATTTCCATATGGATACTGTCGTGCATGGACGCGACCCTGATCTCCTCTGGTATCCGGCATCCATATTCCTGAAGCTTGCGAACAAGCTTTTTGCACAGGGCGTCATCCGTACACACTGCACAATCCGCCTTATTGTCCACGATTTTTAAAACAGCCCGGTCCAGTTCCATAGGCCCATCCACATTCTGAAAAAACAGTTCCTGGTTATTACTGCTTCCTTTTGACAGATCACACCCAAAAAATCCTTCACATCTGTACCGATTGACCATATTATTGCTGTCAGCCGAAAGCAGCGCTATGTTCTTCTCCCCGTTTCTCAATAACATGGATGCCAGTTCAATTCCTGCCGCTTTATGATCACTGTCCACCTGGATCACTGAATCATCGTCAATGGGCCGATAAGGACAAACGGTACCTTCTTCATCTGCAGGTATTGAATCAGGTTATTCCCCAGTTGATAGTGGGTCATAATAAAACCGTCTACCTTCTTCCTATCCAACAGTTGTTTTAATTTTTAAAGATCGTCATTCTTTTCCGATACATAGAAAAGATCATACCCTTTCTGACTGCAATAGGCATAAACACCGTCCAGACAGTTCTGGAAGAAGGGGTTTCTGCAACGATTGCATGGGAAGGAAAAAAGGATTGCAATATTTTTGCTCTTCTCCATGCCACTTCTGGTTTTTACCACTGCGTTTTTGTTCCTCAAGGAAACGCGCAATACGATCCTGTGTCTCTTTCCCGATCCTTCCTTTTCCGGAAAGTGCACGGGATATGGTTGTCTTGGACAATTGCAGCTCCTGCGCAGCTTCCGCCAGACTGATCTCTTTCTTCATGGCTTTTCCTCACAGAATATAAATTTTTTATTCAATTGTTGTCCTTTGATATAGGGATCTGCAATTTAGCTGATTCCTGTTGCGCACAGCAACAGGTATAGCAGCTTGAATCGCCCTTGAAAAAGGCAGATCACTGCCTTTTAAAAATGAAAAAAAATGCTGATTTGAAAATTGAAATGCTTTCTGCTAAAGGGTAGTTTCATTATAAAAAGCATAGAATTTATTTGTCAATAATACCAGAATTTGTAAATTTTACCCAATTTCCATTTCGGGCTGCCTTTTCTGCGCACAGGCGCAATATTGCGCACTATTTCCCGTCAAATCCGTAAACTATTGCCCAAAGTTGGGATTAAATTTCTCTGCATCATCCTGAGATGCACCGACGTTCTTATAGATCTGCTGAAATGTTGCAGATTCGTATCACGAAAATCATCATTTTCCGTCCACCTATGTACTAATATAACATGGACGAAAAAGATGTAAATTTGCTAAAAAGTAAAAAAGGAAGCTGGACGCATCCAACTCCCTTAGGCATAGTCCGCAGACGTCCGCCGCAATTCTATAATATATTATGCCATAATGAAAATTTTTATGCAATAGAACTTTTGAATTCTCCACAAATACCTAAATTTTTCCCAGCTTCAAAATTAACTATACTTAATTTCCAATCCGCTGCTGCTCTGCGATTTTGACTGCATTCCTTTATTCTTTTACTCTTCTGTAGTTTGCAGCCATTTTTTTCACTGTTTCCACGTCAAAATCAATCAGCTCCGCGATTTCTTCCGGTGAACGCCCTTTTTGCCCATTCTGAAAGCAGTTATTTTTGCCTGTTCTTCGCGTCCTTCTTCGCGTCCTTCCGCGTAGCTCTCATTTCTCAAATCTTCCATAACCTTGCACATTTCATTCACTCCTTTCGGATTCTCTTTTTAGATACCGCGTCTTTTCCGCCAATAGGTCAAAATACATATCTTCCGCATCCGTACAATTAAAATCGTGCATCAGCTTGCCCAAATCCGAATCGCCGCGGTATTCGCCATTTACATATAAAATATGTGTTCCATCCTCAAACGGCTGGTTCAGCGTAAGGTTCATATTCTGAATCACATACATTGGCTTCCCTGCCTTATAATAATCTTTTTCCGTGATAAAGATCACATAAGTATCCGGCAAGTCTCTGTAATCCTGCTTTTCATCGAGATTTTCCACGTCCATCACACTGGAATGGTATCTCGCACGATGCGGATCGGCTTCCATTATCCGACCGTTGAACCTCCATATCGTATTTTTTCCCTGTACTGTCCTCTGCATACGCATCCAGGCAAATCGACCTTGCTCCGGTCACCCGCTTTAAATCCGCCTGTGTTTCACACTTTAACAGTGTCAGATCCTTTTTTCCCGGTAATAATCCGAAGAACCAGTTCTGCCAGTGGGAGATTATCTTTAAAAAGTCCCCGCATGAATGTATCGTCAATCGGTCGGAAACTACGCAGACGCTCAAGATCTTCCTGATGCCGTTTTTCTCTTTTTTATCTTCCGTTTCACTCATATGCTATCCTTTCCGATTCTGCGGATAGCCTAAAGCCTTTCTTTGCTTTTTATCCTACCACAGAACCCTTTGTTTTATCAATTCATATTACTACCATATAATACACTATCATTATTGATAATTATAAAAGCACATCACCTCTCCTTTTCTCAGGGCCAAGCGGAGCCGACGCTTCCTATCCTATTCCGTCCGATTCAGATACCTGTCAGCTCCTGCCTGCTTCTCGTTTCTCCAGTCCGATGCAATTTTTCTTATCCACTGAAAACGAAACTCTTATTCCGATTTTCCGCCAGCCTGTACAATCAGAAAGTTCATGGTCTCTAAAATCCGCTTCCGATCTGCCCTCGACAACTCCTCCAGCTTTTTGGAAAGAGCGTTCGCTTCCGCGATAAAGCCGAAATCCAGTTCGTCCTGCAGAAGTTCATCTGCTGAAACGCCAAGCTGATTTGCGATCGCCACAAAATTCTGCAGTCTGGGCATTTTGATGCCCCGTTCAATACTGGAAATCGTCTCTATGCTGACTCCGATTTTTTCCGCAAGCTGCTCCTGTGTAAATCCACGCTTCTCCCTGCACCGTTTAATCTGCTCCCCAAGCATATACTTTTCCCTTCCCCTTATCGTTATAGTCTCGTACTGATAGTATGGGTAAAGTATAGGTTTCCTATCTGTTCCGCTCCACGAGCCTTTAGTTCTACTCAAGAACCTATAGTTCTATTTTCGGAAATTTTTCAACCAAATTTGTTAAAAATAATGGTATGGTAGAGTAAATTTAAAACTCCCTGAAACTTTTTTCCCGCCTACAACGTCTAATCCTCAGAACAACAAAAGAAGGAGGCGAATTTCTTCGTGATATCATTATCCAGAAAAACAAAAGAAAAAGCGGTAGAAGATCTGCTTTTGCAAAATTACGATCAATATTACCGGCTCGCTTACAGCTACGTCCACAACGAAGCAGACGCAGGAGATATCGTCCAGAACGGCGCATATAAAGCTATCCGAAGCAGCTCTGACTTAAAAGAGGTCCGTTATGCAGCCACCTGGCTGTATCGAATCATGCTCAACGAGATTTTTTTTTTTTCTTTCTGTAAGCAGAAAAAAACGGGCCGTTGGAAGAAGGAAACGACGAGCTACACTACGAAGACGCTTACGAGAATCTCGATCTGAAACATGCGCTGGAGCTGCTGCCGCCCCGCGACCGCAGGATCGTAGAGCTGAAATACTTTGAAGATATGAAGCTGGAAGACATTGCAGCAATCATTGAAGAAAACACAAATACCATCAAAAGCAGACTATATCGCACTCTCAAAAACTCCGGTTGTCGCTGGACTGACCGCCCGACACAGCTGCCGACCACATTCGAGACCCATCAGCGTGCAGCAAGTTCAACACCATTCAAGCGGTGGCTCAGCCCCGCCATCACTCTCAGAAAGGATTTTTATTATGGAAAAACCGTGAAAACAGTTACAGGAATTGAAAAAGAATATCAGGACATCCGCATGTCCGAAGAACAGCTTTTACAGATGAAACAAAAGATCTCTCAGGCAAAGCAGGAGAACAGCCAGCAGCGTTCCAATGCTGCCCACAGCTCTGTCTCCCACAGACGCTCCATCACACGCCGCTGCGGGATCGCCGCTGCTGCAGCCGCTGCCGCTCTGGTCATCTTACCGAACACCTCCGCTTCCGTTGCCTACGCAATGAGCCAGGTTCCTGTGCTCTCCAGGCTTGTTGAAGTCGTTACCTTCCGGGACTATCACTACGAAGATGACCGAAACAGCGCAGACATTCAGGTTCCGGAGGTAACTGTCGCACCGGACACTGACGCGGATACACAAAAATCCTCCGCCGTTTCCGAACAGACGAAGAAAACAGCAGAGGAAATCAATACAGAGATTCAGACCATCACAGACCGCCTGATCGCAGAATTCGAAGAAAGCAAGAAAAACGAAGAAGGCTACCAGAATATGACCGTCAAATCCGAAATTCTGGCGACCACCGATCAGTATTTCACCCTGAAAACTGATCTGCTTCCAGTCTGCCGGAAGCGGTGCAGAATGGAACTACTACTACACCATTGACCTTTCCACCGGAAAACGCCTGCAGCTTGCAGATCTTTTCCAGGAGGGCAGCGATTATTTAACCACTATCAGCGACAATATCAAACAGCAGATGAAAGAACAGATGGCGGCAGATGAAAATAAAATCTACCGGCTCGATTCCGATATGCCGGAATGGGATTTTACCTCCATCACAGACAACACTTCCTTCTACTTGAATCAGAACAACGAGGTTGTGGTTTGCTTCAACGAAGGCGATGTTGCACCGATGTCCATGGGTTGCCCGGAATTTGTTATTCCTAACGAGGTGCTCGCCGGAATTCGGAAGTAAAGTCAACGAGGTATGCCGTGCCGCGTGTCACGGTGCTGCGCGATCTGTCTGCGTGTCCGCAACATCCTACGTTTTATCATGCCCGACACACCCGCGCAGCACTGCCGTCACGGCTTCCCCGCCCAGCTCAAGCCTGCCGACTCTGGAGATAAACTCCTCTACCTGTTTTAAGTGCTCCCGGTTGACGCGGTTTTCGTCCTGCTGAATCTGCTTCCGATACATCGTCGGGGAAACCCCCTTCATCTGCCGAAACGCCTTGCTGAACACAAGCGGATCCTGATATCCGCAGGACAATGCGATGCTTTCCACCGGCAGATGCGGCACATCAGCATTTCCGCAGCCTTTGTCAGCCGGTACGCCGCCAAAAACTGTTGCGGGGACATACCGAGAGATTTCTGAAACAGAGTATATAGATAACTGCGGTTGACACAGACATAATCCGCCACGTCCGTCACCCGGATCGGGTTGCAGTAGTTACGCTGAATAAATTCCACTGCCCGGCGGACATACTGGTTCGCCCGATCCGTTTCCTCCCGCCTTTCCTCCGGCATACTCTGCGCCACAACCGACAGAAAAAATATGCAGCAGACCGTTTCGGCGCAGCTCGTTTGCAACGCCGACCGTATTATGATCCATCATGTCCCGGACGATACTGTAAAGCTCATCCGACTGCTCCGAATGAAACACCGGGTGCCGCGGGGAAATCCCCATGCTTTTGACATATTCTTCCGCGCGCTCACCCGCAAAGCCGACCCAGATGTACATCCACGGATCTTTCTCATCCGCCTGATAAAAGCTCATCTGCCCCGGCTCAATCAAAATCCGCAGCCTGCTTCCAGCGGATATTCCTCGCCCTCCATTTTGAAAAATTCCCCTGCCGTTTAGTACATAATGAATCAGATAATGCGGCTTCATCGCCGGTCCGAAGCAGTGCAGGGGTTCTGTCCGGGAGCACCCGCAGCAAGTCATGAAAAAGCTCTCCGCCGGGCTGTCCCCAAATTCCAGTTTATATGCTTTTTCCATACTGATCTCCATTTTGCAGGCGCTTTGCGCTAAAAATCCCACACAATTCACTGGGACTCTACACGCCTGCGGTACATAACTGCCAGCAATCCACAGTTGCTTTACAGGCACTTTACTCCCGATACCCCGTCTGCAGATTCACAAGATTTTCAATCGGCTGCCCCGCAAAATACCGTTCCAGATTGTCTGCAAACAGTCCGACGATCTTTTCCAGCGTCTCCGGAAGGAAAAACCTCCGGAAACATGCGGCGTAATCAAGAGATTCGGCGCATTCCAGAGCCGATGGTCTGCCGGAAGCGGCTTCCGGATCTGTGACGTCCAGCGCGGCCCCCGCGATTTTTCCCGCATACAGCGCATCCGCAAGGGCATCCGTATCGATCGCCGTTCCGCGCCCGACGTTTAAAACAACCGCATTGTCCGACAACAACGCAATCCGCTCCCGGCTCAGCACATGATACGTCGATGCATTGCCCGGCAGGCTCATCGCCACGATATCCGCCTTTGGAAGCAGTTCTTCCAGACTGTCCATGCCGTACATACCCTCCATCCATTCCGGGCAGTCGCTCTTTTTAGAAACTCTTCTGCGAATTCCGCTCACCCGACAGCCAAGTGCATTCATCTTTCTGCCGAACGTCATTCCGATATCACCGCAGCCGATCACCAGTACGTTCGATCTTTCGATTACTTTTACATGTCCTTCCGAATGCCAGCAATGTGCTTTCTGGTTGTCCCAATACAGCAGCAATTTTTTCCGCAAGGCAAACAGACAACCGATCATATGCTCCGAAATCGCCATTCCATAAGCACCCGTCGCATTCGCAAGCTGTGCACCCTCCGGCAGAAGCCCCGGTTCACAATAGCCTTCCGTCCCGGCATTATTCAACTGAATCCATTTGAGGTTTTCACACTTTTTTAACTGCAAAGGACTCTGCAAATTGCCAAGGATAATGTCCGCGCGCCGCAGCTGTTCTTCTGTCAACTCCGGCTTTTCCGTAAAGAAAAACTTCTGTCCCGGCGCAGCCTGCAAAAAGCTGTTGCTTTTCTTCCTCCGTCACTGGCGGCGTGACCAGAATACAAAGCCTTTCCCGCTTCCGCACCTCTGGAAGCAGCATCTGCAGCTCTTCCAAATAAATGCAATGCGGAATTTCGTTCTTCTCAACCAGTCTCAGACAGCTTTCAAATTCAAACCAGCGCACTTCCTCCAGTTCTTCTTTCTGCAAGACAAAATCCTCCGGCCTTCGATCCAGCCATAGCGCATAAACGTTGCTGACCTGCCTGTCATGAAATTCCTTTCCATGAAAAATGCCGTCATAGGAAAATCTGCGCTGTCCGCAATAAATCAACTCATTTTCCGAAACACTGCAGCCCAGTTCTTCCTTTAACTCCCGCAGCGCAGACGGAATGAAATCTACCCCTGCTGGAATATGTCCGGCGCTGGAAATATCGTAACAGCCCGGAAAGGAATCTTTATTCTGACTTCTTTTCTGCAGCAGTACCTCGACTTTTCCTGCCCGTTCCCGCAGGATCCAGACATGAGGTACGGTCTTGCGCAGTCCCTGCTTATGTGCAGCTGTCCGTTCTGCTATTTTCCCGGTCGGTACTCCATTTTCATCTACGATATCCAAATATTCCATACTCTACTGCCCCTGTTTTTTGTCTCTTTCTTTCTATTTTAACGAAATCTATCGCCGTGTCAATCTTATGTAAAGCTCCAGGTCCGGGATAGAAAGCCAACCCGTCCGTCTGTTTTCTCCTATTTCTTAGACACATTTCAAAAACTGGGAAATTTTGCTACACTCTTTCAATTCTGTGAATTGAGGAACCCCATTTCCTGCGATATGATACAGCTACAAAACAAACAGAGGAAAAAAATTTCTCATTGTTTCCCGAAAATTCGGGCATCCTTTTACTGACAAATTTGTATTGAAAATCGAAAATGGAGGATTTTATCATGGCAAAGAAACATTCCGGTCTTTCAAAGGCAGCTATCCTCGCAGCAGGCGTCGGCGCAGCGGCATTTGCAGCAAAAAACATACAGACCATCTTGCAGAGGAAGGTCAGACCTTATCCGGTGAGATTAAAGAAGCAGTCGCAAAAAACCGCAGAAAAAAACCATCAAAATGCCTGCTCCTGACCCGAACTACCGCAACACAGAGCGGGGCAAATATGAAAAAACAGTAAGGGCATTTACTACACCAACGGTAACTACGAAGCATTCGCCCGTCCCGAAAAAACCGGAAGGCGTTGACAACAAAAATGCTTATCTGGTGGGTAGCGGACTGGCTTCTCTTGCAGCAGCCTGTTTCCTTGTACGTGACGGACAGATGCCCGGAAAGAATATCCACATTCTGGAAGCAATGGATATTGCAGGCGGAGCATGTGACGGTATCTTTGATCCGAGCCGCGGATATGTAATGCGCGGTGGACGTGAGATGGAAAATCATTTCGAGTGCCTGTGGGATCTGTTCCACAGCATTCCTTCCCTGGAAAAGCCCGGTGCATCCGTACTGGACGAGTATTACTGGTTAAATAAGCACGATCCCAACTACTCCCTGTGCCGTGCAACCGTAAACCGCGGTGAAGACGCACACACACGGACGGCAAGTTCAATTTAAGCCAGAAGGGCTGCATGGAAATCATGAAGCTGTTCCTGACAAAAAGATGAAGACCTGTACGACAAGACCATCGAAGACGTATTCGATGACGAGGTATTCAACTCCACCTTCTGGTTATACTGGCGCACCATGTTTGCTTTCGAGAACTGGCACAGCGCACTGGAAATGAAGCTGTACTTCCAGCGTTTCATCCACCATATCGGCGGACTCCCGGATTTCAGCGCACTGAAATTCACCAAATACAATCAGTATGAATCCCTGATCCTTCCGATGAAGAAATACCTGGAGGACGCAGGCGTACAGTTCCAGTTCAATACCGAGGTTACCAACGTTATCTTTGATTTCCATGACGGCAAAAAGGTTGCAAAGACCATCGAATGCAAGGTAAATGGGAAAGAGCAGAAGATTTCCTTAACCGAAAACGATCTGGTATTCGTAACAAACGGCAGCTGCACAGAGGGAACGATCTACGGAGATCAGAATCACGCTCCGGTGGGCGATGCAGAGGTTCGCAACAGCGGCGTATGGGATCTGTGGAAAAATATCGCCCGTCAGGATCCTTCCTTTGGTCATCCCGAGAAGTTCTGCTCCGATATTGAAAAGACCAACTGGGAATCTGCAACTGTTACCACTCTGGATGACAAGATCATTCCTTATATTGAGAAAATCTGCCAGAGAGATCCCAGAAGCGGCAAAGTCGTTACCGGCGGTATCGTAAGCTGTCAGGATTCCAGCTGGCTGTTAAGCTGGACCATCAACCGTCAGGGTCAGTTCAAAGAACAGGATAAGAAGCAGGTTTGTGTATGGGTATACAGCCTGTTCACCGACGTTCCCGGCGATTATATCAAGAAGCCCATGAAAGAATGCACCGGTAAGGAAATTACAGAAGAATGGCTGTATCATCTCGGCGTTCCGGTAGAGGAAATTCCGGAGCTGGCAGAGCACAGTGCAGTCTGCGTTCCTACCATGATGCCTTATATTACCGCATTCTTCATGCCCAGAGCAAAGGGTGACCGCCCTGATGTTATCCCGGATGGCTGCGTAAACTTCGCATTCCTGGGTCAGTTGCGGAAACCCCCAGAGACACTATCTTCACGACAGAATATTCTGTTCGTACTGCTATGGAAGCCGTTTACGGACTGCTTGGCGTAGACCGTGGTGTTCCGGAGGTATGGGGCAGCGTTTATGATATCCGTGAACTTCTCGACAGCTCCGTAAAGCTGATGGATGGCGTGTCTCCGCTGGAGATCGAACTTCCCGGACCGCTCAATAAGCTCAAGAAGCCTCTGTTAAAAGCAATTTCCGGTACAGTGATCGAAAAGCTTCTGCGCGACCATAATATTCTCAAAGAAGGCATGATGTAATTCCATTTCCAATAAGGGCAGCGCCTGGGGATTTTCCCCGACGCTGCCCCTGATTCATGACAATAGAATGCTCGCAGAGCGTGCATTCTATTGTTTTTATCAATCTGCTTCTGTCCGGACTGCTTCCTTCAGAATCCGCACCATCAGCTCTACACTTCCGACGTGGTATCCGCAGCTTCCGTAAATGCCAGTGCCATCCGGTCTGACAGCTGCCAGAACCGGGAGCTTTTCGGCAAGCCTCATTCTCTTCGCAGTTTCCTGCCAGCCACAGAGGGTACCGGACGCTGTGTCACCAGTCGCTGTGTGCAGTGCGGCATTGGCATCCGAAGCACCGCCAGATATATCGTATAAAATTTCTATCTCAGATCCCGCATCCAGCGCCAGCACTTCCTGCAGCGTTTTATGCTGCAGGTCTTTTTCCTGCCGCAGAACGAAAAGCAGCTGACAGCCAATTCCTTTGGAATTTCCTTTTGCGCTCTTTTCCAGTGCCAGAACCTCATTCAGCACATGCTCTGTCGGCTCTGCCCCAATTTCCAGAAATGCCAGAATACTGCGTTTTCCGCTTACCAGTTTTTCCAGACTGCAACGCGTTCCATCTGCTCTCTGTAAGAAGATGTCCCGAAGCAGGCAGCTTTGTATTCCCTCCCGGAGACTGTTGTTTTTGTTTTGCAGCTTCCGGCAGCTCCGGCTCTCATCCGGCACACTGCTTTTTCCCACGGCATCACACCATCCGCTTTTTCAAAATCCGGCATATAAAGCTCGGTCTGTTTCTCCTTTTCGATCGCAAACAAAAGCTCTGCTGCCTCCTGATCCCCGTTCAATAGCCGTTTTACTGCAATCAGGCGATAAATTCCCACCGGAAGTAAAAGCTCTAACGTTTCCTTTTCAAATACCAGTCCGGCATGATTCATTGTCACGAAATGATCCTTTTCCAGACGCCCCAGCGTCCAGTGCTGCGCATAAATCCATTCTTTTCCCAAAATATTTCGCAGCAGAAGCGTTCCTTTCGAGGCCTGCGCCCCGCTGACCGGTACACGGAATGCGCCGTCCGCCCAATATTCCGGAAGCATCAGGCTTTTTATCCAATCTCGCCGGGATATTCAGGCTTCTGCAAATCGCAATAAACAAAATCGTCCTGGAAACTGCACTGCCCATTTTCAGCTTCAGACAGCCGATCGGCGACGCGCAAAGGGTATCATATTCTTCTTCCGGGATATCGGTAATGTTTTGGTTTACATAATTCCATATCAGCTCTGGATTGGAGGCAAATGCTTCCTGCTCCTGAGCAGTCAGCACACTGCAAATGTAACTTCTGTAAGCGCCGATTTCTTCCAGCCAGATTCTGGGACACAGCAGATCCTGTACATGTATATCTTCCGACCAGCTGCCGCGCTTTGCTGACAAGTGGTCTTCCAGCACTTCTGCCCGCAGATCTTTATTATCTTTTTTCGTCAGACTGTCCAGCAGCTTTTTGCGATCCGGGTTATCATCCTTTTCCAGAAAAGCTGTCAGCTCCTCTGCATTCTCTCCCGCAACGCGCATCCTCTCTTCCTCCTCCGGATGCACTGCAATCGCGTGCCGGGTCAGCTGATCGAAGCGTTCTTCCGCAGCTTCACTGCATCTGCCAGTCTCCGCGTGCCGCGCGACACTTCTTCCTCACTCAATACACTTTCCCGGACAACGACTTCTTTCGGAGCGCATAGCTTCGCCAAATGCCATTCGCAGGCAGAAACGCCAGAAAGCGCATCTTTCATTCCCGCTTCCGAATCCTTCAGCACAAGCGTAACAGCGCAATCCGCATCTGCCGCCCGATGCCGTCCTCTGCCAAATTACAATAACGCTCCACAAACTTTCCCTCTGACCGCGCCTGCAGCGGATGTCGCCCAGCCCAAGCCTGATCGAAGTCTCGCCCTGTTCGTCGGTTTCCAGCGCTGCTGCCGGGAAATATTCCGCCATGTTCAGAATTTCCACTGAAACTTGTGCGTGCGCTGCCGGGGTGTTGTCCTGTTTTCGCACCTGAATCCGGAGCTTGCGTGTCTTTGTATACGAAGCGGTGACATTGTGGCAGACAACCGCGCCGTCCCTGCCGATTACCTCTTCCCGCTTTCCCGCCGCATAATCGCCGAATGTGCGGCTGTGAATCAAAATCGCCTGTCCGGCAGGTCCTGTAAACCAGCCGCGATCCAGTTTTTCTTCCGGCTCGCAGGCCCCCAGAAAGTGCCATTCTCCATTTACCCAAACCTCGACCCAGGCATGGTTATCGTCGCAGTGCGCCCAACGCGGCGTGTATACCTGACGTGCTGCAAGCCCGACACTGCGCAATGCCGTCACCGTAAAGGTGGATTCTTCTCCGCAGCGTCCTTTTCCGCTCCGGTACATCGTCATCGGCCCCGCCGTTCGGTCATCCGCCATTTCATACGTTGCATGCTCTACGCACCAGTAGTTGATCTCTACCGCTGCCTGATATTCGTCCAGTCCTACAATTCGGTCTTTTAACTGCTCGTAAAAAAAACTGCGGCAATCGCTGATGTCCTCCGAGTTGATCCGATAATACAGTACGTCGTGGACAAACAGATCCTCCGGCAGCTTCTTGCACCAGTCCATCGTTTTCCGCAGCCAGAGGGCATGGCGCACATAACTCAGAAATATTTCAAACGGATATTCCCCGGCATCCCGCAGCGGCATCGTCCCGTAAAAAATTTTATCAGCAGGGCCTCTTCCTCGCTGCACAAAGACAAGCCTGCCTCGATTTCGGATATAATCGGCGCAAAATATTTTTTCTATTTTCAAAGTGTGTTTCCGCATATATTTTTAATTGTTCTGAAAATTCCATGTTTCCTCTGATTTCCGCGCACGCTTTTTGCGCATACCGAGTTTGTGTCAAGTGCACGCTGCACGATCGGATGACCGCCGTATGGTGTCCTTTAAGCCCTAAAAAACGCCCCACAGGTTTTCCTGCGGAGCGTTTCTGTGTAATGTATTCAATCCCACTTTTGAGGATCGACATCATTTCTGCTGCATTTTTTGCCGGATCCTTAAAAACAGCGGAGCCTGCCACAATCACATTCGCGCCGGCCTCCAGCACCAGCTCGACATTTCCTGCACCAACGCCGCCGTCTACCTCCAGCTCGATCTCGCGACCGCTTTTCCGGATCAGCTCTGCGGTCTGGCGGATGCGTTCCGTTGACTCCGGAATATATTTCTGACCGCCAAAGCCAGGCTCAACACTCATAATCAGAATCAGCTCGACCTCATCCAGATATTCCTCCAGCACCTCTATCGGCGTACCGGGCTTGATGCTGACACCAGCCTTACAGCCGCAGCTGTGAATCTGTCGGATGACCTCATGCGCGTCTGCACAGGCTTCCAGATGGATCGTAATAATATCTGCGCCTGCTTTTGCAAACGCTTCCACATGCCGTCCCGGTTCTACGATCATCAGGTGCACGTCAGAACCATATCGCAGGACTTGCGGATCGACTCCACAACACACATGCCATAGGACAGCGCCGGAACGAACATACCGTCCATCACATCGATATGAAGATATTTCGCGCCAGCATTTTTACCGCTTCAATCTGCTCCCCAAGCCGCATAATATCGGCTGCCAGAATTGACGGGCCAGAATTTTTCCATACTTTCCTCCACTTAACGGGTCACAAAATTCTTTACGGTATTGTATACACCGTTCCCGTCAAGACCATATTTTACAAGAAGCTCGCCCGCAGAACCGGACTCGCCGAATACATCCTGAATGCCGATTCTGCATACCTTTGTCGGGCACTCTTCAGACAATGCCTCGCAAACGGCAGAACCAAGGCCGCCGATCACGGAATGCTCTTCCGCCGTCACGACTTTTCCGGTCTTCTTTGCGCTGTTGATGATCAGCTCTTTGTCCAGAGGCTTGATCGTGTGAATATTGATAACCTCTGCGCTGATACCCTCTGCTGCCAGCTTTTCAGCCGCTTCCAGCGCGGAGCTTACCAAAATACCGGTTGCAACGATCGTCACATCCGTACCCTCACGCAGCACGATACCTTTTCCCATCTCGAAATGATAACCGGGACGGTCATTGATTACCGGCACTGCAGAACGTCCGAAACGCATATATACAGGGCCAACATATTCGATGGCAGCACGGACACACTCTGCCGCCTCAACCGCATCGGAGGGGTTCATGACAACCATACCCGGAATGGAGCGCATCAGGGCGATATCTTCGTTACACTGATGGCTCGCACCATCCTCGCCGACGGTGATGCCGGCATGGCTTGCGCCGATTTTTACGTTCAAATGAGGATAGCCGATAGAGTTACGGATCTGTTCGTAAGCACGGCCTGTTGCAAACATGGCAAAGGAGCTCGCCACCGGAATTTTCCCAACGAGGGAAAGTCCTGCTGCCACGCCCATCATATTTGCCTCTGCGATACCGCAGTCAAAATGACGATCAGGAAAGCTCTTTTTTAAATACAGCGGTCTTTGTCGCTGCGGCCAGATCTGCGTCCAGCACTACCAGCTCAGGATGTTTCTTTCCCAACTCTACCAGAGTTTCCCCGAAGGCTTCTCTGGTCGCAATCTTCTTTACTTCTGACATAATGCTTCACCGCTCCTTTCCAGATCCGCCATTGCGATCTGATACTCTTCATCGTTGGGCGCCTTACCATGCCAGCCAGCCTGATCTTCCATAAAGGAAACACCCTTGCCCTTTACCGTATGGGCAATAATTGCAGTCGGCATGCCCTTTGTGCTGCGCGCTTCTGCAAACGCCTGACGCAGCTGTTCCATATCGTTGCCGTCTGCAACGTCAATTACATGGAAATTGAAAGCGCGGAACTTCTCGTCGATCGGATACGGGGAGCATACGTCCTCGATCTTTCCATCGATCTGCAGACCGTTGTTATCTACAATAAGCACGAGATTATCCAGCTTATGGAAGCCAGCAAACATCGCAGCTTCCCAAACCTGTCCTTCCTGAATCTCGCCATCGCCCAGAAGCGAATATACGCGGAACTTTTCGTCTGTCATTTTTCCGCCCAGTGCCATGCCGACAGCGGCAGAAACACCCTGTCCAAGGGGAAGCCTGTGGACATATCTACGCCCGGAATCTTATCCAGACAGGGATGTCCCTGCAAATAAGAACCGAGATGACGCAGTGTCTCCAGATCCTCTACCAAGGGAAAAAGCCTCTATGTGCCAGGGCAGAATACAGACCGGGTGTCCGTATGTCCCTTGGAAAGAACAAAACGATCCCGGTCTTCCTTCTTCGGATCTGCCGGATCAATATTCATCTCTTCAAAATACAGGTAGGTAAAGATATCTGCTGCAGAAAGCGATCCTCCCGGATGACCGGATTTTGCGCCATGTACAGCAGTCAAAACGCCCTTGCGGACTTCATTCGCCACTTTGGCAAGTTCCAAATTATCCATAATTCCTCTCATTCCGCCGCGAAAACGGCCCAAAAATTAACCACTTACTTTACTTTGTATCACATTTTACTATAGACAGTCAACCCATTTACAGGGGTTTTCTCATATCTTTTCCCAAAACCACATATAAATATGAAAAAATCTGGTGGCGCTTTTTGAAAAATATTTTCCGCAAACGGACTCCTCTGTTTCTATGCACGCTTTTTTCTGTGTATTTTTCTGCCCGCAATTTTGCTGTGTTCCCACTGCTTTGACCGGGCTCTTTTCCATAAAATAACAAGTGCATATGTGCAGTCCAGCCTTGAACACGATGCCCTCAGCCTGCACTTTGTCATGGCGTATCCGAATCTGCAAAGGGATTCATCTAAAAAACGCTGCGCTTCCGGTTTATTCTAAGGAAGCTTCCGAGGCTTCTGCCGCCTCCCGGCAGAAATTTTTATCCGTGCTCTCCTTTCTCGATTCGAAAAAATTAAATGAGGAGGAACGCTATACCTACGATCTGCTCTGCGACAGGCTGGCTCTCGACCTCGAAGAATCCGATTTTTCCTATTATGAGAACCCCTTTCCCCCGACCTCCGGCATGCAGAGCGAGCTGCTTTTATTATTTGCAGAATATCCGTTTTATACCGCTGACGACGTGGAAACCTATCTTTCCCTCCTGCAGTCCGTTCCCGATTACGTGCAGGGTCTGCTTTCTTATGAATCCGAAAAAAGCGCAGCCGGGCTTTTTATGGAAAAAGAGGACGCTAAAAAAAGTGCACAGCAGTGCCGCGAAATCCTCACAAAGGAGGCGCTTTCCTCCGGCACGCACTTTTTACAGACGACGTTTTCTTCCAGACTTGCATCTCTTTTACAAAAGGACTTCTGACCGCCAAGCAGCAGTCACAATACGAAGCCCAAAACCAGTCGCTTTTGTCAAAATCCGTCCTGCCCGCCTGGCAGTTGCTCGCAGACGGGCTGGAACAGCTTTCCGACACCGGGCGCACGAGGGGAGGACTTTCCCAGAAGCCCGACGGGCGGCAATATTATGCCTGGCTCGTCAAAGGAATCCACCGGTTCCTCCCCTTTCCATGGATCAGCTCTATTTGCTCCTTCAAAAACAGTTTCAGAAAACTTACAAAGAGATGAAACAGACGCTGACCACTTATCAGGAGCTGACCGGCGGTACGCCTGACCTTGCCCCGGTTAACGATGGATTTCCACTTTCTGATCCAACCGCCATTCTGGAAGATCTGCAAAACCGGATGCAGCAGGACTTTCCGGCTCTGGCCGATCTAACCGCCCAGACGGTTCAATGCGACATTCAGGATGTGGACGCCGGGCTCGAGGCATATTCCAGTCCCGCCTTTTATATGATCCCGCCTATCGATGCTCTGATGCAGAATACGATCCGCATCAACCGTTCCTCGACCGCGGACGGAATTGAGCTTTACACCACACTCGCCCACGAGGGTTATCCGGGGCATCTCTACCAGACCGTCTATTCCTCCCTTGTCTGCGACACGCAGACGCTGCCAATTCGCAAGCTGTTCTCCTACGGCGGATATGTGGAGGGCTGGGCGTACTATACCGAACGGAGTTTCCTATGAATATGCCGCACAGGTCCTTGCGGAAGCGGAAGGCAGCTTGGGCAGCTCCTATCCCGCTGCGCTGCTCTGTACGCTTCTGGCACAGCAGCGCGATCTGCAAATCAACCTGTTTTGCTTACTCGACCTTTCTCTGCACTATTACGGCGCGGAAGAGTCAGAGCTTCTGCGCTCCCTCGAATCCTTCGGTCTTTCGCAAGAGCAGTCGGAACGTGTTTACGATTATCTGCGCACTGCCCCTGCGGTCTATTTGAAGTATTACGTTGGTTATCTCGAAATGAATGCCCTCAAAAAAAGAGCCGAACTTCAGTGGAGCGACAACTTTTTCCCTGCTGCGCTTCCATCGCTTTGTCCTGGAAGCCGGTCCGTCTGATTTCGAAAACCTTACAAAACGGCTGAAACAGACTGCAGCAAAAACGGGCTGACCACGCGCCAGCCCGTTTGGTTCATGCCCATAGATCGCTCACCGAGCATGCATTTTATTGTTTTATTCCACGCTTTTCAGCGATTCCGCCATATTGATCCGTTCAGCTTCAGATACATCACAACATCTACAATGACCATAAATACAAAGGTCAGCAGGATACTCTTTACAAAAGCTAAAGGGAAGCACCCGCGGCTGAAATGTAACCATATCGACATCAATATTTGCAATAACAAACCGGTGCAGGCAAATTCCGGCCCCAGCCCGACAATTGTTCCGAGCGCTGTCAGCACGACATTTTCCCGGAACACATAGGATGCTGTCTCCTTTGGTCGGAAACCAAGTACCTTGATCGTTGCAATCTCCCGGATTCGCTCGGTGATGTTGATGTTCGTCAGATTATAAATTACGATAAATGCCAACGCACCGGCGCAAAAGAATGACCAGAAGCACCACTGCATCCAGACTGCCCATCATTTTGTTGATCTGGCTGAGCATATCCGCATTGACCGCAACCGCAGAAACGACGTCGCATGCCAGCAGCTTTTCCGACAGTTCCCGGTTCTCCTGCGCACCCTCCGATGCATGGATATAAATGCTCTTGTAAACCGGATCGCTTCCGTTCTCGAGTTTCCATGTTTCCGGCGAAATATAAACGTAATTATAAATATAGTTTCGAGACAGAGCAGCCACCTTCACTTTTAGCTTTTCGCCATCCTCTGTCCGCAGTGTAACGGTATCCCCAACGCGGATCCCGCATTTTCGCGCAAGCTTTGCACTGATAACAGCCTCTTCCTCACCAGGCCATGGAATATCCTCACCCTCTTCTGTCCGCAGCCGGATATACTCCTGCGCTGCCCCGGTATCCTGCGGAATGACGACATTGGCGGTCTTGATACCACTGCGCCCCGTCAGATCCATTGCAATCTCACAAAAGGGCATCCAATCCTTCGAGGATCCGGAAAGCGCCCCGGTAAGTTCAGAAAAGTCTGCCGCATCCGCGTCCGGATACCCCTCCTTCAGTGTCGCGCTCATATCATACAGCTGCACTTCCCATACTGCATGTCCGCGATGTCGCAATCGTATCCTTTATACCATAGCCGGTTACAAGAAGGGCTGTACAGCCGCCAATACCGATTACCATCATAAAAAATCTCTGCTTATACCGGAAAACATTCCGCACGGAAACCTTTGTCAGAAAGCTCATATGGTTCCAGAGAAACGGGATGTGCTCCAGCCATACCCTTCTGCCGCTCTTTGGCGACTTGGGACGGATCAGATTTGCAGCCGTGCTCATCAGCTCGTACCGACAGGTCAGCCACGTTACGCCAACCGAGCATGAAAAGTGCCACTGCAAGCGAAGCAACCGCCAGCCCCGGGTCAAACATCAGCTCATAATCCCCCATATGGTACATGATCTTATATGCATTCCAGATGACGGTCGGAAAAATCGTCGAACCGATCAGAAAACCGATGACAGAACCGATCCATGCCGCACTTCCCGCATAAAACAGATATTTCCCCATAATCCGGGCTTCCGAATAACCGAGTGCCTTGAGTACACCGATCTGTGTCCGCTGCTCCTCTACCATCCGGTTCATTGTCGTCATACACACCAGCGCCGCTACCAGGAAAAAAGGAAAAACGGCAATACCTTCGCAATTCCGGCGACGATCATAGAATCATTTTCATAACTGGCGTAACCGATATTGGTATCCCTGCCCAGCACATAGACATCCGGCTCCCTGGATCTCGTCGATCTGCTTCTGCGCATCCGCAATCTCTTCCTTCGCATCTGCGGTCTTTTCATCCAGTGTCTGTAAGCCGTCTTCATATTCTTTCTGACCGTCGGCAAGCTCCTTCTCTGCATCCGCCAGCTTCTGTTCCTGCTCGTTTAGCTGTTCTTCCTGCGAGGAAAGCTCCCGCTTTGCAGCCGCAAGCTGCTTTTCTCCGGCTGTAAGCTCTGCCTCGCTGCTTTCCAGCTGATTGCGCTGCGCATCCAGAGCTGCCTGCTGCGCATCGAGCTGGGCCAGCTGCTGCCAAAGCTGCGCAGGGCTGGCGGCGGCACTGCCGGACATGCCGGATTCTGCACCCGCCTGGCTTCCAGCACTCTGCGCAGCCGCAATCGCTGCATTCAACTGTGCCCGCGCGCTGTCGAGCTGCGCCTGCCCGGCCTCCAGCTGGCTGCGTCCATCCACAAGCTGCGCGCGTCCGTTGTTAAGCTCCGTCTGCTTCTGCGCAAGCGTCTGTTTTGCCTGCTGCAGCTGCTTTTTTGCGTCCACGATCTGCTCTTTGCCGTCTGCAAGCTCTTTTCTGCCCATCTGTCAGCTTCTGCTTTGCCTCTTCCAGATCGGTACGCGCATCCGCCGTCTGATCCCGCAGCTCCTTCTGCGCATCGTCTACCTTCTGCTGCGCATCCGCTTTCAGGCTGTCGTAGCGGTTCTGCGCCTCCTGCTCTGCAATCGGCTCTGCCAGGTCTTGAGGTCTTCGATTTTTGCCTTGTAAACGTCACTGTAAATCCGGTCATTCTGATCGAGCCGGACAAAAATTTCCGTATAATAATTCGTATCAAATCCATCCGGAAGCATGTATACAAAGCCGGAAACCCGCCCCGTTCCAAGTGTGGTCGAGCCACGCTGATAGTTAATATAATAGGAAGCATCTGCTATGCCGACGATTGTATACACGTCATATGCAAACAAATCTGCCGTCTCTTCGGAATTTTCATCCGAAACCTGAATCGTTTTGCCGATATCGTCTTTCGAAAACAGACTGGAATCCACGACGATTTCATCCGCCGCCTCCGGCAGCCGTCCCGCTTTTAATTCGACCTGATTCTGTACTTCCAAAAAGTGTCTGCGCCACAAGCACCCGGCTTTTGCCGCTCTCATCCACCGCCAGGAAATCCGAAGAAACCGCGCCCTCCACTGCTTTGATGTCCTCTCTGCCTGTAAAAGCGTCCACCGAATCCTTTTCAAATCCGAGGGTCGATAACAGCCGCAGATCATACAGGTCATGGCTGTTCAAATACCGCCCGCCGTTTCGCACCATTGCAGGTGTCACCACCATCAGCCCGACGAAAAATCCCACACCCAGCGCTACAATCGCCAAAATCGCAGCATATCTGCCGAAGCTCTGCCGGATTTCCCGATATGTTGTTTTCCAAATCGCCGATTTTCTTTTTTCACGTCTCCTCACCTTCTGCCGCGCTGCGGCACAAGCCTATATTTCTGACAAAGAATGTTTGCAGAGCGCACCTTCTATCCTTTACCACTCGATCTGCTCTACCGGAACAATATGTTCGTTTTTACGCATATCTGTGACTGTTCCATTCTTCACGGTGATAATCCGATCCGCCATCGCCGTGATCGCCTGGTTGTGTGTGATGACAACGACGGTAACGCCCTTTTGCGGCAGGTATCCTGCAGCAGCTTCAGCACTGCCTTACCTGTATTGTAATCCAGCGCGCCGGTTGGTTCATCGCACAGCAAAAAGCTTTGGATTTTTGGCAAGGGCACGGGCGATCGCCACACGCTGCTGTTCCCCGCCGGAAAGCTGCGCAGGGAAGTTCGATGCCTCGGTCTGCAAGCCCCACGTCTGCAAGCACCTGCCCTGCATCCAGCGGATCGCTGCAGATCTGGGATGCCAGCTCCACATTTTCCAGCGCTGTCAGGTTTCCGACCAGATTATAAAACTGGAACACAAAGCCAATATCATATCTGCGGTAGTCTGTCAGCTGCTTCTTTCCGTAAGAGGAAATTTCTTTTCCATCCAGCAGGACCTTTCCCTCCGTCAGCGTATCCATTCCGCCAAGGATATTCAGGATCGTTGTCTTGCCAGCGCCGCTGGCCCGACGATCACGCAGAATTCGCCTTTTTCGATTTCGAAATTGACGCCCTGCAGTGCCGGGATCTCCACCTCGCCCATGTGATAGTTTTTTTCACGTCATGAAATTCCACAAAACTCATACTTTCTTATTCCTCTTCTTCCATCATGCTTTCCAGATATCCCCTGTCCCACAGAAGAATCTTCAGCTTCTTTGCCGCCTTGACCGCGGGCTCCGTAAAATACTGGTTCGTCATCACAGCGCCCACCATCCGGTCGTAATAATCCCGCCCCGCATAGGCTTCCTGAACCGCCTTGACGCCAACAGGCCCATCGTAGCGTTTACACTGTACCGCATAGGTCACGCCCTCCTTTTCCGCCAGGACATCAACACCGTAATCACCACTCCCGCGGGTCACTTCTACACTTTTAAAACCATGGTCTTCCAGAAGGTCCGCACAGAAATATTCGAAATCGTGTCCCTCCATTGCATCCAGCTCACGTCCCTTTAAATGCTCCCGTATCCGGCGTGCGCAGAAAAAATCAGCCATATGACAAAAACAACCGCCGCCACAATGCCTGCTGCACCGGCAAGCAGCTTCCAATCCAACATGCTCTTTCATTTCCTCCGGTTTCTGACTGCAGCCCTCCTGCTAAAACGAACTGCAGTTCTTCTCTTTTAAGGGTACAATATTCTCCACCTCTTTACAATCCTGCCGCCGAAAATTTCATTTAGTTTTTATAATTTCTCGCTCCGTTCGTTGCGTAAAATACCGTTTTATGCTATGCTTTTCTACAGATTGTCCGATACCGTTCAATCGTATTTTTAAGATTCCGGGAGAGCTGCAAATGAACAATAGAGAGCGTTTTTCCTCCAGGCTTGGATTTATCCTGATTTCTGCCGGCTGTGCGGTAGGATTGGGTAATGTCTGGCGTTTTCCTTATATTACGGGACAATACGGCGGCCCGCGTTTGTCCTTGTTTACCTTATTTTCCTTGTCCTGCTCGGTCTTCCGATCATGGTCATGGAATTTGCGGTGGGCCGCGCCAGCCAGAAATCCGCGGCGCGCTCTTTCCATGTGCTTGAGCCTGCCGGTACAAAATGGCATCTGCAGGGCTATGCCTGTATGGCAGGCAACTATCTTCTGATGATGTTTTACACCACGGTCGGCGGCTGGATGGCAGCCTATATCTTCAAGACGCTGACCGGCGAATTCAAAGGTCTGGATTCTGACGGCGTTGCAGCAGTTTTTAATGACATGCTCGCCCGCCCCGGTTACATGACATTCTGGATGGTTCTTGTGGTTCTGCTGAGCTTTTTTTTTATCTGCAGTCTCGGTCTGCAAAAAGGTGTGGAGCGTATTACCAAGGCGATGATGAGCTGTCTGTTCCTCATCCTGCTCATTCTGTGTATCCGCAGTGTGACACTGCCCGGCGCTTCCGAGGGACTGCGCTTTTATCTGATTCCGGATTTTACCAGATTTACAGAAAACGGCGTCGGCAACACGATCTTCGCCGCAATGGGACAGGCCTTCTTTACCCTGAGCCTCGGCATCGGTGCAATGGCGATTTTCGGCAGCTACATCGGTAAAGACCGCACCCTGACAGGGGAAACAATCAATATCTGCCTTCTGGACACACTGGTTGCTTTTCTCGCAGGACTGATTATTTTCCCGTCCTGCTTTGCATTCGGCGTCGATCCCGGACAGGGACCCGGACTGGTGTTCATCACTCTGCCCAACATCTTCAACCAGATGGTCGGCGGACGGATTTTCGGTGTTTTGTTCTTCGTCTTCATGACGTTTGCCGCCCAGTCTACGATTATTGCCGTATTTGAAAATATCATCAGCTTTTCCATTGATCTGTTCGGCACATCCCGTAAAAAAAACCGTCCTGATCAATGGAATTGCGATTATCCTCCTGTCCCTGCCCTGCGTATTCGGCTTCAACATCTGGTCCGGTTTCCAGCCGCTGGGCGCTGGCTCCACGATTCAGGATCTCGAGGACTTCATTGTTTCCAACAACCTCCTGCCCCTGGGCAGCATGGTCTATCTGCTGTTCTGTACCAGCAGATACGGCTGGGGCTGGAAAAACTTCCTGGCAGAAGCCGACACCGGCAAGGGCGTAAAATTCCCCGCCTGGGCGCGCGTTTACGTTTCCTATATTCTGCCGCTGATCGTCCTGTTCATTTTTATTATGGGCTATTATCAGAAATTTAAATAAGGAGTAAAAAACTATGCAGCTTTTGGAAGAAAGAATTCGCAAAGACGGAATCATTAAAGAAGGAAATGTCCTCAAAGTAGACCGCTTCCTGAATCATCAGATGGATATCCACCTGTTTGAAGAAATCGGCAAAGAGTTTTACCGCCGTTTCTCGGATGCCGGCGTCAACAAAATCCTGACCATCGAAGCCTCCGGTATCGGCATTGCCTGCATCACGGCGCAGTATTTTGATGTTCCTGTCGTTTTTGCGAAGAAAAATCAGACCAAAAATATTGCCGGAGACGTTTTCACCACACAGGTGGAATCCTACACCCACGGCAGAATCTATGACATCATCGTATCCAAAGAATTCCTTTCTCCCAACGACAGAGTCCTGCTGATCGATGATTTCTTAGCAAACGGAAGAGCTCTCGAGGGTCTTGCTGCCCTGGTAGAATCCTCCGGTGCAACCCTAGTCGGTGCGGGCATCGTAATTGAAAAAGGCTTCCAGCCCGGCGGCGATGAGCTGCGCAAAAAGGCATCCATCTGGAATCTCTCGCTATCGTTGAAAGCATGGACGAAAAGACTGGCACAATCACGTTCCGCGAGCAGTAATGCGGTACTTTTTTCCCAAAGTCCCATATCATAAATAGTAAAAAGGACTCTGAGGAAATTTTATGACAAAGGAATCTTTAAACAGCAGCCGGACGCCGTCTGACGGACATCTGGCTGACACCAATCAAACTCAGCACAGACTCTCGCTGCTTCCTGCAGCCAGCCTGTGCTGACTCTTTCTCAAGGCGCTCCCGTTTCGGACACCGCCAGCTCCCAGACCCTCGGGCAAAACGGTCCCGTCCTCTTACAGGACGTGGATTTTATTGAAAAACTTGCACATTTCGACCGGGAACGCATCCCGGAGCGCGTTGTGCACGCTAAAGGAAGCGGCGCATTCGGCACATTCCGCCCTTACCGTTCCATGCGGGATTATACGAGCGCTGCGTTTTTACAGGATCCGTCCGTATCCACCCGTTTTCTGATCCGTTTCTCCACCGTCATCGGCTCCAAGGGCTCTCCTGACACTGACCGCGACCCGCGCGGCTTTGCTGTTAAATTTTACACCTCTCAGGGTAATTATGACGTCGTCGGCTTAAGCCTTCCTGTCTTTTTATCCGCGACGCCATGCAGTTTCCCGATTTCATCCATTCCCAGAAGCCCGATCCCTGCACAAATATCAAAAACTACGCGCATGTCTGGGACTTTTTCTCCTCACACCGGAAAGCCTTCATCAACTGATGTGGCTCTACAGTGACCGCGGCATCGTTAAGGATTTTGCCAAAATGGACGGTTTTGGAGTCAATACCTTTGTCTGGGTCAATGGAAAAGGGGAACGTTTTTACGTCAAATATCGTTTTACCGCGCAGAACCCTTCGACATCATCGACCGACAAGAAGGAAAACGCCTTGCCGGTCAGGATCCGGACATCGCTGTGCGCACGCTGCACAGGCGGCTCGCTTTGGGCAACCCGATCCGCTATGAATTCCAGGTACAGATCATGAAGCCTGAAATGGCTGACCAGCTGTCCTTCGATCCACTCGACGATACCAAAATCTGGCCGGAGGATCAGTTCCCGTTCCAGAAGGTCGGCATGATGGTTTTAAACGAAAATCCAAAAAACTTTTTTACCGACATTGAGCAGGCAGCGTTCTGTCCCGCAAACATCGTTCCCGGCATCGAATTTTCCGCCGATAAAATGCTGCAGGGACGCACATTTTCCTACACCGACACACAGCGTTACCGCATCGGCGCAAACTTCGCCCAGCTTCCGGTCAACCGCCCGGTTTCTCCTGTCGCCAACGACCAGCAGGACGGCTATATGGCATACAAAAATCCGCCCGGCTGCGTCAACTACAAGCCAAACTCCTTAGACCGCAACAATCCGCAGGAAGCCCCCATGCCCCGCTATCCGGGCATGCGCTATCCCGGTGGGACCGTGCAGCGCTCCGTCCTTGAGAAAACCGACGACTATTCCCAGGCGCGCACCCGTTACCGCTCTTTGCCGGATGCGGAAAAAGCCCGCCTCGCGGACGCCATCGGCTGGGAACTCGCCCAGGCGCCGATGGAAATCCGCAAACGACAGCTCGATCTGTTCGCCAAAGTAAGCGCCGATCTCGCCAACCGCGTCAGCCGTGAAATCTATCTGTTCGAGACGGGAAGGAAAGGATAAAATGTAAAAAAGAATGTGCCTTGGCACATTCTCGCGCCGAGGCGCGGTTGCTTCGGCAACCATCTAACCCTGCGCCGAGTGCGCATCCCGTAGCGCGTTTTTATTTCATAGGACGCATTTTCCTATGAAAAAAAAAAACAGCCACAGGCGCTTCTGAATTTGCGGCGCGCCTGCGGCTGTTCTTATTTTCTTTGAAATAGAACGGCATACGCACTCTTCTAAATATTGGAAGCCTGTTTATTGCTGACTTCCTGTCGTTTTCCCCAGTGATTTCTTCCACTTCTTCCTCACTCATCAAGAGATCCTTGGCGATCTTTTCGGGACTGTCTCCAAGCTGATATTTTCTGGTTACTAATTGCACAATACTTTCCTTTTGTCCTTCTTTTTCTTCCTTCTTCTCTTCCAAATGCGCAACCTTCCAGATAAATCTCTTTCGACCGATAATTCAGCACTTTTCCGCCTATAACTTCCGTAACCTCCTTTTCTACATTGCTATACTTCGACGCCAGTTTTTCCACCACATTATTGGACAATTCACACAGTGCGCCACAGGTGATCGGCTTCATATGACCGCTTTGGCACTCCTGATCCAGCATTTCCGCAATTTTTTCGTATTCCAGTCTCAGTCCGCTTAACTGTTTCTGATTTCCATCAATTTTTCGAAATTCTTTTTCATATCGAAAAATATAAAATGGGATCAACATCCACAGTTGTTTTTCAAAAAGTTCTTCCAGTGTATAGTCCTTTACCTTCAAAATCGGAATCCCGTACTGCAATTGCTTCTGCCGTACATGGATACAGATTTTCAGTTCGTCCGACGTTGTCTTGCTGCTTCTTAAATAGATGACTGCAGAATCCGGAAAGTTCACATACAGCACACCGTCCAGCACATGAATCAGGATATGCAAAAAAATCCGCCCTTTTCCCAATCCGATAAACCGGAGATATTGTATGTATTTCTGAAGCATAGCTTCCTCCCCCTGTCGTCGATGCCCCCCACATCGTTGTTTCTTACTTTACGCTCTCCTCTCTATCATTTTCTCCAGCACCTTCTGACGGATTTCTTCCCTGCAGTTTCGGCTGATCGGCAGCTTCTGTTCCGTCCGTCAGACAGACCTCCATTGGCTGAAAAGAGGAAATATAATTCCGGTTGACCAGATAAGATTTGTGAATATGCCAGAATTTATCCACACTCACCAGCTTCTCCACTTCGGTCATACTTCCATAAAAAGCGTCCCCTGCTCCTTTTTTCGTAACGATCTGAATTTTACGCCCCGTGCACTGGAAATATTGAATCTCCTCTTCCAGAATCTGACACCGGTTTCTGCCTACATGGTACGAAAAATACTTCTTTTTTTGATCTCCGAAAAGCCGGATATACTCCTCCATAATCCGGTCACCCCGCCCTGCTTAACCGGTTTTAGAAGAAAATCCATCGGTCTGTTCTGGAACAGCTGCATCGCATAGCTTTCCAGCCCGGAAATATAAACAATCTGCGTTATTTCGTTTTTCAGATCTGCACGCAGCTCTTTTCCAACCGCAATTCCATCCATTCCGTCTTCAAACTTGATATCCAGAAACAATAAATCAACCGGCGCTTCTTCTGCAAGGAATTTCAGATATTCCTCCCCCTTTAAATAGAAAAACATCCAGTCCAAGCTGATGCCGTTTTGCAAAATTCTGCAGATACTGTTCCAGCACGCTTCCAAACGCCAGATCGTCATCGCAATCCCTATTCTGTACATGTCTCCCCCGTAATTCTCGTTTTTCTTTCGTACCCATTTGCACTCTTTGATTGTGCCTGCGCTGACGCGCTTTCATTCATTATAACATATTTCGGGGGTAAATAGGGGTGGGAAATTTATTCCGGGAAGTTTTTTACAATCCCTGCAGCCTGATTTTATTACAAAAAAATCTTAGCCCAACTTATAGATATACCAGTTATATCCCTTAAAATACAACGTTTTCTCCCTATTTTCAAAAACAGGAGTTAACGATTTTTCCAACCAGTCTCTTGCGTTTTTCTCATTTACTGCTCCGCTCTCTAACTTTATATTTACATTCGACTGAACCATCATAAAATCAATAAACTGCTCCATCGAAAAATCATAGGCTAATTCATACGTGATCTGATTTTTTATCTGAAAATCATCCGGCAGTTCTTCCTGTTTCCATATCGTTTCATTTCTGGGCGGTTTGGGAAAACGTTTCAAATATTCATTTTGATACCAATTCGTATAAGAATCGTTTCCCTGCATTTTATCTGTAATCCAGAAATCATAAATCAACAAAATTCCCTGATCCCGCAGGACACACCCCATATTCCGTAAAACAAATCCCGGTCAACCCAGTTTACCATCCCGGCTGCAGTGACAATATCATATTTTTCAACGGGTTCTTTTGTTTCTTCCGCTTTTGCCCTGTAAAATGTATATGCTTTGTCATTCTTATATTCTTCCTGACACACCTGAATCATCTGCTCTGAGATGTCCGTACCCGTAACCCGATCGCAAATCAATCGAAGTGCCTTTGTTGACAGACCAGCTCCGCACCCTACATCCAGTCCATTCTGAAAATTTGAAGTAATTTTACAATCCTTCACAAACTGTTCCATCACTTTTTATGAAGCCACGGTCTGTTCAAATAGCCTTCTGCAATTCTTTTTGCATCAAATGTTATCTGATTCATTTTTCCTCCTTTCTCAAGCCCCGGACCATAGGTATATTCTTCCAGCATTTTATGGAAAAACCGGTACGCCAGCCAAAACAGCAGCACGCCGATTACGGCAGGAGAAATCACAAACAGGAAGCCGGTGATCCCGCTCACTCTGCCCGTCAAATAAACAGACGGATAATAGTTCACAAACGCATACGGCACAATAAACGTGATGAACAGCTGAATCGGAATCGGGGTAAATTGAAACCGGATATTCAATAAATCCTCGGATCTGATAGATAAAAATGTCCATCAGGTTATTTGCCCGCACATATTTGATGCTCAGCGAGCCGAAAAAAATGATGATCGCCGACTGAATCAGACTGCCTCCAAGGACAATCAGTGCCAGTACCAGAATCAGGTGCAGGCTGACTCCGATCGCCAGCTTGTTCAGACAGAATACCAGCATAATGAACCCCAACACCACATGGCTCAGAAATCCCAGATAGCTCTGCCGCATAATCAGATGCCAGAACGGGTCGAGCGGTTTTACGAAAAAGATATCGAATTCGCCTGACTGAACCATCTTTTCAATCGACCGGATTGGAATATAGAAAAACAGGCACGCGATTCCGTAGGTCAGCAAATTCAGTGTATACAAAAAGCTGACCTCATAATAATTCCATCCATTGATCGAGCCAAACTGCCTCAGGATAATCCAGATCCCGCAGTAACTGATAATATAGGTAAACATATTAACGAAGATTTCCAGAAAAAAGTTCAGCCGGTATTCCGCCTTGCTCTTTAACAGCAGATAATAAAAAATGTCCTATAATTTTCAGATTCATGTCAGCCCCCTGAATGACGATTTTATAGATTGCCTTTTTCCAGACCAAATAACAAACTGTCCCGAAAAGAACAATCCAGAACAGCTGCTTTCCTAAAATTCCAAGTACCTCTGCCGTTCCGTATTTTTCGATATAGATCGAAATCGGCGCAAAATAAATATACTGAAATGGCAAAAAACTTCCGCCGTTCTCTTTAAATAGTCCGGAAAAAACCACAGCGGAATCCATGCACCGGAAAACAGCTTAATCAGGTCATTTAACAACCGTTCCAGTGCCCAGACCTGACTGAACCAAAAGCCCAGGATTCCAAGGAAAAGCAGATCAGAATCCGCAGGAATCCTCCTGCCGCAAAGGAACAGAAAAACAATAAAAAGCTTTTCAAATCCGGAATGGAAAAATGAAAAATGGCATACATCACAATAAGCAGCGGCACTGCAAAAAGTTAGCTGGAACAGCATTTCCCCAATCGTCCGCGCCAGCATCAATGAAAATAACTGTACGGTTTTACCAGCTCCGTCCCGATTTTTCCGGTATAGATCTGGTCGTTGATTTCACTGATAATCCGGTTGTTTAAAACAATTCCGATCACTGTGCTGACGATGATATAGGTCGTCATTTCCGTAATGTTGACGTCGCTGGTATTATTCTGATAGACCAGCAGCACACGCCAGATGTAATACTGTGCAAAAACAGTCAGAAACAGCGCGACCACCTTTGTGATATATTCGAACCGGTACGCCATGTTCTGTTTAAAAATATTCAGAGACAGTCTCAGATAAAATTTCATGTTCATGCCTCCATATTTTGATACATCCGCCGGATAACGGCTTCGATTTCGGTTCCCGCACTTCAAAATCGACAATTTCCACTTCACGCCGGAAATAGTCCACAATGTTGATCGGTTTTACTTTGCTTGTATCCGCATTTAACGTCAGACGGTTACGCTCTTTTTCCACAACGAACGGCGCAAATTCTGCAGGAATTTCCACCTCAGAAATCGGTTTGGAAAACTCAATATTCACAATCCGTTCTTCCCCATATTTATGCTTAAGCTGATCCAGCTCGCCGTCGAACATTACTTGTCCGTGGTCGATGACGATCACCCGTTTGCACAGCTTTTCCACGTCGGACATATCATGCGTTGTCAGCATAATCGTCGTCTGGTGCTCCCCGGTTTACTTCTTTAATAAACTCCCGGATTTTTCTTTTACAACGACATCCAGACCAATTGTAGGCTCGTCCAGATACAGGACAGCAGGATTGTATACAAGCGCACACGCCAGATCCGCGCGCATCCTCTGTCCAAGCGACAGCTGTCGCACCGCGACATTATCGAACTTATCCAATTCCAGAATATCATTGAAAATTTCCAGATTTCTCTTATAAGTCTGCTCCGGGATGTTATACAACTTCCGATACAGCTCGAGCGTATCCCGCACCGGAATATCCCACCACAGCTGCGTCCGCTGACCAAAAACAAGACCTACCTGCAGCGCGTTCGCCTTGCGGTTTTTATACGGCTCAATGCCATTTACAACGACCTCCCCGCAGACGGAACCAGAATCCCGGACAGCATCTTGATCGTTGTCGATTTTCCCGCACCGTTCGGCCCAATGTATCCAATACACTCCCCCATCTTCAATAGAAAAACTGACGTCCTTTACCGCCTCTTTTGTCATGTACTCCCTGGAAAAATGTCCTTTACAAATCCCCCTGCCCCACTCCGTCTTTTCTGGATTTTGAAGTTCTTGCTGATGTGCGATACCTCTATCATTTGATTTCCCCTTTTCTGTAACCCGTTACGATGTCCTATCATTCTATCATAAAAAACCTTCTTTTTTCTTAGTTGTAAAAATTAGCGCCATGGCGGTAAAAACTGGTAAAAATATGTAGCTCTTTACATTATACGTCTTGATTTTTTCTCGAAATATCGTTTAAACTGAATCTATTCTATTAAAGCAGAACATCTTGCAGAGGGAGATGTTTCAATGCCGTTATATGATCTGAAATCTTTTCTATTTTTTCAAGGTCGGTTCGACCAGGGATTTCTATCAGACGAAAAACTGAATATTGGAAAGTTTCAGTTCACGCGTACCTTTTGCAAGCAGATTTTGTGTTTGCACAAACATCTACTGGTGTTATTGAACTGGCGCATGCAGAAAACACATGGCAGTACCAGGTGACCTTGCAAAAAGCAGGCAGACTGGTATAAGATGAAGGTATCAGAAAGGCGAAAGATGGAAATGATCAATACACCTTATGATGACGCTTTCCGCACGCTGCTGCAGGATTGTCCGGAGCTTGTAATTCCGTTGATTAACGAGCTGTTTGGCACGAATTATACAGGGCAGGAAGTAGTGATAACGAACTCGAATGAAAATTTTTTGAGGAATCCGGAAGGGAAAAAGGAGAAAAAGGATTACGGATTCCAACCTGTCGCTAATTTCTTTAAAAGGAATTTCCAAACGATATCATCTGGAATGCCAGAGTACGCCGGATGGAACGATGGAAATTCGGATGTGGGAATATGATGCACAGGTCGCCTTGATGGAAAAAAGAATACAGGGACGGCGTGCTACATGTGAAATTCCCGGATTCGGCAGTGATCTATTTAAGAAGCAGCAAGACAACACCGGATGAACTGAAAATCTGTATCCATGTAAGGCAGAAGAAATTGCAGTACGGGATTCCGATTTTTAAAAGTAAAGAACTATACGCTGGAAGAAATTTTTGAAAAACAGCTGTGGATGCTGATTCCGTTTTATATTTTTCGATATGAAAAGGAGTTTCCGCAAATTGACGGAATCAGAAACAGTTATACAGGCTGAGACAGGAGTATGAAAGAGTTGCAAAAATGCTGGATCAGGAGTGTCAGAGCGGACGTATGAAGCCGATTACCTGCGGTGCATTGTGTGAATTGGCGAGCAATGTGGTGGAAAAACTGGCATCGAAATATGACAATGTGGAAAAGGAGGTTACGGAAGTTATGGGCGGAAAGGTATTGAATTATCGGTCGAAGGAGATTTATCTGGAGGGTTGTGCGTTTGGACGAAAAGAAAGTATCATACAGTTAGTGACCAAAAAATATCAGCTCGGAGACAGTGTGGAAAAGATTGCAAAGGATCTTTTGATGAGCGTAGAAGAAGTGGAAGAAATTCTGGGAAAAATTGTTCCCGGGAAAGCGGAATAATCTTATAAGATATTTTTAACAGTCTCCCCGCCATGGTATATGATCCGGCGGGGGGAGACTGTTTTTCCACGGCGCTGACGAAACATATATTTTGCTGTCATTCGCAGCAGAATTCAGACTTCGTACAATAAATATATTCAGTCTGCTTTTCTCAAGCGAAGGATAAAGAATAATGTCCACTCCAAAGATATTGTCCTGATGGTCATAATGGATCGTTCCGTGATATTTTTGAACAATCCGTTCGACGTTGCTTAAACCGATTCCGTGTGCCTGGGAATCTTTTTACTGCTCAAAAAGCGTTGGTTTTTCTGCTTCAGCTGTCCACTAAAGGAGTTGTGGACGCTGATATAAAAGGTTGATTTTGTATATTTTAATTCTACGTTCAGTCGCTTTTCTTTTGTCTGCTTTAATGCGTCAGCGGCATTATCCAATAAATTTCCCAGAAGAATATTCAGATCAAAATCTGGCATAAAGGACTGGCGTGGAACACTGATAGAAAGCTGCGGTTCGCAGTTTAGATCCTTTTGAATATGTTCAAGTTTATAATTTAAAATACTATCAATTTCAATATTCCCTGTTCTGGAATATTCCGAAGAAGTGTTCAGCTGTTCCAAAACTGCTGTGTGTAATTGGCAGCTTTTTCGTAGTCATTGTTGCTTAAATAAGCAGAAATCAGGGACAGATGATTTTTCATATCATGACGCAGGGATTTTAAATTTTCCTGTGAAGTGTTGATGATTTCAAACTGTTTTGCATACATTTCCACCTGTTGCTGCATGGTGGTCTGTTCGATTTCTTTTCGATAGGATTCTGCAGTCTTTTCATAAATATAATAGGTACTTGCGACAATCAGGCACAATAGCGTTAAGCCAAACATAATAAGATTTTCGGAACAATTCGACAGCATAACGAGTTCCGATAAAACGACGCTTCCAATGGACAGGAAAATCAGATGTAAATAGCTTGCAAGGGGCAGCCGGCATATCGGTCGAGGTGAACTAACCGTTCAATCAGGAGTATGGCAAGAAACTCTAAAATAACAGATAAAAATCCATAGGTAGTTTCGGAACGAAATGGCAATAAATGGCGTTCATAAATTATCCAGACGAGATTTTCCGCAACAATTCCGGAAGAAAGAGAAATAATTACGGCGAGCAGCTTTTGCGTGATTTTACCCTGAAAAATAAAACAGGCAGCAACAAAAGACCAATAAACATCGAGAAAGTCGTAAGATTTTCGATATCAAAAAAAAAAGAAGTATAGCAGCCAGTTAACAAGCCATACTGCAGCATAAACCGGAAGTGTAATGGCAGGATTCGAAATTCGTTCGGAAGGAAAAGTTTGATAATGCGGATACCAACATATACGCCTAATAAATTGAAAACGGCATTGAATATAATTTTCGTAGATACTCATTTGTACCATCTCCTTTGCATATTCATTTTGAGAAATTTCTTCTGAATTTCTTTTTGATAAGAACGGCTGACAGGAAGAGAAATGCCGTTTAACAATATTATGGAATCTGGCTGAAATTCTGCTACATAATTGATATTTACAATGAATGCGAAATCATTGTCGAGAACAGGCGCAACTGCTCATAAGCTGGCGTCAGCTGAAAGACCAGCTTCACCGCCGCTGTTCCTTTCCCCTTTGTAATATTTTGCTCCATAAACGCTCCCCTCGCTATTCCGCCGATTATATCACAAAATTTGCAAAACATTTCCAAAAGGTAAAAACTGGTTCGATTTTGGTAAAAACTGGTTATTTTTTTATTGTTATAACCACTAGTCCACCAGTTAAAAAGCGCCCCGGAGATTTCTCTCCGAAGACGCTTTTTTCTCTCGCGCCGACGCTTTTGCGCCGGCAATATCTTTTCCTGGAAGAAACGCGACTTGCGTTTCTCCTTATGCCAGAGATCCCATCGGGTCCCAGGGCTTTAATACGATCGGCCCTGCTCGTAAGCTTCCAGAACCTCTTTCGGCAGGTACTTACGGTTTACAACGATCTGATAGGTATACTCGTCGAACCATCTGTCTGTCATAGTGTAGTAGCCATCTCTTCCGGCATCGGGTCCCCAACTGTTCTCAACTCTCTCCAGCGATTGGGCTGTCCGTTTTCATCGATGTTCACACCCTGGAATACCATTGCGTGGGTCATCAGGCTCTGGCCGTAATCCAAACGCTGTGCCTTGGTCATAGGAAAGTCAGTCTGGAACAGATCTTCCAGCGCAAAAATCTTGGTATCCATAACGCCGCTCTCTCTGGTGGAGCGCTTGCCGACGTCACAGCCGAACCATACCGGCTCGCCATCCTTCATCTGTGCAATTGCAGCCTTTTTCAGCTCTTCGATCGGCAGATTGACATATCTTACCTGACGGCCTTCTGCAACGTTGCCCAGGTACTGTACGGTGTAGCTTCTGTAGTACGGCTTGTCCGCAGTCGGCGCATTGATCAGGCTGATGTAATCATTTAAGTTCAGACCGATATATTTTGCATAGAATTTCTTCGGGGTCAGGCCACATTCCCGCTGGAACTGCTTGTCCTTGTCACGGTATTCGAAATCAAAGGTCTTGGGCGGATTGCCGAGACAGATGCAAAGCATGTTGTAAACAACCTGCATCATTTCCTCCTTCTTTGCAAGCAGCTCTTCTTTGGTGCTGCCGGCACGGTATGCTTCCCGCAGAGTGCATGCGAACTCCCGCAGCTTTTTCTGTCATGTAAGATACCATTTCGTTTGTGTTGGAGGAAATTTCGCTTTCCGGCATCGCTTCCTTCGGAACCAGTCCGTATTTGTCTACGATTGCACAGAGCATATCCCACTGTCCGCCGTCATTTAACGGTGCGGAAAGCAAATGTGCGATCAACCGGCTGTCTGTATCCTCTTCCAGAGTATCCAGAATTGTATTCAGGAAATAGTTGGATTTCTCCAGCTTGTCATAAAACAGGGTATAGTTCTGGGACAGCTCAAAAGTTTCCAGATTGCAGTGCTTCATTACCTGAAAACGCATGCAGTTTAAGGCTGCGAACATCCAACAGCGGCCGCTCTTTTTTCTGGTTGGTAATCTTGCCCTGCTCCAGGCTGATAGAAAATGTATTCGCAATCTCTCTTTCTACGCTGCTGTCTGTTGCAGCTGCATTTACGCCCTTGCCCACAACTGCATTCTGAGCAACGCGGTTTGCACGATCCTGCACAAATTCCTTTCCGTACTTTTCCAGAAGTTCCATTGTCACTTCTCTGTTCATCTTACGGTTCTCCTTTCGTTATGCCTTACTTTGCTCCTTTATGCTTCTGCCCTAAAAACATATTTATCCAGACGATGAAAGGCCTCCTGCACTCTCGAAAATGGCAGCGCCAGATTCATCCGGATGCTGTCCGGGTAGAAAAATGCTCTGCCGTCCTGCCAGATAACACCGACTTTAACGCCTGCCTGCAGCAGCTCATCCATTGTCTTATGATGTGCTTCACACCATTTATGACAATCCAGATACAGCATATAAGTGCCCTCCGGCTTTGCAAGCTCTACACCATCCCAGTTTTTCGTGATAAAATCATATGCCCATTCCATATTTTTTGTCAGTACAGCTTTCAGCTCATCCGCCCATTCCTGACCATCCTTACTGTAAGCACCGATCAGTCCGTGCATGGAAAAAATGTTCATATTGTTATAATGAGACAGCGATGTCTGCTTGTCCATCCGATCTCGAAGATACTGGTTGTATACAATATGATAGAACCGATCAGTCCGGCAAGATTGAACGTCTTGGTCGGCGCATACATTGCAATCGTTCTGGTTTTTGCATCCTCGGAAACCGTCTGTGTCGGAATATGCTGACGATTGCCCAGTGTCAGGTCTGACCAGATTTCATCCGAAATAACGATACAGTCGTTTTTACGATAAACCTCCATCGCAGCTTCAATTTCTTCCCGTTCCCAGACACGTCCGCTCGGATTGTGGGGAGAACAGAAAATTGCCAGATGAATATGGTTTTCTTTGAGCTTTTTATCCATATCCTCATAATCCATCCGCCAGATGCCCTCTGCATCCCGTTTCAGCTCGGTATGTACTGCCCGGCGTCCATTATTGTTCAGGACACTGGTAAATCCGGTATACGTCGGAGAATGAACCAGGATTGCCTCGCCCGGTGCAGAAAATGCCTGCAGCGCAGCGACAACACCGCCCAACACGCCATTTTCATAACCAATCGCTTCTTTTGTCAGCCCTTCAACGCCGTTGCGGACCTTCTGCCAATTGATGATGCTGTTGTAATATTCCTCGGACGGATCAAAATATCCGAACACCTGATGCTCCAGACGCTTCGTAATCGCTTCGCAAACTGACGGCGCTGTCTGGAAATTCATGTCCGCCACCCACATCGGAATCCGGTCAAACCCCTCTGCAATCTCTGCATTCGGCGACCGGAATGTTTTCCCATGCGATGGAATCCTTTCCCGTTCTGTCGATCACTGATGTAAAATCGTACTTCATGTTTCTTCTTCTCTCCTGAATGAATTGTAAAATTCTGTCCGGCCTCTGCCTGTCTCAGGCTGCGTCGACTTTTTGCATCCCTTGAATTCCATAATCGGCTCCTCCTTTTTATCTGCAAAAAATCGCACTTCCCTGTTTGCCTTTCCCAGTGGTTTAAGCATATTCCTTTTGCAGTGCCATGTCAAGCGAGCGCAAAACGTACGCAAAAAGCTCTACTGTAGTCCACGCCTGCGCTGACATTTTCCATGCCACGTATTTTTCTGCCACGCTAAAACGGGCTGCCTGTCTTTCGACAAAACAGCCCGTTTTCCTGTTCATAATCTCTATCGTAAATTAAGCGTCGATTTCTTTATCTCTGATGTAATCCATAACATCGCCGACGGTTTCCAGCTTCTCAAAGGTCTTCGGAAGGGATCTCAACATTGTAAGCTTCTTCAAATGCCATAACCAGTTCAAACAGATCCAGGGAATCTGCATCCAGATCATCTTTAAAAGAGGTTTCCTCTGTAATTTCAACATTGTCCAGATTCAGCTGCTCGCGAATAATGCCTGCGATTCTCTCTAACATAATACTATCTCCTTTAATTCCAAATCATATTTCAGTGAATTGACATTCAAAGTATATTATCCATCCTATCAGTTGTCAACTGTTTTCCGGTATTTTTTAAAGCAGGCTCTGATAGATGTCGCGCTTGCTCACACCCCTGTCTTTTGCCGCTTTTTTCATGGCTTCCTTCCGGTCAAAGCCCTGGCTTTCATACAGTGCAACATGTTCCTCCACCGGCATTTCCAGCCAGTTTTTCTGTGCCTCCTGCTTCTTTTCCTCGTAGCTTTTTCCCTCGATCACAAGGACATATTCTCCCCGCGGATCGTTCGTTTCGAAATAGTCCGTCGCGGCAAAAATCGTCGTCGGCATCACCGTTTCAAACCGCTTTGTCAGTTCACGGCATAACGTAATTTTCCGGTCGCCCAGCACCGCCGCAAGCTCCTGCAGCGTTTTTTCAGATGATGGGGCGCTTCAAAAAAATCATCGTCCGGCTCTCCGCCCGGCAATCCTCCAGGATTGCGGTGCGCTCTTTTATCCGGCGGCAAAAAAACCTTCAAAGCAAAACCGTCTGGTCGAAAGCCCCGACATCGTGAGCGCCGTGATACATGCAGCCGCACCCGGCAGGCTCGTCACCCGGATTCCTGCTTCCAGACACATCCGCACGAGCACCTCGCCCGGATCGGAGATCGCCGGCGTCCCCGCATCCGTAATCAGCGCAATATTCTGTCCCTCCTGTAGCTTTGCAATCAGCGTATATGCTTTTTCCACTTTATTATATTCGTGATAACTTGTCATAGGAGTATGAATTTCAAAATGCGTCATCAGCTTCAGGCTGTTTCGCGTATCTTCCGCCGCAATCAGATCCACGCTGCGCAGCGTTTCCACCACGCGGGGCGTCATATCGCCCAGATTGCCGATCGGTGTCGCACACAAATATAAAATTCCCGTCATTGTTCCTCTTCCTCCTGTGTCAGCAGTCCGCCCTCCGTGTAGCGGTTGGCTGCATTCCAGAGAATCCACTCCTCATATCCGGCATCGTAGACCGCCTGAATCTGCGCGCGGATTTCCTCCGGGCCATAGGAAATATGCCCCTTTACCCATGTCGCGGTAAAATCCTGCAGCCATGGACGAACCGTCGCCTGCACGCCGGTCGTAGGGTCCAGCTGGGCGATCTCTTCTTTGCTGAGAGCAAAGGTTTTCGCAGCCGCGTCCTCTGCGGCTTGCGCGTCCTCTGCAGCTTGCGCACCATCTGCAGCTTGCGCGTCTTTTGCATCCTGTGCAGCGTCGTTACCGCTAACTGCGGTTGCGCCGGACGTACTCTGGCTGTCTGCTGCCGTGTCCGCCGCATTGTTGCCGCTGACCGCTTCCCCGCCCATAATCGCTGCGTCCGCCGCATCATTCCCACTCACATCCGCCGAAACCGGCTTCTTTCCGGTCTTCGGATCAAGCCCGGCCAGCACCATTTTGGATGCCTGCATCGCTGCGAGCACCGTGTCGTATGGCTGTGCATCCGGAACCGGAATCTGATAATTATACGGTCCATAGTGCGACGGATAAATCATCGGGCTGATCGCATCCAGTGACCTAGACATTTCCACATAGTTCTGTCCTACGATCTGCTGATCCTCTTCACTGTCGATCACAACACCATAAACATCTGCAGAAATCCGTCCGCCTGCCGCGTGGATTCTCTCCGAGGCATACAGCGTAAATCCGCTGATCGCCTCGGTTTTCGTTCTTCCCTTCGTACTGTCGCCAAAATCTACCTGCTTCATCCGGCTGTCTGTCGAAAAAACGTACATAATCATACTGTACTTCATCAAATCCGGCTTTTATCGCCGCTTCCCCGACAGATGCCAGATATTCCCAGACTTCTTTGCGGTAAGGATCTACCCATGCCAGCCCGCTTTTATCCCGGAAAATGCTTCCATCACTGTTATGTAAGCTCCACTCCGGCATTTTTTCCGCCAGAATCGGATCTTTAAACGCAACCACGCGCGCAATCAAATAAATGTTCTTTTCTTTGCAGGTCTGTACGAGCGCCGGAAGGTCTTTGATATAGTGCTTCTCAGAGCCGATCTGCTCTGCCAGCGGCACATCCAGTTCACAGGTCAGATACCCGTCGTCATTTTTGACGTCGATGACGAGCGCGTTTAACTCTGTACGATCGACCAGCGCAATCAGATTGTCCATTCCGCCGTGCCCGCCATCGGACCACTGACATAAATGCCCTTTACCTTGACGCGATTCAGCTCTTTAACGGTGGCTGCATCCTCTACACTGCCTGTACTCGCGCCGGGATTTGCAGCTGTGTCGCCGTCCACAGTGGTTTCAGCCCCAGACTCGTTCGGCATCCCGAACTCGCCGTCTACGCTGTCTGCGGCTCCAGTGCCATCCTCTGTTCCTTTCTTTTTCCGCAAACGCCGCCATCGTTTCCACATTTTTCCCTGGCATCCGCTCAGGCAAAGCCCTGCCGCAAGCACTGCTGCCAGAACACCGCAGCGCAATCGACGGCACTTGCGCCTGGTACAAAACTGTCCGTCCGCTACACCCTCCGGGCGGTCTCCCTTAATACCCATAAATCCCATAAATCTCCTCTGTATACACGCCAGTCTCTTTATAGATCACCAGCGGCTTCTCTACCGTCATCCGCGGTTTCCCGCCGCGCACCGCCTGCAGCAGCACCATGTTCGGCTCGCGGTCGGCATAGGGATACACCAGCTGCATCCTTTTAGGCTCGAGCTTATATTTCGACAGGGTGACGATCAGCTCTGCCAGCCGAAACGGGCGATGCACCAGATAAAGCTTCCGCCCGGTGCAAGCAGCCGCGCCGTCTGCGCTGCGATATCCTCAAAGGTACATAAAACCTCATGTCTCGCAATCGCCTTCGGCGCTTCAGGATTGGTCAGACCATGCTGCCCGATCATATATGGCGGATTAGACGTTACAACGTCAAAAGAAGCAGCCGCAAAAAGCTTATCTGCTTCTTTGATATCTCCCTGTATGACAGAAATCCGATCCTCCAGATGGTTCATGGCAACGCTGCGCCTCGCCATATCCGCACTGTCTGCCTGAATCTCCAGACCGCACAGGGACTCCGCCTGCGTCTTTGCGGACAGCAGCAGCGGAATAATCCCCGTCCTTGGTTCCCAGATCCAGCACACGCATACCCTGCCGGATGCCTGCAGAAGCGAAACCCGAAAGGAGCACCGCGTCCATTCCGAAGCAAAATCTCCCCGGATCCTGAATGATTTTCAGCCCGTTTCTCTGCAGATCGTCAATCCGTTCGCCTGATTTTAACAAATTTGTCCGGTCAGTCATCCAGCTTTGATTTTCCTTCCTTCTTCTCCTGGCGTTCGAGCTTTTCGAGTTCTTTCATCTCTTTCTCGTCGCCCTCACCGTTTTTACGTCCGCGTCCATGCTGTCTGCGGCGGAATTTCAGCTGCTCTACCTTATATTCGCGCAGTTCCTTTTCGTCGTTGACCTCAACCAGCACCTTGACCAGCTGGCGCAGGACGTTGACAGAGGAAACCTCGCCCTTTAAGCCGTCGTCCGTTGTCACATAATCGCCGGTATTGGGCAGACGGCGGTTCAATTCCTCATAGGGTTTCCTCCTCATGCTTCAGACAGCACATCAGTCTTCCGCACACGCCGGAAATTTTGCCCGGATTCAGGGAAAGGTTCTGCTCCTTCGCCATCTTGATGGAAACCGGAATAAACTCGGACAGATGGCTGTGACAGCAAAGCACTCTGCCGCAGATGCCGATTCCGCCCAGAATCTTCGTCTCGTCGCGCACGCCGATCTGACGCAGCTCGATTCTCGTTTTAAAAACGCCTGCAAGGTCTTTTACCAGCTCGCGGAAATCCACACGTCCGTCCGCCGTAAAATAGAACAGAACCTTATTGTTGTCAAAGGTATATTCCGCATCGATCAGCTTCATTTCCAGACCGTGCTTGCGGATTTTTTCCTGACAGATCTTAAACGCTTCTTTTTCTTTTGCCTTATTTCCGGCTTCCTGCTCGTCGTCGCGCTCTGTCGCCACGCGCAGCACGGCTTTAAGGGCTGTACAACCTTGTCGTCCTCAACTTCCCTGGGAACCGACTACCGTACCGTACTCTACCCCTCTCGCAGTCTCTACAATGACATGGTCGCCTCTTTTTACCTGAAAGTTCAGCGGATCAAAATAGTAGATCTTGCCCGCTGTCCGAAATCTTACGCCAATTACCTTTACCATCTAATCTATCTACCTCCATGTTCAGGTATTCTCCTGAATCGTCAAAAACAAAAGCTCCATCGTCAGTTCGAAACTGACATTTGCACGCAGTCTCGCCTTTGCCTTTTCAAGGGCGTCCAGAATTTTTTCCAATCCTTCATAGGAGCTTCTGTCAGCCACCCTTTTAATATACTGTATTTCTTCCCGGAAAATCAAGTGATTTGCGTCATTCATCGCCTTGAACATCAGTACATCGCGGTACCAGACGGAAATGATATCCAGATAATCCGTCATGTCGAGCTGATACTCCGTAATCTTGCGGACTGCTGCTGCCAGCTCCGTGATTTCCATCTCGTTAATATATTTGAGCAGCGTCACCGCCTCTTCCCGCACCCGGTCAAAGTCCTCGCTCGATGCAAGCAGCTTTGCCTGTCCGATATTCCCGCGCGCAAACGCCGTGCACAGCTTCGCCCGGTAATCCCGGACCTGCAGCTGCTCCATCAGGTATTTCTGCACCAGCTCATCACGTACCGGACGCATATTCAACAGCACGCACCGGCTCTGGATCGTCGGAAGCAGCGCTTCGAGACTCGACGTCATCAGAATAATCACGCCGTATTCCGGCGGCTCCAGCGTCTTTAACAGCGCGTTCTGCGCCTGAACCGTCATTTTTTCCGCTTCTTCCATCAAATAAACCTTATAAGGTCCTGATAGGGCTTGATTCCCATATCGTTATTGACCTGCGTGCGGATATCCTCTACACCGATGCTGTTCGGTTTTTCATGCGTAATCCGGATGATATCCGGATGGTTTTCCGAAAGTGCCTGTCTGCACGAACGGCAAACCTGACAGGGCTTTTCCCCCTCTCCGGTACACTGCAGCGCCATGGCGAAAATCCGCGCGATAAATTTTTTGCCGGAATTGCGTTCTCCGTTAATAATATAGGCATGCGATACTTTCTGAAGCTTCAGCGCAGTTTGCAGATGCTCGCAGATCTGTTCCTGCCCGATAATATCCTGAAATCCCGCCATGTCACTCATCTCCTTCCAATTTCGTAATTTCCCTGAAAATCTCCTGCAGACAGCGTTCCAGATCGTCGTTTTGGAATCTTTTCACAATTCCCGCTTCGAAAGCTTTTCTTCGGAAAAATCCGCTTCATCCGCCAGGAACCGTCGGCACAGCTCTGCATACTTCGGCTTTCCCTCTGCGCCCGTTCCGTTCAACGGCACGGGACAGTCTCAGTCCGTCCTCGACCTCCACATAAATCGGAATTACCTGTTCCAAACCGTAGTAAGCCTGGACTTTCCGGTAGGATTCCAGTGTCCCCCACCAACAGATAGCTATCGTTTGCCAGATCCACCTGCCCGTCATCTACCGTAAAATAATTCCAGATTCCATGCACTGTCTGATACGAACGCAGCTCGATTACCCTGCCCGCTTCCTGCAGCCGGGACAGCCCTGCTTCGTCTGTAAAAAATAATCCCTGCCGTTTACTTCCGTACTCCGCATCGGTCTTGTGGTATACGGTACCAGCGTGTGAAACGCAAACGTTTTATCTTCCATCAATCTCCGGTAAATCGTATCTTTTCCGGAGGCACTTTTTTCCCATAATATAATAGATTTTCCCATAACAGCTTACTTCTTTTACTCTTCCTCGTCATTGGCGAAATACAGCGCCGCACGGACTGCCTTTTTCCAGCCCTTTAAACGTCTGTCGCGGTCTTTGGGCTCCATTACCGGTGCAAAGGTACGCTCCAGTGACCAGTTGCTTCGGATATCGTCCTTATCTTTCCAGAAGCCGACCGCAAGTCCCGCCAGATAAGCGGCTTTCCCAGCGCGGTCGTCTCGATACATTCCGGGCGCAGCACATGCTTCTGCAGCATATCCGCCTGAAACTGCATCAAAAGTTGTTAGCGCTCGCACCGCCGTCCACACGCAGGGCCTCAGCTCGATTCCAGAGTCCTTTTCCATCGCTTCGATGACTTCCTCCGCCTGATAGGCAAGCGATTCCAAAACGGCGCGGATAAAATGCTCCTTCGAAGTTCCTCTCGTCAGCCCGGTCACAATCCCGCGCGCATACGGATTCCAGTAAGGCGCACCTAATCCGGTGAATGCAGGCACAACATATACGCCCTGGGTATCCTCCACCGCCGACGCATATTCCTCCGACTGCGGTGCACTCTTTAACATCCGCATCTCATCCCTCAGCCACTGCAGCGCAGCGCCTGCCACGAAAACGCTTCCTTCCAGTGCATAACGCACCTCGTCTTTGCCGCTCGCTGCGATCGTCGTCAGCAGTCCGTTTTGGGATTCAATCGGCTTTTCTCCCGTATTCATCAGAAGAAAGCAGCCGGTCCATATGTATTTTTGCTTCGCCCGCATCAAAACAGCACTGCCCGAACAGCGCCGCCTGCTGGTCACCCGCAGCTCCTGCAATCGGAATTTCCCCGCCGATCACGGATTCCTCCGTCATGCCAAACATCCCGCTCGACGGCAGAACCTCCGGAAGCATGCTTTTCGGAATCTGAAAATAATCCAGAATTTCCGGATCCCACTGCCGTTTGTGGATATCAAACAGCATTGTCCGGGATGCGTTGGTATAATCCGTCGCAAACACCTGTCCCTTGGTCAGGTTACATCAGCCAGGTGTCCACAGTGCCGAACAAAAGCTCTCCGTCCTCTGCCATCTGGCGCGCCCTCCACGTGCTCCAGAATCCAGCAGATTTTCGTTGCGGAAAAATAAGCGTCCGGAATCAGTCCCGTCCGTTCCCGGATCACTTTGTCAAAACCATCCTTTTGAGCGCGTCGATCTTATCCGCTGTCCGCCTGCACTGCCATACAATCGCCGGATAAACCGGTTTTCCGGTCTTTTTCGAAAAACAGATCGTCGTCTCACGCTGATTCGTAATGCCAATTGCCGCAATATCGTCCGCCTCCGCGCCGATCTGTCCCATCGCCTCGACCGCTACGGAAAGCTGGGACGACCAGATTTCCATCGGATTGTGCTCTACCCAGCCCGGCTGGGGATAATACTGTGCAAACTCTTTCTGCGCAACAGAGCATACCTTTCCGCTCCTGTCAAACAAAATACAACGGAACTCGTCGTTCCCTGATCCAGTGCCATGACGTACTTCTTCGCTTTCTGCATACCCATACCCCCTGTATCGTATTTTTTGCATCTATCTTGTCTGTACCTTTGGACCTGTAAGCTGCAGCAGTCCTGCTTTTACAGAAAGAAAACCCCTCCTCCGAAATTTTTTTCTTCCTGTAAAAACAGAACTGCCGCGCTGAACCTCTTCAGTGCGGCAGTATGTTATTGTCTATTAAACCTCTACAACACGCAGCATGTTCGTTCTGCCGGGGATACCCAGAGGCATACCTGCAGTCAGGACAACCTTGTCGCCCTTCTTGACCAGACCTGCGTTCTCTGCAGCCTTAACTGCTTCACGGAACAGATCCTCTGCAGTGTTCTCTTCTGCGATCAGCAGAGGAGTTACGCCCCACTGCAGGTTCATCTGACGCCATACCAGACGGCTGGTTGTGCATGCGATGATCGGGCAGTTAGGTTTGAAACGTGCTACCATGCCGGAAGTAAAGCCAGACATGGATACCGGGATGATTGCTGCTGCATTCAGGTCAGTAGCAACGGTGCAGGTTGCGTGGCAGATAGAAGTGGTTGTATCCTGCTCCTGAGGAAGTCTTGCACCAGTCTTCTGCAAACGGCCTACATAGTCGATATCCTTTTCTGCGCGCTCTGCGATACGAACCATGGTCTGAACAGCTTCCAGCGGGTAATCGCCGTTTGCTGTCTCACCGGAAAGCATGATACCGGTTGTGCCATCGTAGATAGCGTTTGCAACGTCGGTTGCCTCTGCACGGGGTCGGACGGGGATGCTTCATCATGGAATCCAGCATCTGTGTAGCAGTGATAACGTTCTTACCAGCTGCAGTTGTCAGCTTGATGATTCTCTTCTGGATGATCGGAACCTCTTCCATCGGGATCTCAACACCCATATCGCCACGGGCTACCATGATACCGTCGGAAACTTCGATGATCTCTTCCAGGTTCTGAATACCCTGCAGGCTCTCGATCTTGGAGATGATCTGGATCTTGGAGTTGTGCTCCTTTAAGATCTCACGGATCTGCAGTACGTCTTCTTTGCTTCTTACGAAGGAAGCTGCGATGAAATCGAAGCCCTTTTCGCAAGCGTAAACGATATCTGCGTGATCCTTCTCATCGATGAAGGGCAGGTTTAATTTTACACCGGGAACGTTAACGCCCTTGTGGTTGGAGATCGGGCCGTCGTTCATAACGGTGCAGACGATTTCTGTATCGCCCTGCACTTCTTCAACCTTCAGACCGATCAGACCGTCATCCAGCAGGATGGAATCGCCAGGCTTAACATCCTGAGGCAGGTTCTTGTAGGTAATGGTTGCACGCTCTGCGGTGCCCATGATCTCTTCGGTGGTCAGAGTGAACTTCTGGCCTGCCTTTAATTCTACTTTTGCCTTCTGCGAAGTCGCGCAGACGGATTTCAGGGCCTCTTGTATCAAGCAGTACTGCAACAGGAAGGTTCAGCTCACGGCTGATTTTTCTGGTTCTTTCAAGCTTCAGTCCATGCTCTTCATAGTCGCCGTGGGAAAAGTTGAATCTCGCCACGTTCATGCCGGCCAGAATGATCTTACGAAGCATGTCTTCATCCTGAGACGACGGACCAATTGTGCAGATAATTTTGGTTCTTCTCATTGTAAATCTCCTTTTAGCATAATTTGAGTATTGTTATGGCATCATGATCGACTCCTGAACCGGGAGGCTCATTTGCCTGTAACGCGTAATCACATCGGCAGCTTCCTGCGTGATCTGTTCCCCGGGCATGCAATGGTGGAATTCCGGGCGGATACAGATTGATAAACGTACCAGCCGTCTGTCCTACCGCTTCTGTAAGCGGCACCTGCGCTTTGGGCGCATCCAGCGCATCCGTCAGACTGATCTGCTGTTTTAAAACCGGATACGCAAGCAGCTTACGGTTTTCCTGTACCGGCTCGTCCGCGGCGACACAGAAATCATCGATCTCTTTCAGGGCGTCCCACAGACGCTGCCAACCGTCTGCTGTATCACAACAGGTCATAATCGCGGTCACATAATTTCCGGCCGCCATTTCCATCTGCAAATGATATTGCTTTAAAGAATATCGTAAAAACGCTTTCCGGTCAAACATGTTTTTGAAGTTTCTGATAAAATTTTGCCGGAATCCATCAAAAAACCGGTTTCTGACGTCATTTTCCGGCTCCATTTCGTGCCGTCCGTCAAAACCTGCAGCCGTTTCAGACTGCTGCAGCGTTCCAGAAAACGTTCTCTTTCCGTAAAAAAGCTGTCCCACAGTCCTGCGCCATGTTTTTTAACCATGTCCATACAGGACTACATCGCCGACATCATCAGATAGGAGGGCGAGCTCGTCTGATAAATTCCTTCAAACAGCCGGAGCCGTTCCGTACTGACCCGGCTGCCTTTTTGCAACAGGAGTGCGGTCTGTGTCAGGCACGGCATCGTCTTATGAAGGCTTACGATCGTCAGATCTGCCCCCAGTGCGACCGGACTTTTGGGAAATCCCGGATGAAATCCGAAATGTGCTCCGTGGGCGGCATCTACGATTAAAATCTTCCCGAACCGGTGAACGGTCTCTGCAATCGGCGCAATGTCTGCCGTGATTCCGTCATAGGTCGGAGAGGTCAAAAGCACTGCCGATGCGTCCGGATTCTGAATCAGCGCAGCTTCGATCTGTTCCTTTGTCAGCGTGCCTGCCAGGGATGTCCCCGGCACGATATCCGGATACAGATAAACCGGCGTCAGCCGCCGCAGATAAATGCTGTGGTAAACCGCCTTGTGGCAGTTGCGCGCCAGAATCAGCTTCCCGCCCTCCGGCACTGCTGCCGAAATTGCGGTCAGAAGCCCTGCCGTGCTTCCGTTGACGCTGTAGTAACAGCGATCCGCGCCATACAGCGCCGCCGCCTTTTCCTCCGCGTCTTTCAAAATTCCTTCGGGATCGTGCAGATTGTCAAATCCGTCGATCTCTGTAATGTCCAGTCTCGCCGCCCTTTGTAACGCCTCCGGAAAATCCGGCAGCATCTCTGTAAGCCGACGTTTATGTCCCGGCATATGAAAGGGATAGTAATCGCTGTCTGCATAAGCCGCCAGACTCTCAGCAAGTGTCCTCTGCGTCATTGTTTTCTGATTTCTTTCTGTTCTTATTACGCCCCTTGCGCTCCAGAAGCGTCTCCTTCAGGGAGCAGTATTTATCCGCAGTCGTCACGACCCATGCTTCCTGACAGCGTGGGATGTGGAACAGGGTCAGCGGCCACATATGCTTCTGGATAATATCCCGTTCCCGCGGTGTCAGCTGATACTCCCGGCTCGCATTTTCCAGTGCAACATACGGATGATGAAAGCCGTGGAGCTTTCGTGGGAATACTTGTCATGCCAGTCATAGAGGAAGTAGTCGTGGAGCAGCGCGCCCCGAACCAGGTCCCCGTTCGTGACAGTGAATGCCAAGTTTTTTCAAGAAATTTTTCCAGCTTTAAGCTGCATTCCGCCACGCGGATCGAATGGCTGTGTACGGACACGCTTCCGTGCTGGATAAAGCTATTGGTGCTTTTAAAGTTGCCGGACTGCAGAATGTCCCCACCATGCTTTCTCAGATTCCTGCGCAGCTTTGCATGCTGCCGTGCCCATTTCCGGAAAGCTTCTTTGCGCTTCTGCTCTTTGCGCTCGTCCTTCATCATATTCCGGCCTTCCTGTGCCGATACACGAATCTATGCCGTTCTTTTGTCGGCACTTGCTCTTTTTCATAAAACAGCGCTTTTTACAGTTTTATAGTATACCACATTTTGCCTTTACTTACTACGTACAAACCGTGAAATATTTGCAAAATAAAGCAGTTTTGTCATTCAAATTACATAATTATCTCCGGGCTGCCATTGCTTGGTCAGCTCCTGAATGGTGATACCCGACAAATATTCCCGAACAACCTTTTCCAGCCCTTCCCAGACCGGAAGCGTCGCACACATTCCTCTTCGCTCACATTCCCTTGCAGCGTCCTCTAAACAGGACACCGGAGCATACTGCCCTCCGTGAGCTTCAGGATCTCATATACATTGTATTCCTCCGCCGGTCTGGTCAGCCGGTAGCCTCCGCCTTTGCCGCGCAGACCCTCCAGCACGTCTGCCTTCGTTAAGGATTTCACGATGCTTTCCAGATATTTTTCTGAAATTTCCTGCCGCTCCGCGATATCCTTCAGCGGAATAAATTTTCCATTATTATGCTCTGCCAGATCGATCATCACGCGCAGCGCATATCGTCCTCTCGTTGAAACCATCATATCCTGTTCAAAGCTTTTTCCCTTCCTTTCCGCCCGTAAAAATTCTTTTGCCCAAAGCCCGTCTGTCGATCTGAACGAAAAACTGCTTCGGCGGTACTTCCCTTTCTCCACTCTGAAGCAATGTTCCATCAATATCTGTCGCCACCAGTTTGATCATGTGTTCTCCATTCTCAGTTCACCCGTGCCGTTCGCGAAATACCTATTTCCCCTATTACCTACTATGATAACCTCTTTTTGCTGTATTTGTAAAGCACCAAACGTTTCCAATTCCTCTGTGATGTCTCGAACCTGTATGCTGCCATGCTTTCTTTTGCCTGGCAGCTCATTTTTTCCTCATTTTTCCAAATCTGACCGGTGTTTTTTTTTCCTGCTGCCGTTCTATACTGAGCTTATACGGAACGGAAAACAGTGTCCGCATCCGCAAATATGCAGGAATCGAGGACTTTTACCATGAGATATTCCAATCATATTGTTGATGAAACCACGCATGCTTTCAAATGTGCCAAATGGTTCGCATTGGTCAGCTCCCTGCTGCTTGGCATTTTCGGCACGGTGCTGCTGATCTGGCCCAATACTTCCATGAACGTTATCTGCACCCTGCTCGGTGTTTTGATGGTTGTTTTCGGCGT
>VOFG01001036.1_pt1 | contig 60000 bp, 88 predicted proteins | sample 5384171 | NCBI WGS metagenome assembly VOFG01 (sample SAMN12384726, study PRJNA508395) | human gut metagenome | isolation source: healthy gut F | host: Homo sapiens
AGTTGTTAAATTTATTTCAGTTTCCTATTGCCTTTCGTTGGCAGATGTGCTATCCTGTGTTCGTAATCAGGATGGGATTCCATCCGCTTCCGTTCATATAAGCGACTTATTTTATCACGAAATCTCTTGCCTGTCAAGGGATTTTTATTTTTTATCCCCCGAAAAATCGTTTTCTTGTCTTACATCCCCCGTTCAAACTCAGAAAATGACAATTCCCCCGCCGAACCGTCCGGCGTCTTCCCGGACAGCCCCGGTCCCTTTACAGCCAAAAAGCGGCACACGGAAATCCGTGTGCCGCTCTTTTCATTTGTCAATTTTATTTTACTGATAAAGCTCCTCATCGGCGTAATCTCTGCTCTCCTGCTTGCTCAAACGGCAGGCCCGGCGGCGCTCGATCGCCTCATACACATCGCTCCAGCTGCCAACCACCAGACAGACAAACGCGCAGAACGCCAGGCCGGCGGCCACAGTCTTCAATACAAAACGGGCAGTTTTATTCATGGTGAACTCCTCCTTATCAGGTGCGGCATATAAACGATCCGGTGGCGGCGGAATATCCGCAGCCATGCACCGGCTCTTCCAAAACGTGCCGGACAGCGGAGATCCTCCGCCGCTTTGCGGTTATTATACACGGTTTTCCCGCTGTTTACAATCCTTTTTTCCAGTCCTTTCGCAAAGAATTTCCGGTTTCCCGCGGAATGATAGCGACTGATGTTCAAAGCCGCTAAAACCGTTGACTTTTTGATCCTCACCTATTATACTGATGACAGTAAGCAGCGCAAACGTTTGAGTTCTCTGATCCGACTTTATTTTCCCTTGTATCTCAGCAGGCGGTCCGTCAGCTTTTCTGCCCTGCGGACGGAACGCCCCATCAACTTCTTGTGCCGGCGCAGGGCGGCGGAATGGATGATCGTTATGGAAAAATTCGACTCTCTCATCATCGGCGAGGTTGCTCAGGACACCAACGTGGATTTTGACGGCACTGTCGTCCAGGCCGTCGGCGGTGCGGTGTATTATTCCGGCTGCGCGGCAGCCAATATGGGACATAAGATTGCCGTCCTGCCCAAGGCGGACCTCAGCCAGCTGGACGTGACGGCGGCCTTCCACGAGAAGGCTCCCTCCATCAGCGTGTTCCCCCTGAACAGCCCCCACTCCTTTGTGACGAAAAACGTCTACCACACGGCGGACCGGGAGCGCCGGACCTCCACTGTGGACAGCCTCATCGCCCCTACACCACCGACGAGGTGCCGGTGGATCAGATCGATGCCGCCATCTGGCATCTGGCCGGTCTGGCCGGCGGCGACATCCCCAATGAGATGATCCCCTTCGCCGCCAAGCATGCCATGGTGGCCATCGACGTGCAGACCATGCTGCGCTGGGTGGAAAACGGCGGCATGGTGTATCATGACTGGAAGGAAAAGAAGGAGCTGCTCCCCTACATCCGCTTCCTCAAGACCGACGCCGCCGAGGCGGAGATCCTCACCGGCCTGACAGACCGGGCGGAGGCCGCCAAGGTCCTCTACGGCTGGGGCGCCAAGGAGATTTTAATTACCCACAACACGGAGGTGCTGGTGTATGACGGCCACGAGATCTACACCTGCCCCATCAAGGCCCGGAATCTTTCCGGCCGCACCGGCCGGGGCGACACCACCTTTGCCGGGTACATCAATGAGCGGCTGACCAAGGACATTCCCACTGCTCTTCAGACCGCCACCGCTCTGGTCTCCCTGAAAATGGAGACGCCGGGCCCCTTCACTGGCACCCGTCAGGATGTGGAGGATTACATCAAGCTGATGTACTGATTCAGACCCGCAAAACAAACAGGCTGAGACCGCGGTCTCAGCCTGTTTTTCCGTTCCGCACTCCCCCGTCTCCGCTTGACATTCCAGGAAAAGCATAATAGACTACCATCAAGTTCACAATAAAATCAGAGTTTGGATCATCTGTCAGAAGGGAGCGCGCCATGCGGACTATTTTATCCAGAGCACTGGCGGAATTGAACGCCCACCGGAGTGTGGTGTTGGTGACCATCGTCGCGGAGCAAGGCTCCGCCCCCCGGGGCCCCGGCAGTCAAATGCTGGTGGGTGCGGACGGTCAGCTAACGGGCACTATCGGCGGCGGGCAGGTAGAGCGGCAGTCCGAGCTGCTGGCCCTGTCCTTGCTGAAGGAGCAGCGCTCCCAGATACAGCACTTCGCCCTGACGCAAGCCGGGGCGGACAGCCTCGGCATGGCCTGCGGCGGGGATGTGACGGTGCTGTTTCAGTTCATCTCCCCGGAGGACACCCTCTGGCAGAGTGTGTTGGAAACGGCGCTGGCCCAGCTCACCGCTGCCCAGCCCGGCTGGCTGATCCTGCGGACGGACGGCTCCGCCCCGGCGCTGCTGGACGGCGAGGGCATGGCCCTTTTGGGCAGCAGCGGTACAGCCCCCCTCTCCAAGCGCTGCGTCCTGACAGAAACCGACTTTTCTCTCCCCCTCCCCATTGGGGAGCGGGCGGTGATCTTCGGCGCGGGACACATCGCCCGGGCGCTGGTCCCTTTGCTGCGCAGCGTGGAGTTCCGTCCGGTGGTGTATGATGACCGGCCCGCTCTGGCCGATCCCGCCGCCTTCCCCGACGCAGAGCAGGTGGTGTGCGGCGATTTTCGGAACATCGCCGGCACACTGCCCCTGTCCCCGGAGGATTATGTGGTGGTGATGACCGCCGGCCATCTTCACGATCTGGAAATTCAGGAGCAGATTTTGCGGCAGGAGCTGGCCTACGTCGGCGTCATCGGCTCCCGGGCCAAAATCGCCGCCGTCAACGCCCGGCTCCGGGAGGCCGGTATCTCCGAGGAAAAGCTCCGCACTGTCCACACCCCTGTGGGAACACCCATCAAGGCCGTGACCCCGGCGGAGATCGCCGTGAGCATCACCGGGGAAATGATCTATGAGCGGGCCTGCCGCCGGGAGGACCCGGCTCATCACGCCTGCCCCATGGTCTGACCATACCATTTCAAATACGGAAAAGAGGGATCTTATGCTCGTTGTCATCCGAGGAGCCGGAGATCTGGCCACCGGCATCGCTTTGCGGCTCCACCGGGCCGGGTATCAAATCGTTATGACGGATCTCCCCGCCCCTACCTCCATCCGCCGCACCGTCTGTTTCTCCGAGGCCATTCGCTTGGGAGAGATGACAGTGGAGGATATTTCCGCCCGGAAAGCCGAAACCCCGGAGGAGGCCCTGACTCTGGCTCAGTCCGGCGTTGTGGCCGTTCTCGCTGACCCGGCGGGAGCCTGTATCCCCACCCTCCGGCCCGGCGCGGTGGTGGATGCTATTCTGGCGAAGAAGAATTTAGGCACCGCCCTGACGGACGCCCCGGTGGTGATCGGCGTCGGCCCCGGCTTCACCGTGGGAATTGACTGCCACGCCGCCGTAGAGACCATGCGGGGCCACACGCTGGGCCGGGCGCTGTACTCCGGCAGCCCTCTGCCCAACACCGGCATCCCCGGCCTCATCGGCGGACGCAGCGGCGAGCGGGTCCTCCGGGCCCCGGCGGACGGCATTTTTGAGCCGCGCATGGAGATCGGACAGTTGGTTCAGGAGGGAGAAATTGCCGCCACGGTAAACGGCAAACCCATGCGCTGCACCCTCACCGGCTGTCTCCGGGGCTTGCTCCAGGGCGGCTTGCAGGTCCACGAGGGCATGAAATGCGGCGACATCGACCCACGGGGCCAGCAGGCCAACTGCTTTACTGCCTCCGACAAGGCCACCGCCATCGGCGGCGGCGTACTGGAGGCACTCCTCCACTTCGGATGCCTGCCGGATTGACCTTTACAGTTGACATTCCCCCTATTTTCCGGTATGATAGGAACAATTATGTAGGGAAACCTGTTTTTACACTTGAATTGAGAGGCACTTTATGGCAACAACATTTATCGACAAGGCCCGGATCACGGTCCGGGCGGGCAACGGCGGCAACGGCGCGGTGGCGTTCCACCGCGAAAAATATGTGGCGGCCGGCGGCCCGGACGGCGGCGACGGCGGCAAGGGCGGCTCCATTATCTTGCAGGTGGACGACAATATGTCCACCCTGATGGATTTCCGCTATAAGCGCAAATACGTGGCGGAAAACGGCGTGGACGGTCAGGGCGGCCGCAAGTCCGGCAAGGACGGCGCCAATCTGGTGATCCGCGTCCCCCGGGGCACGCTGGTGCGGGACGCCGAAACCAATGAGATCATTCAGGACATGAGCGGCAGCGAGCCCTATGTCCTCTGCAAGGGCGGCCGGGGCGGCTGGGGCAATATGCACTTCGCCACCCCCACCCGGCAGGTGCCCCGCTTCGCCAAGGCGGGCCTGCCCGGCGAGAGCCACGATGTATTTCTGGAGCTGAAGCTGCTGGCGGATGTGGGGCTCATCGGCTTCCCCAATGTGGGCAAGTCCACACTGCTGAGTGTGGTCTCCAAGGCCCAGCCCAAGATCGCCAATTACCACTTTACCACCCTCTATCCCAATCTGGGTGTGGTGTGGGTGGACGAGGGCGTGTCCTTCGTCATGGCTGACATTCCCGGCATCATCGAAGGCGCCAGTGAGGGCGCCGGTCTGGGCCACGATTTCCTGCGGCACATTGACCGCTGCCGTCTGCTGGTCCATGTGGTAGACGTGTCCGGCAGCGAGGGCCGGGACCCTGTGGCGGATTTTGACGCCATCAACGCCGAGCTGGAGCAATACAGCCCCGATCTCGCCAAGCGGCCCCAGATCGTAGCCGCCAACAAGGTAGACATTATGACCGACCCGGAAAATCTGGAGCGGCTCCGCGCCCATGTGGAGGCCAAGGGCTTCCCGCTGATGGAGATCTCCGCGGCGGCCCACCAGGGCACCCGGGAGTTGGTGGGCAAGGTAGCGGAGGCTCTGGCTTCCCTGCCGCCGGTCACGGTCTACGAGCCGGAATATGTCCCCAAGCCGCCGGTGGTGGACACCAGCGAGCCGCTGGACATCCAGCGCTTGGACGACGGCCACACCTGGCTCATTCAGGGCCCGTGGCTCCAGCGCCTCATGGCCAACGTCAACTTCGACGATTACGAGAGCCGCATGTGGTTCGACAAGGCCCTGCGGGAATCCGGACTGTATCAGCAGCTGGAGGAGCGGGGCATCGAGGATGGCGACACCGTCTCTCTGGACGGTTACGAATTCGAATATCAGTATTGACAAAATGCCCCCGGCCAATGGCCGGGGGCGTTCCGCATTCCATTCGTTTTTGATCAGCAGAAAGCAGAAGGGACCTGCGCAGATGCGCAGGCCCCTTCTGTTTTGTTTTAGAACATGCGCGTCAGAACTATGACCTTGGCTTACGTCTCAGCAGCGGCCTCTCTGGACTTGCTGAACGCCTCCATGGCTCTGGCATTTTCTGCCCGCTTCGCCTCGATAGCGTCCTTCAGGAGCATATCCTTCACCTTCATCAGCCGGGTAGTGGTGGAACGGTCGTTCTCGTCCAGCTTCATGGTGATATAGCGGATGGCCTCCTGGGTGTTGGGGATCATCACATATTCCAGAGCGTTGACCCGGCGGCGGGTCTTTTCGATCTCCTCCGCCATCAGCTGGGCGGATTTTTCGATCTGCGCCAGCTTCAGCATCTTCCGGAACACAAGGCCAAGAGCCTCTACTGCATCGTCCAGCTCACCGGAGGTGGCGGCGAAGCCGTAGGGGTAAATGTCGGAATCCGACTTCGTCTTTGTCTGGAAATCGTACACCGGCACGTTGACGGACATGATGTTCTGAGTGGTGCGGGTGAGCTCCACACTCTGCTTAGGATACAGCAGCGCCTGTTCCAGTGCCTCGGAGGACATGAGGGCAGAGGCCACCGTAAAGGACTTGTGGACCCGCATCAGGTCCTCCTCCACCTCGGCGCGGAGAGAACGCACCTCCCGGACCGTATCCAGGAACTGCTTCATCAGCTCATCCCGCTTATCCTTCAGCAGCTTGTGGCCCCGCTGGGCGGTTTTCAGCTTGCCCTTGAGACGGGTGAGCTCCATGCGGGTAGGGCTGACCGTGATATTCGCCATGGTTCACCCCTCCTTACTTCTGCTCGTCCTTTTTCGGCCAGTATTTCTCGATCAGCTCCGGCTTGATCCGCTTCAGCTCGCTCTTGGGCAGGATGCTCAGCAGCTCCCATCCCAGATCCAGCGTTTCCTCGATGGAGCGGTTCTCCTCGTAGCCCTGATTGACGTAGCGTTTTTCAAATTCGTCTGCAAACTTGGCGTACAGCAGATCCGTGGGGGTCAGCGCCGCCTCGCCCAGAATGCTCATCAGCTCCTTGTTGTCCTTGCCGGTGGCATAGGCGGCAAAGAGCTGGTTCATGGTGCTGGCGTGGTCCTCACGGGTCTTGCCCTCGCCGATGCCCTTATCCTTCAGACGGGACAGGGAGGGCAGCACGTCCACAGGGGGATGGATGCCCTGGCGGTACAGAGCGCGGCTCAGGATGATCTGACCCTCGGTGATATAGCCTGTCAGGTCGGGGATGGGGTGGGTCTTATCGTCCTCAGGCATGGTCAGAATGGGGATCAGGGTAATGGAGCCGGGATTCCCCAGACGGCGGCCGGCCCGCTCGTACAGCGTAGCCAGGTCAGTATACAGGTAGCCGGGGAAGCCGCGGCGGCCGGGGACCTCCTTCTTGGCGGCGGAGACCTCACGCAGAGCCTCGGCGTAGTTGGTGATGTCGGTCATGATGACCAGCACCTGCATCCCCTTTTCAAAGGCCAGATACTCAGCGGCGGTCAAGGCCATACGGGGGGTGGAAATACGTTCCACGGCGGGGTCATTGGCCAGGTTGCTGAACAGCACGGTACGGTCAATGGCGCCGGTGCGCTTGAACTCGCTGACGAAGAACTCGGATTCCTCGAAGGTGATGCCGATGGCGGCGAACACCACGGCGAAGTTGGAGCCTTCATCCCCCAGCACCTTGGCCTGACGGGCGATCTGCGCCGCCAGATTGGCGTGGGGCAGACCGGAGCCGGAGAAGATGGGCAGCTTCTGGCCGCGGACCAGCGTATTCAGGCCGTCAATGGTGGAAACGCCGGTCTGGATGAACTCGTTGGGATAGTCGCGGGCGGCGGGGTTCATAGGCAGGCCGTTGATATCCCGATACTCCTCAGGGAGGATGTCGGGGCCGCCGTCAATGGGCTGGCCCATGCCGTTGAACACGCGGCCCAGCATATCGCCGGACACGCCCAGCTGCAGGGGGTGGCCCAGGAAGCGGACCTTGGCGTCCGCCAGATTGATACCGGCGGCGGATTCAAAGAGCTGGACCACGGCGGCGTCGCCATTGACCTCCAGCACCTTGCCCCGGCGGAGGGAGCCGTCATGCAGCTCGATCTCCACCAGTTCGTCATAGGTGACGTTTTCCACCATGCGGACCATCATCAGAGGGCCGCTGATCTCCTCAACGGTTTTATATTCACGGATCATTCGTCGTCCCCTCCTTTGGCTGCAATGGCAGCGATCTGCTGCTCCATATCAGACTGGATCTGATCGTAAACCGCCGCGTATTCCTCAGCAGGCACGCTCTTGGCGCGGCCGATCTGCTCACGGGCCGGGATCTGGAACAGCTCCTGGGCGGAAGCGCCCTTGGCGATAGCGTCCCGGCAGAGGACGTCATAGCTGAGGATCATACCCAGCAGCTTCTTCTGCCGCTCGTAGTCGGAGAAGCTATCCACGTCCATAAAGGCGTTCTGCTGCAGGAAGTCCTCGCGGACCATACGGGCCACCTCCAGCGTCAGCTGGTCGCCGGCGCCCAGAGCGTCCTTACCAACCAACTGAACGATCTCGTTCAGGCTGGCCTCGTTTTGCAGGATGCCCATAGCCTTGGTGCGGTCCCGCATGAACTCGGGGCCGAGATTTTCGTCAAACCACGGCTTCAGGGAGTCCAGATACAGGGAATAGGAGCTCAGCCAGTTGATGGCCGGGAAATGACGCTTGTAGGCCAGAGAGGAGTCCAGTGCCCAGAACACCTTGACGATCCGCATGGTGGCCTGAGAAACCGGCTCGGACAGGTCGCCGCCGGGAGGGGACACGGCGCCCACAGCCGTCAGGCTGCCCCGGCGCTCGTCGGAGCCGATGCACTCCACGCTGCCGGCACGCTCGTAGAACTGAGCCAGACGGGAGGCCAGATACGCGGGGTAGCCTTCCTCGCCGGGCATCTCTTCCAGACGGCCGGACATCTCACGGAGGGCCTCGGCCCAGCGGGAGGTAGAGTCGGCGATAACGGCCACATCATAACCCATGTCGCGGAAGTACTCCGCGATGGTGATGCCGGTATACACAGACGCCTCACGGGCGGCCACGGGCATATCGGAGGTGTTGGCGATCAGCACCGTCCGCTTCATCAGGCTCTCGCCGGTGCGGGGGTCGGTCAGCTCCGGGAACTCCCGCAGCACGTCGGTCATCTCGTTGCCGCGCTCGCCGCAGCCGATATAGACCACGATGTCCACGTCGGCCCACTTGGCCAGCTGGTGCTGCACCACGGTCTTGCCGGAGCCGAAGGGCCCGGGGACGGCGGCGGTACCGCCCTTGGCGATGGGGAACATGGTGTCGATGATCCGCTGACCGGAGCACAAGGGCCGCTTGGGGGGATACTTTTTCGTATAGGGACGGCCCACACGGACGGGCCACTTCTGGAGCATGGTGAGGGGGACTTCCCTGCCGTCCTCGGTTTTGAGGGTGGCGACGGTCTCCGTCACGTTGAAGGAGCCGCTCTGGATGGAGGTGATGGTGCCGCGCAGGGTGGGCGGCACCATGATCTTATGGAGCACAACGGCTGTCTCCTGGACTGTGCCCAGAATGTCACCGCCGATGACCTGATCGCCCACCTTGGCCACCGCGTTGAACTCCCACTTCTTCTCGTGGTCCACGGCGGGGACCTCCACGCCGCGGGTGATGCAGGCGCCTACCTTCTCCACGATCTTCTCCAGCGGACGCTGGATGCCGTCATAAATGCCCTCGATCATGCCGGGGCCAAGCTCCACGCTCATAGGTGCGCCGGTGGTCTCCACCTCGGCGCCGGGGCCCAGACCAGAGGTCTCCTCATAGACCTGGATGTTGGCGGTGTCACCCTTCATGGTCAGGATCTCACCGATCAGGCGCTGGGGGCCGACACGGACCACGTCGGACATATTGGCGTCCGCCAAGCCCGTAGCCACCACCAGCGGCCCGGAAACTTTAACAACTTTACCGCTCAAATTCGATAACCTTCTTTCTTCAATTTTACAGAAGGAACAATAGAACTTTTCTGCTCCCCCCCGCCTTGGGCGGTGACGCCCGTTTGCGAACCGGCGAGAGAGAATCTAAAGGGGAAACAGCCGCAGCGCCGCCTGCGGCGGAACAAGCAAGGCTGTTTCGAGGCAGGCTCCCGATTGCCGGGTGCAAAGCACACGGGAATCGGATGAGCCAACGGTGCAAAATGGAATCCCCTCTTTAAATCCTTACAGGATATCCGCACCCACAGCCCGTTCGATGGCGCTCTGGATGTTTGACTTGCCGATGCCAAGAGACCCTTCCCGGCCGGGGATCAGGATAATGGCGGGCTGGATATTGTCCTTATAACGGTCCAGCACGTCGGCCATATCCTTGGCCAGAGTCTCTGTCAGGTAAATCACCGCGCAGTCGGTTTTGGCCAGGTCATGGACGGTTTTCCGGGCCTCCTCCACGGAGGTGACGGGATAGGTGTCCAAGCCCAAGGCCCGGAAGCCCATGACGGACTCCCAATCGCCGATGACGGCGATGGAATAGGTTGCTGCCATGTTCTCCCCTCCTTACGCGCAGGTCCGCCGCAGGCGGGACCGAATGACCTCCGGGCTCAGCCCGGCGGCGCGGCCCATCAGCAGGATGCGGATGTTGGTGTACTCCGTCTCCCGGGCCGCCAGATAAGCCAGCAGCGGAGCTTCCCCGAAGGGGATCATCTGTGCCCCGGCCAGATAGTCGCTGACAGCGTCGTCGCAACGCTTTTCAAACTCCGTCAGGGAGCCGCCCTTCAGGGCCGCCTCCCCTGCCTCCGCCGCCTGTGCGAACCGGGTGGGGCCGTAGATCTCGTTCAGACCGCCGGCGGGGTGATTCGCCGCCGCCAGGATCGCCGCCGGTTCCACGGTGCCGTTCTCAAAGAGAACGCCCGCCAGAAAATCGGCGTTTTTTCCCATCCGCAGCGTCCGGATCAGCGCCCGGAGATTGGCGGCATCGATCTGGGTCTCCACATATCCCCGAAGGAACTGGCTGCCGGTATCCTCTGCTACTTGGGCCATGTCCCGGTACATCCAACGGTCCAGCACGATGTCGCTGAGCTGGGGGTCCCGGGTGGTATCCAGTACGGACTTGGCCTCCGCCACCGCCGCCGGCAGAGCGCCGGGCAGTTTGTCCAGTTCTCCGCTTTCCACGGCGGTTTTCAGCTCCGCTGCTCCGATGCGGCCCATATCCATCAGCATCCGGTCCGGGCTGGTACCCATAGCGGCTGCCTTCAGGATGGCCTTTGCATTGTGATAGTCGTATTTCAGCTTGAATATGTCGATATATCTGGGGTCTGGCGCGCCGTCACCAAGGTCAGTGAGCAGCTCCTCCCGGGCCTGAGACAGCGCCGCATCCATAGCCTCCGGACGGGCGGCGTCCAGCTCCGGATAGCCGCAGTCCTGAAGAAGCTTGGAGACTTCCTCATCGCTGCGGGCCTCCAGCAGACGCTCCATGCGCTCCGCCGTCAGCAGCGTGGTCTCCATGGCCCGGACACGGGCGGAGATCGCCAGATAATCCGTATCTTTGATTTTGTTAGCCAAGGTATGACCTCCCCTCAGCCGAACAGCCGCTGAGCCACCTGTCCCGCCGTTTCCGCCTTCTGCAAACGAACCAGCGTATCAAAGGCACAGTTGACCTCAACGTTGCCGTCCTTGAGGATGAAGCCCCCCTGAATGGGCGCGGTCTCGCCGGAGAGGGTCAGCTTGCCGCCGGACTTTCCGTTGGCGGCGTCCACCGCGGCCTGCCCAACCGTTTCCCGATCCTGGGCGGAGAAGAGAACTTCTCCCGCACCATGAGGCGCGGCCTGAAGCAGCAGCTCCGTCAGCACCTCTACGTAACGGGCCTCCGGCAGGTTCCGCAGCTTTTCCAGCGCCTTGGCGTAGGTCTCCTCCATGACCGCTTGCTTGGCAGCCAGGACCGTTTTCCGGGCCTCCATCTGGGCGGCGCTGATGAGACGTTCCTCCCGCTCCGCCGCCAGACGCTCGTTCCGGGCAGCCAGATCGGCCACTTCCTTGTCCGCCTGGGCCTGATAGCGAGCGGCGACCGCCGCCGCCTCCTGGCGGGCTTTTTCCAGCAGGGCGTCCGTCTCCGCTTTCGCGTCGGTATTCAGCCGCTGGATAATGGTATCAATTCCGTTCATCATTGAATCCCCTTTCTTACAGGGATCAGGCGCTGATATTGATGATCATCAGCATGGAAGCCAGCAGGGACAGGATGGCGTAGAACTCCACGGTGATGCAGAGCACCATGCCCTTGGACCAGTCATCCGGCTTCTTGGCCAGAATGTTGATGGACGCAGCAGCCACGCGGCCCTGCGCGATGGCGGAGAACAGGCCGCCCAGAGCCATGGGCAGGCAGGCAGCCAGATACTGGAAGCCCTGGGCCACCGTCAGCTCCGGCAGGGAGCCAGACAGCAGACCCATGCGGAAAATGGCAAAGAACCAGACCACCAGGCCATACAGGCCCTGGGTGCCGGGGATGACCTGCAGAATCATGACCTTACCGAATTTGCCGGGGTCCTGGCACAGCAGGCCAGCGCCGGCCTCACCGGCCATGCCGGTGCCCTTTGCGGAGCCGATGCCGGAGAGAACAGCCGCCAGGCCAGCGCCCAGCAGGGCCAGAGCCAGACCGCCCCAGCTGCCGAAGAAAGTAGCACTCTGCTGCAATTCAAACATTTGAGCCAACTCAGTCATAATAGGGTTCCTCCTAAAAATTGATTATTTAGTAATGTCAACGTATTTGGTGTCCGCCATCAGGGGCTTGAAGGGCTTGCCGCCGTCCTCGTAGAACTTGCCGAAGTACTCCAGGCACTGGAGACGCAGGTCATGGACGTAGCAGCCCAGCAGGTTCAGGGCGAAGTTCAGGGCATTGCCTGCCAGCGAGATGATGAGGAACACGATGATGTTGCCGGGAATGGCGCCCAGGGTGTTGAACACCTGCGCGATGACGCTGCCCGCCAGCATCAGGGCCATCAGACGGGAGTAAGAGAGGATGTCTCCGAAATACCCGGTGATGTGATTGTACAGAGAACCGAAGATCCCGGTAATTTTGCCGAAGCCCTTGTTGGTCAGCACCGGTCCAAGGACCACCATGGCAAGGCCAACATAGAGGACCACGCTGGTCATGCCGGCGGCCATAAGGCCGATCCCGGCAAACACGACCCACCAGGTCAGCTCTTCCCATACAGCGTCCATCACCTGACCGTTTTTCAGCTTCCGCACGAAGCTGATGGCCATACCGGTGATGATCTGCACCATGCCAAGTGCCATGGCTCCGATGAGGATCATCAGGGTATCATCCAAGGGCGTGAACAGAGCCGGTAGAGTGAAATCGCCGCCGGTGGTGAGCTTGACCACCTGGGTCAGGAAGTCTCCGAAGAAGCCGCCGGTGAGAGCGCCCATGATAAAGGTGCTGATGCCGCAGAGGGTCATCAGTCCGAACAGGTTCCCCGCCGTGCCCTTGGGCGCGTACTTTTTGCTGATGAGGAATCCCGCCAGGAACATCAGCAGGCCGTAGCCCATATCCGCCATCATGATACCGTAGAACAGGATGAAAAACGGTGCCATCAGGGGGTTGGGGTCCACATTGTCGTATCTGGGGAGGGAGTACATCTCCGTCACCATGTTCAAAGGTTTCGTGAGCCAGTTGTTTTTCAGCTGCACCGGCACGTCGGGGATCTCCTCCTCCGTGGGGTCCAGCGCTTCCCAGGCGCAGCCCTTTTCCGTCAGGAACGCGCCTACGGCCTTTTCCTGCTCCGCCGGGACCCAGCCCTGGAAATACAGCACCGTTTCATCCGTCAGGACGCTCTCGGCGCACTGCTCCTTGGCTGCCTCGGCCCGGAGCCGGTCGGCGTAGATCCGAAGGGCGTCCCGGTTTTCCGCACTGGCCGCGATGGCGGCAGCGGCGTCATCCTGCGTCTTTTTGTTTGCCTCCAGCTCCCGTTCCAGAGAACGGATATTCTCCGCCGCCGTCCCGGTCATTCCCTGGAAAGTCACCGCGCTGAAGCCGAAGGGCCGCAGCAGCTCCTGTGTTTTCTCCTCATCGCCGCGGTGGACGATCACAAGCAGATACTTCTGTAATTTGTCGGCGCTGATCTCATACAGCTCCGCCGCCAGGCCCTCCGCTTCCATCTGAACGCGGATGGCGCCCACATCCGTCTGACCGGGGCAGACCCCCAAGCGGAAAATGGTGTGAGCGGTGCCGGATCGCTCCAACGGAAGGTCCAGCGATTCCCACGGCTTCAGGGCGGCAGCGCGGCTCTCCAGCCGTCCAGCCTCGCTCTGGGCCTTGGTCAGGATCCCCAACTGCTCCCGCACCGCGTCACAGGCTGCCTGAGCCTTTTCCGCAGCGCCGGCATCCAGGAATTCCGCTTCCGTGATGGGATGGCGTTTGATGAACATGCCGTCCTTCAGTTTGGCGTACTGTTTGATGGCGTCCAGCGCTGTGTTGACGTCGGTGAGCTGTCCCTTACGCTCGGCGAGAGACGAGCCGCTCCGCTGAAACAGCGACGCCCATTGGGGGTCCGCAAGGACCTCCCCGGGTTCGCTGATCTCCACACAGCCCAGGTGCAGCAGTCCTTTCAGAAGTTCTTCCCTGCGATCTGCCATTGCAATAACATGGAGCTTTTTCATTTTGACAATGGCCATCTCAGTGTTTCACTACCCTTTCTACAATAAACTCGGCGGTCTCATCCAAATGCTGTTCCGCCTGCTCGCGCTGGCGCCGGCTCTCCGCCTCCGCCTCCCGCGCGATCTCCTGGGCCCGCAGCGCCGCCCGTTCCTCCGCCTGCCGCAGCAGGTCCTTGCCCTGTTCCGCCGCATCGGACCGCACCTTCTTTAAAAGCTCCGTGCCGTTCCGCTCGGCGTCCAGGACCAACTGGCGCGCCTCCGCCTCTGCGGCGGCTCTGCTCTGCTTGTTGGCCTGTTCCGTTTCCGTGACTTGTCTGATCGCCTCTATGGACATCTCTCGTTCACCCTCCTTCCTGCAAAGTGCTACAGCAAATACCAGAAAATACTATCTGCCGGGAACCTTCCAGAAGAATAGATTTTCTAAATTTTCGGCTTTTCCCTCAAACCGATGCTGTTTTTTTCCTCATTCATTGTTACGTTTACCAGTATAGGAGATTATTTCCAAGAAAACAAGAAAACAAAATTAAATTCTGGCACTTTCCCCTTTTTGTACAAGAACCGCCTGGTTCAACCACCATATTTCTTGGTACTTTGGATATTACTTTTTCTAACTTTTTATGCTACAATGAACCGGACAGGAGAAAGTGCTTCTGTCTTTTTCTTTTTTGCCCGTCTTTTTGTCAATTTCACCAGACGTCCTTTTGTCCTCCCCGCGTTTGTTTGTTATATATCAATCAATTTTCGCCTGCATCGTGTTAAAAAAATCACAGGAGTGGAAGTTCACCCCTGTGATTTTTTTAACAGCATTTTGTTACTTTTTGTCACTTTTTGCATCAGTACCCTTTTCCAGAGCCGATGCCAGCCGATCCAGTTCCACGCCGGTCTGATCCATGGTCCTGGGAAGCTGTGCCAGCGTGACTTCCATTTTCCGCAGTTCCGCCGTCATGTGGCTGGAAGCCGTTTCAAATGTGCTCATCAAAATCTGGTACTGCTTCCGGAAGAGGTCCAGCGCCTTGTGCATCTGTCCCGCCGTGTGCTCCTCCAGCTCTGCTGCCCGCTGCCGGGCCTCGCACTCGATAGCCCCCACCTGACCGCGCAGCATGACATGGGCCTCAGCGTCCGGACGCAGCGCCTCCACCTGTTCCTTTAACTGGGCATTCTCTTTCTCCAGCGGCGCAAGACGCGCCATCTCTGCTGAAAGTTCTTCTCTGGCCTTGGTGAGTTCCTGAACCTGAGTCCTCAGTTCGTCTGCTTCCTTCTCCAAGCAGTCTGCTTTTTCCTGTAAAGCGTCCCGTTCTTCCCGGAGTTTTTCCGTCTCCTGTGAGAGCTGCTCGATATAGCGGGCAACATCTTCCTTGTCAAATCCTCCGAACGCCACACTCCTGATTGCGCTTCGCTCCATATCAACACCGCATTTCCGCGTTTTCCGCTGTATTTTTTAGATATTATAGCAAGTTTTCTGTTGTCTGATGATTTTTTCAGCACTTGCATTTTCTCACCCCTGAGCGTCCTCGTCTGAGGTTTCTTTTGACTTGACCTTAATGCCGTACAGAATGGCGAGTTCGGCAGTCCAAGCCGTAAACCAGCCGACCGTCAATTCCGTGTCAACCGTGTGACCGCAGGCGTTCAAAATCAGAACCACAACGGCGTACCAAGTCAGATTGAAGATGGACAAGATCGTGAACTTTGTGCGTTTTCTCATTCTTTTCTTCTTCGGCTTAGGTTGCACTCGTTTACCACCCATAGGAAGCCCTCTCAGCGGCTCAGGAAGCGTTCATGCACGAAGCCAGTATAATTTACCCTCTTGTGCGAGAAAGCCACATAGAGCCATTTAACGCCGTTTACAACGGTGTAGTAGCCGTAGTTCTTGACGGTGGTTCCCTTGGGGATTGTCACCAGCACTCTACTGTCCGTCCCGGCAGCGTCACGAACATTCAGGCCAGCACCAGCGGTCACGGTGTAAGTGCCTGCCATAGCCTTATTGAAAGACCGTGCGACACCTTTTGCCTTGACCTCGGTGGTAGGAACGGGCTTGACCGTTTCGGGCTGTGCGGGGTCACGGTTTTGTCGTAGGTCACATAGGGAGGTGTCCGTGCTTCTTCCACATACGGGTATTGTACCCATTCTTCTTCCCGATATTACCGACAGCGGTAATCTGCACATTGTTCGCCCAACGGGGAGAACATTCGACCGCAAGGCCGTTTCCGATATACACGCCAATGTGTCCCGTAGTCCACACCACTTCACCGAGGTCAACCTTGTCCCACCCGGAAGCAGTAGCGTCCTTGCACCTCTTAATCATGGTGTCAGCACCCTCGTCAGGTACGCCGTTGGTGGCGTATTTTGCGCCGCCGTAGGACTTAGTTTTATCCCCTGTCCAGCCCCACAGAACGGCTTTGATAAGGTTCACACAGTCAAAGCCAAAGGTATCAGGGGTCGCTGCCATAATCATAGAGGTACGAGCTGCCGCCATGTTGTAGGGGTGGTTCTTGATGTACCGTGACTTATTAGTGTCGGTCAGCGGCGCACCAAAACAGCCCATGACATACAGGGTCTTGTAGTGCTTGGCAATATCAACGACCTTGGCGACCAGTTCACTTGATTTCATCATAGCTTTTGCCCTCCTTGGTAGCGTCCAAAATGGCCTTGAACTTCGTAAATGCTTCTGCGATGTACTTGCAGGACACCATGAGTACCGCACCAATAATCACCAAATTGCTGAAAATATCCACATACTCAGTCGGAATTTCCCACCCGATCATATCCGCAAACAGCGGCAGCGTGGTAATAGCCACACACAGCAGGGTCAGACCGCAGACAAAAGCAGCGATCTTCAAGCCTGAGTTTATCAGCTTTTCCTTGCTGAACGGTTCCAGCAGGATTTTGATGTTGTAATACAGAGAAAAGGACACATTGGAGAGGTAGGCACACAGAAAAATCAGCATCGCCCAGCCAATGTTCGTCAGGTTGTGCAAAATGGTTTCGAGCATAATTTTTACCTCCAATTTTTAATTTAGGTGAGTTAGGTGAGTTAGGTGAGTAATCGGGCGTTTTTCCTATAAACTCCCTCTTATACACGCATACTAAGAGAAAGTTATAGGGATTTTGACCCGATTACTCACCTTTATCACCTTGCTTTCGGGTCATGCAGGCTTGTGAAAGCCCTCCAAATCCTCGATACGGTGGTTGATGACCTTGATCTGTTCTTCAACCACAGGTACACGCCTTGCAAAATTGTTGTGTTCCCGCACTTCACGGGTCAGTTCGTTCAACTTGGTTTCGATGACCGCTTGCTGCTTGTCCAGTTTTGCGTCAACCTTGCTGGCAGACTTGCCGGACGAGTAGATGATACCAAGCAGGCTCAGACCACCCGTGATAATAGCGACCAGAATTGCGTCACTCATGTCCTGCCCCCTTTTTACTTGCCGGTGTATTCTTCCCAGCCAGCAGGATAAGCGTCCGGGGAATACACATTTCCGTCAATCAGACTGCGGTACAGCTTGTCGTTGTAGCTCACGATGTCACCCTTGTTGTAAGCGTCATGAGCGCCTGTGGGCTGAGTCCACACAGGGTAGCCGGAGGGAGTCAGGCCAATCGGAGTGTAGAGAGCGGGAAGTGCGTCAGGCTCCCAATCTGCTTGAGAAGTGTGCGCCTGTACTACCTTGTAGAGCTGCGGGTCGCCTACACCGTTCACACCGTAGGTGAAATAATCACCAACAGCATAGGCATGACCGACCTGATAGGGGTCATAGATGGTTGCAACCACCATCGCAGATTCTTCGTCAAGGCTTTTGGCGAACATCTGAACAGCCTTGCGGAACTGCTCAGAATTACGAATGTCGTTCGGGTCAGTCAGCAGAGCGGTCAGACTGGAAGCGTAAACGCCATCGTCCACTTCTTCGACCGAAACCGTTTCAGCACCGTCCAGTTCGGGGTGTCCGTTGACATGGTACACGGTGCCGTTCAAGGCAATACCCTGTGCATTGTCCTCGACCGTCAGGCCGTAGCAGCCGTTTTCCTGCATACATACCCAAGTTAGATTGCTCACAATGCCGAGAACTGCGTCCTTCTTGATGATTTTATACATGGCTTTTCCAACCTTTCTCGTCCGGGTAGAACCCGTACAATGATTTGAAATACTGATTGGTGCGCTGCCGCACCTTGAAGCTGTGACCTCGCTTCATGTGACCGTTGTAGGAGTCCACGGAACACCGAATATCAGCCAAGGTCATTTCGCCCCGGTCGAGCTTTCCTCGGAAAGCCCTGAGCTTGTGTCGAACGATTTTTGTTGAGTCCTTGTTCATCTTCCGAACAACCTTGCCGGTCGGTGTGATGATGAACCTCGTTTTCAACCAGCGGTAATAATCTCTGAGAGGAATTACCCTTGTCTTCTTCAAATTCAGTTCCAAACCGCATTTCTCACAGATGATCTTCAACCCGTCCATACAGAGATACAGGTCATCAATGTCAGGGCTGATTGCCACGCCATCGTCCATGTATCGCTCATAGGCTTTGATACGGCAGACCTCTTTGAAGTAGTGGTCGATCATGTTGGGTAGCATGAGGGCGTTCGTCTGAGACACCTGACTGCCAAGACCCAAGCCCACAGAGCCGAAGTCTGTAACAAAGCTGTTCGCAAGCTCTCTGATTTTCGGGTCATGAAGTCTACGGTCGGCTTCACGGAACAGCGGCTCATGCGGAGCTGAGTCAAAGAAACTGTGAAAATCGTAAAGCAGAACCCCTCCTTCCAGACCGTATCGCCTGTAATGCCGTTGGAGGTAACAGGTCATGCGGCGCAGGGCGAAGTCCATACCTCGGTGCTTCAAGCTGGCTGAGTTGTCATAGATGAAACAGGCCGAATAGGTAGGAACTAAGCAGTAGTCACACAGACACTTTTGAACCGCTCGTTCTGTAATATGGACTGATCGGATATACCGCTTCTTCCCTCGCTCCATGATGGTGAAAGCGTGAAAACCACGGTGCTTGAAGGTTCCGTTTTGAAGTTCACGATGGGTCTTTGCAATGATCGGAATGATATTGCCGATATACCGCTGAGTTGAGTTTTTCCAGTAGACACCCTTACAACATTTCTTCCCAGAAAGGTAAAGGTGTCTGAACGAAAAGACTTCATCGAAATCACCACATTCTGTGCTTCGCCGCAGATGAGCTTCGTCCCGCTTGGCTTTCCTGCGCTGATAACGGGCTTCTCTCCGTTCTTCACTTGACATAGAAGGTTCCCCTCCGTACAGTCTTATTGTCGGGTACGGGTTCTAACTGCTTGTAGTACCAGCCATGAAATGAGCTACCGTACAATCGCTCACCATGCAAGAAGCGTCCGGCTGACTACATCGGACGGGGTGTTTTGGCTTGGTAGCCGGGAACAAGCCCTCCCTCTGCAAAAGGTACTGATTTCGCCCAAAGGGGTTACTACGACTGACCTATGCGAAGTTGCAGAGTCCGAAGGACACGCCATTGGAGTTGCTGGCGTTGTTATTGTTGGCGTTGCCGTTGTTGTTCACATTACAGAAGTTGTTGGTGTTGCCGGAATTAGGAGAACGCTCCCACCAGTTGTTCGCAGAAACGGTAACAATTACAGGGCTTGACCCAATGAAAAACTCATGCCGGGAGGTCTTTATACCTCTCGTGGTCAGCTTTTCGAACCTTGGAGATAAGCTGTGCTTCGTCCGTGATATACTCTCCAAATTCCTTCATGGCGTGGTCAATCCACGGACACTTTTCAGGGTTTTGGAGAATAGCGTCATAGAGCAAAGTCAGCTTCGGGCTGAGATTTTGAAGGGCGATGTTGGCGTTAATCAGGTGATCTCGCCGCATTTGCGCTTCATGCTGATTGTGCGGGTAGATGTTGTTCGCCGCTCGAACTTCCTCGTGAACCGTGGAAGCCAGCTCGAAGATACGGTTTGTCAGCAGAGGTGCGTATCTTTTAGGAGCCTTGGTGCAGACAGAGAAAGCGTGAAGCTCTAACCGTCTGGCGGTTTCGATGAACTGCATGGAGCTTTCGCCACGCATAGCTTTGATGACTGACACGCCAACATTCCTTTCTTACACCGCCCCTGACGGGGCGGGATTGGTGTTGATGAAACCGGGGATTAAACGCAGAAGCCGAAGGACACGCCATGGGAGTTGCTGGCGGAGCTATAGTTGGCGTCGCCGCCGTTGCTCACAAAACAGAAGGTGTCGGTGTTGCCGGAATAAGGAGAACGCTCCCACCAGTTGTTCGCAGAACCATTGACCTTTTTGACCTTGCTGTTTCCGGCTTTGTAATACGCATATTGAGTACCTTCGCCGGGTACAGAATAAATTGTAGTGCCGAAGATTTCTACTTCGGACAAAAGAAACAGCTTGTCGTGGGTGGTCTGCGTTCCAGAAGTAGACCCGCCGCCTGTGCCAGACAGCTTGTTTACAGACTTCAAAACATTCTTCAAAGCAGTAGGAAGCTGGTTCAGCAGCGTTGCCATTGTGGAGGTACGCATAGTGGAACCATTCCAACCGCCGCTATTTGTATTGGAGCCATTCATGGAATAGGTCGTGTTCAAACAATCGACCAACTGGAAGGTGATACCGGCCTTGGTGCGGCTACCGTCTGCGGTGGTCAGAGTGTCGTGGTCAAAACCGATGATCTGGAACTGGTAGTTGACACCATTAACGGCAACCGTTTTGGTGTCGCCTACCTTCCAATAATCTTGTGCCTTTCCCAATTTAGACACGATTGCGATGTTGTCCCAAGTGGTATCGTTCAAAGTGTCGCCCACCACAAAGGGGTAAATATACACGATACCGATGACTTCCAGCGTATAAACTCTGGTCTTCTGACTACCGTCGAAAACATACACGATAGTCCAATCACCCAGCTCGGTCGGATAAAGCACGGCATAACCATTCGATTGTGCCGTTGCGGTCAGCGTTTTACCCCCTTTGCTCATGGTAACAGTTGTACCGCTGTCTGCCATGACATGAACTTCGGCAGGAGAACCCTTCTGGCTCAAAGCATACAGAGCGTCATTCACCGTGGGGTCGCTGCCGCTCAGTTCCAGTGCCGACTTGGTGGTGTCGGACAGCATATTTGCCTTGGTCAATGCGGTGCCGACCACATCACAGCCTGCGGCGTTCAGACCAATGTCGAGGGTGGCAGTTCCGGCGAGAAGCTGTGTACGCCATTCCTCGAAGGTTGCAGGCATATCGGTAGGAGCCTTGATAGACCGAGACTTACCGTTGCCCTTGATGACAGTATCTTTCATGAAATTTCCTCCTTACTCTCCGCAGTTATACAGGCCAACATAGGCGAAAGCGTCCACCGTGCGGTCGATCTTGGAATACAGCTCGGTTTCTACCTCGGTCAGTGTTGTGTCGATGACATACAGGAGATATTCAATGTTGTTTGCCGTGGAAAAAGTGAGATTGTCCAGACTGCTCGGAACCAGCGGTGTGTCCGGGGGAAGCGTGAGCTGCTTTCGGAGAACCGTCAGGTTGTTCAAGTAGGCTTTCACGAGAGATTGGGTGGGCGTATCACCCATCGCCCAATTCGTCTTTGCCGCAACCACCACCGAGGAAGGGTCATACGGAACATGGTAGATCGGGTCATCAGCGACTCCTTTCTCCGCTCGGTATGCCGCCAACTGTCCGGGGAGAGAAGTCATGCGGTTGGCGATATAGACTACCGCCTGCCCCACACGGTTCATGTCCCCGTAATTGTAAGCACCCTTCATACCAGCCATGTACTCGGTCTTTTCCTCAGCGGAAAGGCTCGAAAGCCCTTCCGTGAGGATTTTGTTTTTCAGGGTAAAAACCCTGTCTACATCGGCCTGTGTGCGGTCATAGACGAGATTATCAATAATACTCATATCAGACCTTTCACCTTCAACTTTCCGCTCAGAGAGCCGTTAAATGTGATCTCGTCCACCAAGATCAATGCGTCCATTTCATCGGTGTAGAGCGTCTGCAAGCCAATCACATCGCCCACTTCCAACTCAGGATTGCCACGGTAGCTTACCTGATAGGTATTCTGCATTTGCAGATACTTTTTTACCTGATCGGCAAGAGCGGCGCACATCGTATCGTTGGTGATAAGGGGATTTTCCTCCTTGTCGATTTCTCCATCGAGAGCTACGGGATAGGAAACGACCACCGAGTTCTCAGATAGAGTTTTGCCGGTAACAACTACGGTTTTAGTGCCGAAGGATAACACCAAATCCGCAGCTCTGGCGTAAATGTTGGAGGATACCAACGAGCCGCCAGAAACAGAGATAGAAACATCTTGTGCAAGACCAGAGAACTCGACATGAAGCTGAGTTTCGGTGGTCGTTCCCTCGAAAAGTTTGGTGGTGTCATTTGCCGCCGTGTACGCATACTTGGCGATAGACACCGCTTTGAGCCGGTCGATCTTTGCGATAGCTTGGGAGTCCTTGCCAATCGAGTCAAAGTCCAGCGTGAAGTCCGTTTCACGGTAGTAGAGCTTGCTCACCCGCATACGGCGGTACGGCAGGCCACCGTTCATCGTGACCTCGATTTTAGTGCAGTCAATCGCCGCTTCGCTGTTGACGAACACCTCCGCAGAAGTGATACCTGTCACGGTCTGCGTGTCCAGCAGCTTCGTCCCGGCGTAATACTTCACCCGAATAGAGGTGGGGTATTCGTTCAAGGGAGTATCAAAACGGAGCGCCAACACGGGAAGATCGTGGGAAACATCAAAGGTCTTGGTGAAGGTCGGTTTCGTAGTATAAGTGCCATCTGCCGCAGTCATCGCTTCGCTGATAAACCCTCGACCGGAGGGGTCGGTGTCTTCAACAATGACCTGATCTCCACCGTCCAGTGTCCAGCGGTTCAGTTCCAACGCCGCATAGGTGTTTCCAACCTTGTTACCACGGTCAACGGTATCCCACTCGCTGTACCACAAGTGGCCGTTATCCGCCCATACGCCGCTGTAAATACCAACCACAGTCACGCCGAAGGGCTTGATGTGAATGATATTGTCATCGTCTGTAAACAGACGGCAGCGGCAGGCGTGAGCGATCAGTTGCAGACAATTCATGTGCGAGTCAATGGGAAGCGCCGCCGTAGTGAACATCTGCTTCAAGGCCGGGTCGATCACCCACGGGTGCGTACCCTGCGCTGTCAGCGTCAGGTCTGCGTCCAAAAGCACTTCCTCAGCCATATCGTAGAAATTCTTGGAACCGAGCTTGCTCTTGTAGAAGGTTCCGGTCAGACTTCCAACCAGACCCGTACCTGTGAAGGTGGCCTGATTTTTGGCGGCTTTCGGTTTGCTGTTCAGCACATACTTGTCAGCTTTCAGCCACTCGACCTTGCCCGTGGGAAGCATATAACCGTATCGGAGAGCGACCGGCGACTTCTTATCCAGATAGGCATAAATGCCTTTCGGGTTATCCGGGTCATAATTGTGTTCGTAGTCCAAAAGAACGAACTGCATGGTTTCCTGCGGCAGTCTGCGGGAGAGCGGGTCTACATCATGAGATTCCTTGATGGAAACAATGTCATCGTTTCCAAATTTCTTCTGCACACCGTAGAGAACCTGTTGCAACCGAGGTCGGCGGTACGGAAGGGTGTTTCCCATCGTTAACACGATCTTGTCACAAGAAGCGACCTTCGTGTTGATGACCAACTCTATCCCTTCTACGGGAAGGGTCAGGCTTTCCAGCACCGCACCATTCAGGTAGAAATCAACCGTCACGGTGTCAGGCCATTCCTGATAGCGGGTGTCAAAAGTCAGGGTGATACCGGGGAAGGTATGAGGATTGCTGAAAGCACGGCTCAGCACCGCAGGGGTGGTGAACTTGCCCTCAGCATCACTCATGTGGCTCGAAACAAAGCCGTCATACATCGTCCCGGAAGAAGGAACGATGACCGTATTCCCGTCCAGCGCCCACCGGTTCAGCTCCAACGCCGCATAGGACTCCTGATAATCATATCCGTAGTCCAGCGTGTCGAACTCGGAATAGCTCTGCGCCCCGTTGCTGACCCAATTACCGTCTGTTGCCGCCGCTGTGTCCACCTGAGAGAAGGTGATCTCCACAAAGGACTGCTCACGGAGCAAAGACTTCATCGACAGCTTGTAAGCGTTGCTTACCTGTTTCACGGCTGCACCTCCTTAGAACGGTTCGCCGCAGTCAATGATGTTGACTTTGCAGTTGATGTAGTCCGCAGGAAGCCCCGTGTTCGGGTCAAGATGGTACGGGGTTGCCGTGCGGTCGCCGGGGTACATCTTTCGGGTTGTCCAGCGGTTGTTTACCATGTCGGGATAAGTGACCGTCACAAAGAAGTTCTTGTCAAAAATCTGCAACATGGCAGACCACTGTTCCGCTGTCAGATAGCCCCAAAAGAGGTTGTTGAGCTTCTGTTGATCTCTGCCGACCTTCTGGCCTACCACAACGCCGTTGGCATTTCTGGCAGAGTCTACGATAGTGGCAGACAGCAGCTCTAAGCCCCTGCGGGCTGAGGAACTTTGTGCCATTGATTGTAATGAAACTTTGCATTTCCTCAGCCCTCCTTAGTAGGCATTACTGAAAGCGCCGGTATTCACACGAACACCTCTGGCTCGGTTATAACGGTCATAAGACTCACCGATCTGATTGTCACCAATATTCACGGAGAAGTCCTTTTCCTCAACGACATTCAGCAGAGCGTAAATGGCAGCGATCACACCGTCATTGGCAACGGACACGCCTGCGGAGATACCTTCAACAATCTGGTCATTGTTGGCAACCGCCGTTCTGCGTCCCATCGCACCGACCATTTCCGCACCCGCTTCACGGGCGATAAAGAGCTGTCCTTCATTCGGGAAACCGCCGTCTTCAAAGAACGGAATGTGCGGAATATCCACCAATCGAATATCAAACGCCGGAATAAGCGTGATACCCATAACAGACAGACCGTTGAACTGGATGTGGAACATATCATTGATTGCGTCAATGACACCGTTCACAAGTCCAATGATGGAGTTCGCCATCTGTCGCACAAAGCGAGTAATAGGGTTATCGTCCAGCGTCCATGCCGCATACGACAGGGACAGACCCGCCGCCAGTACCGCAAGACCAAGACCAACACCCGCACCGCTCAGGCACAGCAGGACACCGAGAACGATCAATGCGCCGCTGAGAATACCCGTGATGACCGATACGACTTTCTTAATGGAATTAACCACAAAATCCCAATTCAGGGTAGCAACAGCGCCAAGGCTCAATGCGCCAGCCGCCATCAGGCCAAGGCCGAGAGGAAGGGCGACTCCACTCAGAGCAAGGATAGCGCCGACCGCCAAGAGAGCGCCGCCGACAACGGTGGTAATCATGCTGATCTTCTGCTGAACATTGTCGGAGAGATCATTCCAGTTCGGCATGATAGCCGTACCCATTGTGACCGCACCCGCCGCCAGCAGAGCCAGACCTAACGGGATATTCGCCCCGGAGAACGCCAGTGCCGCACCGATAGCGAGGAACGCCACAGATACGACCGTGGTAATAATGGCAATCACATTCTGGATTTCATCGCTCAGGCCATTCCAGTTGAGAGCCATTACGGAAACCAGAGAAGTAGCACCAATCGCCATCAGCGCAATACCGAGGGGCATACACCCGGAGAAAGCGAGGATAGCGCCAAGAGCCAAGGTTGCTCCGCTGACCAGCAATCCTACTCTGGACAAGGGAGAAGCCAGAGCGTCCGGGATACTGTTCCAGTTCAGAGCTGCGGCAGATACAAGCGTGACAGCACCAACAGCCATCAGCGCAATACCCAGCCCGGTTGCAACCCCGGTAAAGGCCAACATAGCGCCTACCGCCAGAGAAGCACCCGCCAGAACTCCCGTTAAGGTGGTCAAAGCGTCAGTGAGATGCCGGTCGCTGTTATGCCAGTTGATAACAGCGGCAGATACAAGGCTTGCCCCGCCCAAGACCATCAAAGCGATACCAAGAGGAAGGTTCGCCCCGGAGAACGCCATAATTGCGCCAAGAGCCAGCAGGAAGCCGCCGACAACACCTGTAATGAGAGCCAGCGTACTTGCCAGTTCGCTACTCATAGCAGTCCAATTCAGTCCAACGGTAGCCGCAAGGCCGACCGCACCCGCCGCCATCAGGCCGACACCCAGCGGAATATTCACACCGGTTACGACCAGAATTGCACCTACCGCCAGCATAAAGCCGGAAACAATCGTGGTGATCTCTGCGAGAGTGTCTTCAATCATCTTCTTGATTTCACCGATACGAGTCTGCACAGCGTCACCAAGGAAATCGTAGGTAGGCAAATCGAAATCAAATCCGCCTGCGCCACCAGCACCCGCCCCGGAACCGCTTCCCGTGTTGGGGGCAAAGACATTCAGCTCGTCAAAGCCTGCGGTGTACTGCTTCAACTTCTTGGCAGCACCGGCAGCGTCATCGAGATTATCAGCCAAAGACCCAGCGCCGACAGCAGCACTATTCACTCCTGAATAGTCCACCTCCGTCAACTTGAAACCCGCAAGGTTGGCAAGGGCATTGGCGATTTCTCGAATGACCTGAACAACAGCGATTGCATAGGGAAGAATTGCGCTCAGTGCGGGAATGAAGATGTTACCGATAGCTCGTGCGGCCTGTGTAAGCTGTGCCTGCAAGATACGAAGCTGGTTTGCAGGAGCTTCCAGCGTTCTCGCCATATCGCCCTGAGCGGTCGTTACCTGAGTCATAATGGCGTAATATCTCAGCTCGGCCTTTTCTGCCTGCGTCATGTTTGCAACGCTTTCCTTGATACCAAGGTTCAAAGCGGTCTGCTCCAATCGTGCCTGCGACAAATCGTAGCCCAAGCGCCGCAGAGGTTCCAACTCGCCGGAAATACCGGACTGTAACTTCTGCATTGCGTCTTCAATGGAAATATTGAAGAAGGAAGAAATATCGTAGCCGAGCTGTGTCAGGTTTTGGCTCATGAGCTGCGCTCGTTCAGCCGTGTCACCGAAACCGGTCAGCAGCGTGTTGAAAACGCCCTGATTGCGGAGCCACTGTGCCGGGTCAATACCCATAACATCGGATACCTTTTCAGCATAGTTTTGAGCTTCGGCGGCATACTGCCCCAAGGCAACTGTGAACAGGTTCAAGTCTTCTTGGTACTTGTTGGACTCCGTGACCGCCTGTGCAATGAAATGACCGATTTTGCGGAAAGTGATTGCAACAGCGGCGACATTCAACGCTTTCAATCCGCTCGTGAACTGCCCGGTAGTGGAGGTTGCTTTACGGGCAGAAGCGTTGTATTTCTCCGTGCTGGTAATCAGCTTTTTGGATTTTGGACGGAAACGCCGAGAAACCGTTGGACACCTTCTGCATTTCATCGGCGAAAGGCTTCATGGCAGCGGCAAGAGCGGTCATCTGCTGTGTGAACTTGTCAATGTCCGCCGCTTCCAAATCCTCGATCACCTTCGGCAGCTTGGAGAGCTGATTGATAAAGGTGGTCATATTGGCCTTACCCAACTCAGAGAGAGGCGTAAACCGTTGGCAAGGGAAGTCAGCTTGTCGCCGTCCGTCCATTTCAGACCAGCGAGAGCGGTGTTGATTGCTGTGAGCTGGTTGGCGATGGAGGAAGAAATCTTCACATTTCCAACCTGACTCAGAGCGGTCAGCGCATTGGTAAGCCGGGTGATCTTCTGCGAAGCGTCACCGCTGTTCAAGCCTTTCAGAGAATTGGAAAGCTCCCGAATACCCTGAGCGGTCTTGCTCAGACCCGTTGCGCCGCCGTTGGTAGCGGTTTTCAAACGATTGAGCGTGTTAATCAGGTTTTGAAGCCCTGCGACCGCCTGCGTACTGTCATTGACGATCTGAAACTCCAACCCCTGTATTTCCACATTGTCAGCGACTTACGCCACCACCTTTCTCTTGAAATTTCTTATTGACCGATACCATAAAGGCTTCCATGTATGCCTTGGCTTGGTCATCGTGTTTTTCTTGAAGCTGCTTCTGCTGTTTCTTGTCCTGCCGACTAAACAGCTCATAGGGGCTTTCCCGATACGGTGTGGGCTTGGTTCCCTTCTTGGCGAAAGCACGAAGAACCGGGGCAGCGTCAATAAGCGCTTCGTAAAAATAAGCTCCTTGGAGCCAAGCGTCTTGATTTCTCAGGTCTTGCCTGATCTGCGCCGCCTTTCGGTAATACTTCACCAATTCGCAATCCTGTTCCCAAAACTGCTCATAGGTCATGCCGATGGAAAGATAGTACGGGAAAACCTCATAAAACTTTGGTGTGTAAGCGAGAAGGGGAGCGGGGCGATGGTCGCCGCCGCCCCCTCACTTCTGGAAGATCGGTCGCTTACCAGCCGGTCTTCCAGCTCAGGTTTCCCTCGTTGCCCTCCTGCTCAGGCTCGTCCAGCAGACTCAGCAGGGGGTCGTTATACATTTCTACCAGAGCGGCAATCAGCTCGTCCTTGTGGTTCATACGAGCGTAAATGTTGTCAATCACATCACGCTTCACGAACCGATGATGGGCGAGGAACGCACCGGCAAACAGAGCCGGAAGCAGGGTCATCGGCTTGCGCTCCACATCAGCAGCAACAAAGCCGTTCTTCTCCATCGCTTCAACGGTCTTGCGGGTGTATTCCAGCGTGTAGGTCACGCCGGTAGTAGGGTCATTGATCGTCAACTGCTTTGCCATGATAAATCCTCCTTATCAATACGGCGATTGTTGGTGTCTTAGGTTGCGGAGAAAGCGATGGGGGTGGAAGGAGCGATGGTGATGTTCATGTTCACCACTTCGTTCACGCCGCCGCCCACGGGATACACGGACAGCTCACCGTCAAAGCTGAACTTGCCGTTAGAGCCATCGGGAGTAACAGTGCCATCGCTCTCGGTGCCGCCAAACCAGACCGCATAGCTGACCTTCTTGCCTTCCAAAGCCTTGAGGGTCTGGAAATCAGCCAGCGTGTAGTTGGCGGTGAAGGACAGACCATCGAGGGACTGGATACCGGCGATGTAGGTCTGCATATTGTCGCTCAGGGTGGTGGTTTCCAGCATTTCGGGTTCGCCGCCGAGGTCAGGAAACTCCTTAATGTCGATCAGCTTGCTCCACTGTTCACCAGTGTCGGCTTTCTTCATCAGAAAAAACCTTGTAGGTGGAAATAGCCATTTCATTTACCTCCTATAAAGAGTGGTTCCGTCCGTTTCAGCCTTGTATCGGGCAACCAGACGGTAAATTGTTGCGTTCTCCAAATTGGGAACCGGGGACAGAGAAATACGCCGGAAATTCTTGGCGTACATGAGATCGTCCACAAACCTCATGATTTTTCGGCAAACGGATTTCTTACCGCCTGCCTTATCGGAGTAGACATTCACCTCGTACATCAGCGTGGCGAACTTCTCCGTATCGCCGCTATCCATGTGAGCTTCCGTGGTGTAGTTATCCTGCTCCACCAAGCTCACATAAGGGAAACGGGTAGGGGCATTGACATACTCACCGCTGACCAAAATACCGGGAAACTGCGCTCTCAGGGCCTCCGCAATCGGCGTGTAGATTTGACTCTCCACATCAATCATGAAAACACCTCCTTCGCAATCTCCGTGAGCCGGTCTTGCAGCTCCTTTACCGTTTCATACATCGGCATATTGGCGGGGTTGCCGTGGGTGATGACCACGAACCCGCCGTTCTTCTTTTCTTTCAGCACTCCGTTCGTGCCGGGGTCGCCGTAATAACCCCAAGAGTGTTGCTTGCCGTGACCCTGACCGTATTCGCCACGCTTCATGCCGAGTTCTTCCGCTTCCGGGTGATCGTCCGGGTAGGTCACGCCCGTACCGAACTCAATGAACAGGGTAGCCCCGCCTGTCGCCACCACCGCTCGAACATTGTTCCCACGGGGTTCCACCGTCACGGAAACATCATTCGTGCCGTCATAAACGGCCTGCGAGAATTTGACAGAAGCTCTTTCCATGCCCTCCTGCGCTACCCGGTCAAGAAAGACCGCAGTCCGCTCTTGAAGCCGGTTCTTCCAGTTTTCGGTTCCCGTATCAGCCGCTCAATCCCTCTCCCGGAGAGCGGAACATTGATTGTCTGACTCACGATACCGTCACCTTACTGACCGCATAGGAAATGGAATTGAGGGACTTGGCGACCCGCTTGACCATGTAATCGTAGAGCGGTTTCCCGTCCTCGTCATACTGCGGTTCCTTGTCGATGAACAGCACGGTATTCTCGTCAATGGGGCAGCTCAGGTCATCAGTGACGATCACCTTGTCGTACCCTGCGAAATTACCGAACTGCTCTACCTGAGCGGAGCCGGTCGCCGCCGAGATATTGGCGTTCATCGCCACGGCAGGCTTGTAAACCACCAGTTCCTCGCCTGTTTCGTTGCCGTACTCGTCCTTGGCGGGAGCCTTGCTGTCATACAGCAGATACCAGAAGGGCGATTTGTTGCGGTTCAGCGTTCTCATGCACTCAACCTCCCATCACAGCGGCAAAGGGAACAATGTCCCTCAGCAGCGTAGGCGGCACATCGCCGTCTTCATAGGAGCGGGAGATACCGTTCTCACTGTGAGCGGTCTGCCCTTCGGCTCCCCGCTTGTTCAGCAGATACACGGCGATCTCCACCTGAATGTGAGCGTACTGGTCAGGAACAGCGGTCACGGTGGGGTCAAAGGGGTATGCCTTGCGGCACACCTTGTTTCCGGCGATAGAAAGGTAGGTGGAAAGCGTGTCCTCGTCTGTCTCGCCGGTCATGGCTTTCACCATTTTCAACTTCTCAGCGTCCGTCATGCTTTCCACCTCCTATCACTCAGCGGGTTCCTCGGACTTCTTGCGGGACTTCTTGATAACGGGATGGGATTTTCCTCGGACAGATTGAACTTGGTAATGATTTCCTCACGGGTGAGGACTACGGGGTTGTCGAGGGTATCAACAACCACCGTACCCATCACCACAGAGGTACTTTCCAGTTCACGCCGGGTAATCACCTTGTCCTTTGCGGTAAAGCCCACATTACGGAAGTGATCTCCCTCCCGCACATACACTTTTCCGTCAGAAACATAGAACATGGTGAACCTCCTTAGCCGTTGGTGATGATCTTCGCCAGCGCAATCGTCTTGGGGTCAGCCACGATAGACCAGTTGGCGGAAGCCGCAAGCTGAGCGTCCGTGGGGGAAGCGGTGTAGCCGGAAGCGGGCTTGGTGAAGCTGAAACCGTTGGGGTGCATGGTTTCACGGATACGAGTCACCAGAGCGTCATAGCCGCCGCCCTTGAGAGCGTCACGGGTCAGTTCGGAAGGAACCTTCACCGGAGCTGGAGCATACTGAATAGCGCCAAGACCAAGGACATAGGTGGTGTAGGTCGCTGCCTTAGCACCTTCACCGCTCGTGGCGGCAGTAGTGGGACAACCATCGTCCACGATAACGGTCATACCGTTCACCGTGCCGATACGCAGGGGGCGCTCCACGTTGTTTGCGTCCGTGTACTTGAGGAAGTCCAGCAGTTTCAGGCCAGCCATGTTCGTGGCGACCTTGCTGTGCATAAACACAAGCTGGAAAGCGTCCTGATTGTCGCCTACGGCCTTCTGGATAGCGTCACCGATGGTGGTAGCGCCCATCTTGTTAGCGTCACCAACGGTGGTAGAAGCGGAAGACAGGTCGGTGGTGTGGTTCGCCCAATCGGCAAACTCACCGCTGCCGGTCACGCCGAAGACCGCATTGAGGATTTTCAGCATGATGGACTGGCGCTGCTTCTGCCAATACTTGGACACCTGAGACACGATCTGCTGCATGGGGTCGGCACCGCTGTTGTAATCAACGATGAAATCCTTCTCCTTCCAGCCGTGCGCACGACCGAATACGATACCGTTCTGAGCGCCGCCAGCGGGGTCGGTCAGAGTGATGTCGGTTGCGCCATCGTAGTTCTCAGGAGTGCCGCCGATGATCTTGTAGAAGGGCAGGGTGTAGAAGTCAGAGCCGTTAGCGATCAGCCGTGCCAGCTCTGCGTTCGGGGCGACAGCACCGCTCTCAAACATAGCGGTCAGGGTGGGGTCTTTTGCGTTTGCCCAGTTGTAGTTAAACAGCTCAGGGTCAAACGGGAAACCGAGATAGGTAGCCATAATGTTTTACCTCCATAATTACTTCAAAATTGTCTGCCAGTCAGAATGTTCCTTGATGAACTCCAACTGGGCTTTGGTGTCGAGTTTCAGAAAATCAGCCTTGGTCATCTCGCCGCCCTTACCACCAGCAGGGGGCCTTGGGGTTTCTTTCAGAACCTTGGCTTTTACATCTTTCTCATACTGTTCCAGAAACTTCTTCTGTGCGGCAAAGACCTTATCCATCTCACCATTCGCCATAGCGGTAGCGGCTTCGGTTGCCAGCAGCTCAGGATAACCCTGTGCGGCAAAACTCGCCTTGTAACTGGAAACGGTCTTCTCCTTTTCCAACCCCGCCAGCTTGTTCTTCATTTCCTCGAACATCTGCTCATTTTCCAGCTTCTTGCGTTCTTCCTCAGAAAGCAGCTCATTGTGCTTCTTCTTCCAAGACGCAAGCTCGGAAGCAGTCTTGTCAAAAACATCTTTCTTCACATAGCCTGTATAATCAGGATCGGGAAACTCGTAGTTTGCGAGGGCTTCCGCTTTCTGCTCTGCGGTCATATCTGCAAAGCCTTCAATGGTGGAAACATCAATCTTTGCCATACAATCGTTCCTTTCTGCGCTTTTTAGAGTGCATCTCCGCACTATACCTTTGTGTTTACGGTTCTCTCCGTTTTGTGATTTAAGGCTTCTCTGCCTATTCAACGCCTTACGGCGGTCAAACCATTGTCTTCGCCTTTCTCATATCTCCGAAAAGACTGAGCTTTCACGGACTGTCCGAAAACTCCGAGGGCATTGGAAAGAAAAATAAAAGGGCTACCAATACCTTTTCGGTATCAGTAGCCCGTAATGGCTGTTCCTATCACCTATGCGATAGGCTGTTCATATTTCTTTTTGCTGCTGACTGCCCACACGACCACTTTCTCGTGCCGCTCGGCAATCTCAACGGTCTTTCCCGTAGTCAAGATTTCCTCAATCTTCCTGACCACTTCCGGGGTCAGGCGGATTTCCTTTTCCATCCGAATGAACCTCCTTCGGCTTGCTTGCGAGTTCTGCGGCCTTTTTCTCCTGTTCCTCAGCGTAATCCATGCTCATACGGTACGCAAGCTGCGGGTCGGAGAACATACCGCAATGGGTAAAGGCCAGAACGGGAGCAATCTTGGGATTGCTGAGCATAGTGGTCAATACGGTCGCTTTCTGAGCAATATTTTCATAATTGCGGCGAGTAAAGCGAACCTCCACATTCGACAGCTTCAATTCCAGATCGCTCAGATCGGAACAAATACGCAGAACCAGCTTCAAGAACTCTTTTTCGGAGAGCTTGAACATCAGCTCGGAGTCCTTAGCTCTGGCTTCCGCTGCCGACCAACCGTCACGCATAATGACCGCAGAGCCGGTGTCGCTGGTGGAAGAACCACCGTTGCGGTTTGGCATACCGCAAATCGTCAGCACCGTGTTATAGAGGTGATCGACCAGCGTTTGTGTCTGGCTCTGGTTCAGTTCGGAGGTCAGATACTTGATCTCCGCTTTATACTGCGGGTCAATGTCCTTGAATTTAATCGCACCCTCGTCCCGCAGCTTGGAGAAATCATCGCCGGAAATGTCCACATTGTGAAACAGCATGAGCGCCTGAACGAACTGTTCTACACCGTCAAGACGGTTGCTGTCCACCGTATTGATAGCGTCCAGCAAGGGAAGGACGATCTCGAAAGCACCCAACCGAGCGTTGTTTGCCGGGTATTCGATGATGGGAATACCGAACGGCTGGGCTTCTTCCCGGACGATCATACTCTGGTTTTCAATCTCGAAATAACGGTCTTTTGTATAAACGCTGTAAATCACCGCACCGTCCGACCGCTGAATGTACTTCACACCCATTACGGGCGGTTCCCCGATGGAATTGGCATACACCACGAAAGCAAACCGAGGGTCGAGGGTGTAAATCTCGAAGGGAGCTTCATCGCTTTCCTTCTCAAACACACTGTCAGGAAGCACCATGCGGTATGCCGTACCGCAGATGTGAAACCAATCTGCCAGTTCCTTATCCTTTGCGGCCTTATCCTCGGAAAGACAGTAGCCGTTCAGAGTGGTGATCTTGTCGGCAACCATCTTATCATCGCTTCGGCTGACATACTGAATGGGTTCACCCATCAGATAGCCGACCTTGAAGGACACGATCTCATTGGCACGGTTCTCGACCACATTGTTTTGAATCTCAGGACGGACTTCCTTTTTACGGTTCAAAATCGGCTGTCTGCCTTTGTAGTAGGCATAGAGATATTCCATATCCGCTTTGTTCGACCAATGCGTGATAAGTGCCTTTCTCAGCACTTCCAGAACATTGTCCCGTGTGATCTCCGTCACATCGGTAAAGATTTTCTTACGACCGAAACAGCCCAAGACAGAATACCTCCCCTCTACCTATTTTCTCTCTTATCATTGTATCAAACTCTCCAATGCTTGTCAATAGCAAACTATCAATTATACCATTCGCCACGGCGAAAGTAAAGGACTCAAATAGGCCGTTTGAAAACCTCCACCTTGCCCCCGGACAGCATACGGATTTCGTTCTCCAATAGGGAGAGGGAGTCAGGAGCGTCATCGTGCGGAACCTTACCGGAGCGGGTGTAGGTGGTCACTTCCTTCATGAAGTTCCAATACTGACTGCCCCGCTTGTAGGTGGAGGGGTGCTTGAAGTAGAAGTTTTTCTTGATGTTGTCGGAAGCGAACTCGATACGGGTCTGCTTGTTGGAGATCGTGCGCTTCGTGCGGATACCAACAGAGTACCCACGCTCACGAATAATCTGGTCAACATCTCTGGCGTAATATTGACCGGCGTTGTTGGACTCAAAGACGGCGGAAGCCACCTTGTTTTCGATCAGGCACTTGGCACATTCCGGCTTCGTCACCTCAGCGGGGAGTCATCAAAGACCACATCAACGATATACACAGCATTGCCGTATATCATTGCCACCGGCATGGAGGTCGAGTCCGAGCCGCTTTCCGCCGTATCGCCAACGGCGATGATGGTGTCCGGGTCACGGTCTTTCGGCAGCTCAAAGAAGTAGTTCAGCTCGTCCTTGTTGAACAGCAGACCCTTCGCTTCAAAGGGCTGTTGCTGGAACTCACTCTCAAACTGCTCTGCGCTCAGAAGCTCCCTCTGCTCCCGGAAATAAGCCGTGGTGAAGACCTTCTTGCCCTCCCGCTCGTACTCATAATTGCTCTCGTCCGTCACAAGATCGAGAGCGGGTATCTCAATCGCTCTCAAGCCCAGCCCTCCCGCTGTGCGTGTTCCTGCACACGACCGATGGGGTCATACAGGGAATAGCGAGTGCCGGTGAAGACCATCGGCGTACCTTCAATGGCACGACCCATAATATCGCCGGAGATCACTTCCCACTTGTCATCAAGCCGCTGGCGGTTCTTCGCTTCCTCACGACCCTCCACGCAGTCATCGAGGTAGAGGACATTGGTGGCTTCGGACAAGCCCACCTGCCGAGCGTCAATGGAACGACACATAATGGTGGGGAAACGGGACTTGCTTTTCAGGTTCACCGTCTTTGTGTCGGCGTTGGTTTGTACCAGCCGTGCGTCCGGGAATACATCGTAGAACAGGTACTCGTTGGGAACCGTCAGGTATTCCAAACAGCCGTTGTAGAAGCTCTTTACAAGGTCGTCACCTGTTCCTTCCATCAGGGTCGAGCGGTCAGGGAACTTACCGGAGAGCATATTCACAAAATTGATACCCGTTTGAGACTTTCCCGCTCGTTTCGGCATGGAGATCGTCAAAAGACGCAGCTTTCCGTCCAAAACATCTTGGAAGCCCTGCACCATCGGTCTGAGATAGTGCTTCCGAGGGGCGTAGAACCGCTTTTCCGGCTTGCGGTCGAGTTCAATGTAGGTCATGAAGGAGTCAAAATCATGGGGCGCTTCAAAGAGAAGACACCGCCGCCACTGTTCATAGAACTTCGCCCCGCCGCCACGGACTACCTGATCTGCGGAGAGTGCCAGCAGCTCCTTGTTCACCTTATGCGCCGCCGAGAAATCCTCGGTTTCCCACTCTCGACACAGAGAAAAGAGGTCACTGTACGCCCCATTATCTCCCGGTCGGCGGTCGATCACGGCTCGGATAGAGCCGGAGAGTTTTTCATAATTCATGTGCATTTCCTTTCTAACAAAAAAACGAGCTACCTGTGCATTTCTACACAGATAGCCCGTCATGGCTGTCACTCCTGCCCCTGCAGAAGCCAATTATCTGGATTTTGCCATCAGCTCGGCAAACTCCCGGCTGTTTTTCTTAACCGTTCTTTCAATCAATCTTCCATTGCTATAAAGCACTCGGAAAAGAACAGTAGCAGAGAAGATGTTTCTGGATTGACTCATGGTCTTCTTTGTGCCGCTCAAACCACCCACCACGGCACCGGCGCTACCAAACATCAGACCACCAACCGCCGCTCTGCCGAGAGATACATTTTTGCCCCGGCTGACTGATTCCTGCCCCATGCCATCATCACAAGGCTCAGCGGCAACCGGAACAGGCTTGCCATCTTGCAAGGGAAAAGCGGGATATTCTTTTCGGAAATCCTCAATGAGATCGCTCCATTCTTTGTCCGGCAAATCCCAAACGCTTTCCGGCTTATTTCCGTTCATCGCCACCAAAGCTCCCGTGAGCGTTGCGTTATCAGAACTGACCATGATTTCAGTTCCGTCTTCCAGTTCCCTCAGATAAAACACAAACGGGAGAGAACCTTTCCCCATGCGGAACCTTGTTCGTACCTCAATGCTCTCATTCGGACAGTCCTGTTTGATGGTGCAAGACCGTTCACAGACTGTCTTGATAAGCTGATAGCTTTCGCTGGTAGTCATGGGTAATGAAAACTGATAGTACGCCATTATCAACCAACCTTTCTTGCCCGGTCATACCATGTAGACCGACTAATGCCGAGTTTCCGGCAGCAGTCCGCTACGGTGATAAGACCGTCTTTTTTGTTTTTGAGCGAGTTTTTCAAACTGCTCGTCATCAATCTCGGAAGCGGGTCTGCCGAACCCTCTGCCGGTCTTCACCGACACCCGCTTGCCATCAACAATCGGCATAGCGGCGATGCCCTCAGCCTGCCGCTGCTTGGTCTTCTTACGCTCCTGCTCGGCAACAGCACCGAGGACTTCAATCAGAATGTTGTTGACCATTTCCAACACCCATGTCTGGTCTTTGAAGTCAATCAGCGTGGTCGGAATGTCGAGGATACGGACGATCACGCCCTTCTGCTTGAACCATTCCAGTTCTCGCTTCATTTCGTCTTTATTGCGCCCAAAGCGGTCGAACTCCTTAACAATGACTTCATCACCTTCCCGCACAATGGCTTTCAGAGCATTGTACTGAGGACGGTCGAAGCTGCTTCCCGTGATCTTGTCGCAGTACACATTCTCGTCAGGAATATCGAACTTCTCACGAGCGACCTTGAGCTGCCGAGCAAGGTTCTGTTCCTTGCTGGACACACGACCAAGGAAGTATTTCATGGTTCACTCCACCTCGTATCCACCGTCCGGCAGACGGGTATTGGCAGGAACAACAATGACCTTGTAATCCATCGCTCTAAGCATAGTGGTCAGCAGGGACACGGGAATGTCCTTGACGTTTTTGTTATTCAAGCGTTCCCAAATGGTAGCGTTAGATACATTGAGTCTTTTTGCGAGTTCAGCGTTGGAAAGAGACTTGGAAGCCATGATCTCTTTCAGGATTTCTCGACCTCTCATGTTTATCACCTCGGCTTTATTATACATATCAAGTGTTTTATTGTCAAGCGTTTTCTTGAAATTGACCTTTTTATTTTTTGCGGGCATTTTTCAGCTCACCTCACCCTCGCTGCCGCTGGCATATCCCCCGCCCCCGTCACCCATTCCCGCCGCCCCGATCAGGCCGAAAAAGCGCAAAAAATAACCCCCCGGAATAGCACCGGGGCGGCGTTCACTTATTTAATTTCAATATTTCAATCAGGATTTGAACCGGCAGCAGGAGAATTAACAATACAATATACACGCTTCCACCGCCTTTATATTTCCATTCTTGCAAATTCCTTCATCTCTGCGGCGAGGTCTTCCGGGCTATTTGCCCATCTGCTGACCCATTCCGGGAAATGGTGAGAAAGATAGCTTTCGAGGTTGTCGAGGTTGTCCGGCTTGGTGGCTATGAGCTTTATAGCCCCTACAAAATCCGCCGCCGCTTTCGTTACTCTCTCAGGCGTATAAAGCACTTTGCAGGACTTTTCACCGGAATAAATAAATTCCCGATCTTTCCCGGCGTGTTCGCAGCGACTCACGCAATTTTTGCAATTATCACGTTTAACCATGATGTAATCCCCCTTAAAATAAGATAAACAGATTAGAGCAACGCCCAATAATGGCGTATAATTGCCCGGTTTCGGTATCTTCGACCAATCCGCCATTGATACCGTAAACGCCCGTAGAATAGCCCACCTTTTCAAGCCTGCGCAGCGTGTAAATATACTCGCTCGGCTTATTGGTGTAATCTTCCGCCACTCCGAGCCGCACAAGCTCCCGCAGCTCTTTTAATTTGTACTTTCTCATGCTTTCCGCTCTTCCTTCTGTAATTCTCTGTAAATCAGGCTTGTTAAAAGCTGTTCGGCCTGCTGCTCGATGTACCGGGTTTTTTCCTGCTCTGTTTCTTCGAGGATTGCGCCGAGGGCATCAACCGCCGAACGATTGTAAAAATACAAGGTATCGAGGACAGACGGCAGACCGGCGCACCAGTCAGCAAAAGCGGCGGCTTCGCTGCCGTGATAATAGCGGACATCTTGCGGACACCAATATTTTTCACTTCTGAATGTGTCGAGGATAAAAGCGGCGATTTCGGGGAACTTCTGCGGCGGGTTGTCCGTGTACCCTTCCGGCGTGAAATTATCCATGATATACGCCCGGATATTTTCGACGGCTTTCTTGCTATTTGTTCTTAACATTGTCAAAACTCCCTTCATCAATCGGCATCAAGTGTTTTATTGATGATTAGAGTATATCAAGTGTTTTATTGATTGTCAAGTGTTTTATTGATATTTTATCAAGTTTTTTATTGACGCTTGCAACCGTCTGAAAAACTACACTTTTTCGCACTATATATTATAAAGGGCGAAAAACGCCGCCCCGATAAGGCCGGAACCCCGGCAGCGCCTACGCCGCCCCGGTGGAACCCGCCATCGATCAGCCGGGAAAGAAAAAGCCGCCGACCCCGGAGCGGGAGATCGGCAGCTCTATCATAGTCGCAGACCCTCGCCAGAAAGTCGTAAAGTCGTTCGGGCGAAAGTCGTAAAGTCGCTCGGCATAGTCGTAAGCCATAGTCGCAAAAGTCGTGAAAGTCGCTCAGTCCTCCGGGTCATAGTCGCTGGACGCACCCACCACGTCTTCGAGATACTTCTTCTCCAAGTCCTCGGCTGGAACCTGATCTCCGAGCTGCTGGTTGGGAGTCAACACGACCTCCTGCTTGTCCGCATAGCCGAAATGGTTCTTCATGAGGAAGATCGCCGTGACAGGGTTGACCTTTCCGTTCTGTGCGTAATCTTCCATCTGTGCGTTCAAAAATTGATACGCTTTTTTTATGAGGTCACGGCTTGCGGGGGGTAAATAGGCACTATCTATACCATTAGCCCATGCCCACAATGTTTTTCTGTGTACTCCAAAAGCCAATGCCAGTCCTGCTACACTTGGCTTCATATCGTCCTCAGCACAGATTTCAAGGTACTGACCAATGCGCTCCTTGACTTGCGTAGGTTCTTTCATGTCGGGTGTCTCCCAATCCCACATTCTCAGCGAGTGGGCAATATACTTTCGATTCTCACCCGGCTCCATGTGAACACTTAAAGCGTCACTTCTGTCAGGTCGCTTATTGCCACCAGTACCTTTCGGTCTACCTCGACCACGCTTTTCTACAATTTCATCTGCCATAGTCGTTTCTCCTTTCAAAGTCGCCAAGGTGATAAAGGTGAGTAATCGGGTGCATTTCCTATAACTATTTCTATATACGCGCGTATAAGAGAGAGTTATAGGCATTTATGCCTGATTACTCACCTAACTCACCTAAAATACGAAAAACAATTTTTCAAAACACGCCAATTTGAAAAAAGTCTTTGCAAAAACACTCACCTTTATCACCTTTATCACCTAACTACCAGTCGGCGTTGATAACCACCTTGTTTCCGTGGGCGAGTGCTTCCGTCACAACGCTCTCCACACCATCCCAGTTGTAGACCTCTTTCTTCACGGCGTAATCGACAAGCTGCTTTGCCTGCTCGTTGTCAAGAACCATGTCCTTCCCGTACCAGTCGTTCTCCTTGGTACGCTTCTCGTAGGGAACATAGTAGCCGAGCCTTTCCAGAAAGTCGTACCAAAGCCGACCATCGCTGTCGGTGCTGGCAACATCTACCGTGGTGATGACCTCGCCGCAATGAGGGCAGCGGACATCTTTGCGTTCCATGACCACAATATCAAGACCCATTTTCCAACACCTCCTGAGCCATCTTCACCAGCTCGACCAAATCATAGAACCGCCGAGGGTCTAACCCGGTCTGCCGCTTCACCTTGTCCAGATGATAGGTCACGGTGTTCCTGTGCATGAAAATAGCACGGGCAACATTAGTGACATTCATGTTGTGGTTTGCCATCGCCACAACGATGTGAGCGTCTTCCTTATTCATGGTCGATCTCCTTTCGCAGCTCGTCATAGAGTTCCGAAAAGCGGCGGTTCCAGTGGCGCAGTCGCCAGAGGAATAGACAGCCTACAACAATCCATTCAACGGCGGCGATAGTTGTCAGAATGTCACTCATGTCCTATGCTCCTTTCTTGCAAAGCGGTTGAGCAACACGCTCACGGTAAGCTGACCAATCCTGTTCACATAGGGACAGTTGAAGCGGTCAGGGTGGGGAACGCTGTTGCCGAGGTCGATGACCAGATCACGGGTGTTGTAGGAAATGTCCTTCGTGATAGTCGGTGTGGCGTAAATCACCACATCACGGTTCATTGTGGCTTGCAAGAGACTCTTGGTTTTGGAGTGCGCCACCGTCACCGTTGCGTTACCGAGGGTGAGGTATTTTGCCAAGTTCTGAACAGCGTGACCCCGGCCTACAATGGTAATGTCCTTAGCATGAACTAAGTCCAATGCCAGCAGGAGCGCCAAAGTTGCCTGAGACACCGATGACATTCCCTGTGAGTAGGAGTGGTCAATGTCAACCTCAGCGGTGAGCTTAATGTCAGACGGGACGGTTTCTCTGTCCACTACCACGGCCTTGTACGGAGGGCAAGGGTACTGAGTGAGGTCACAGTCAATGCCTAACAGGTCAGCCTTGCGCTTGACCGCTTTCAGAAATACGCTCTCGTAGGAACCCAACAACAGCAATCTGCCGGTAGGGTGGAAGCGGGTGGTTTCCTCGTCCAAGGTGGCAGAAAGCGTTTTGATTTGCTCCATTACATCATTCATGGTACTTCTCCTTTCTTTCAAAGTCGTGGAGGGAGATCATCTTCTCACGGGTGAGCTTGTCAACCACTCGACCGATCTCCGAGTAGCCGCAGACCGCCGCCAGTCGTTCAAGGTTGCCTTTGGTCTGCGCTGTGACTACGATAGAAATACGGCGAAGGTTCTTTTCTCTCAGTCTTCATCGCTTTCCTCCGTGAACACGGTTCCCTCGAACCCTTCCGCTCTGCCGAGAAGTCTCCACAGCCCTTCTTCCTGTTCACCACAGCAGGGACAGGACTTGGCGGCGATTTTTCCGAGCTTCTGAGGAAAGTCCTCGTCTTCCTCAACATACAGAAGGTGTTCACATTTACGGCACATGAAGACGGTGAACATCGGGGGTAGTGGGATAGGCCGCTTTCGTCCACAACGATGACAGACCCACTCGTGCTTCCAGTCTTCACGAGTCATTTCATTGCCACATACACACTTTTTACTCATGTTTATCCTCCATTCGGTCGCAATCGTCAGAGATTGCACAGTCTTCACAGCCCTTATAATAGAAGCAGTCCCGGCAACATGAAATGACAGGCATACACCGCTCAGAGTATTCTTCACAGTTGGCAACAGGGCAAGTGCCATCAACGCAGGCAACGCCCACATAATCGGGGCAGTATTCAGGTTTCATCATCGCTGTCCCCTTCCGTCAAAGCTCTTGCGAGATCGTCAATCATCTGGTGCATGACTCTATCGCCAATATCATCTTCGTTCTGACACCAGAAGGAAAATTTCAGGTGTAGCAACTCATGCACCAGCGTCTTTTCAAAATTGAACGGCACAATGCGGTCGCCGTAGCAGGCAGGGTTGATGATCTCAATACGAGCGGTCTTAATTGCTTCTGACCACTCGGTACAGCCTGCGGTATTACGCACCATCATTTCTTCGGGGTGAAGGTGGGTCAACAGCTTTATCCGCCACTCCTGCAAGCAGAGTTTCCGTTTCCACTTTTCCAGCAGGGCGAGTTCATCATTGGTGGCAATCATACTGTCACCTCTTGTTCACGAGGGAGCTTCACGGTGTTACCATCTTTCAGATCATCAGTGCTGAGTTGATAGGACACCAACTGCATACCGTGAGCCGTGACCTCTACGCCATTGAAGAACCCTGCAATAATGCCATCGGGAATATCAAGAGTAATTTTCATTACGGACGCTCCTTTACAATGCGGATTTTTCTCAGGCGCTTACCACACCGCTTACAGACTTCATAATTGCTCTGCCAACGGTGAGAACCATTACGGCACCTGACCTGAATGTGAACATACGGGTCTACGGTGTGAATACCGAAGCGGCAGAGGATAGAGTTGCATGAACGGTTCATTAGGACGCTCCTTTCAGTCTCAGGTTCTTGTAGACAGGGTAGCCCTGATACACGACCTTGCCGCCGTGCCACTCAGGGTGAGTCTCCATATCGGCATTGAACCGTTTGGCGGAACAGGCGAAGTATCCGTTGGACTTACACCAAATTTTGTATGCGTCAAACAGGGACTTCGAGCGGGTGTTGACCCCTTCTGCCTGCTCACAGCGTTCTTCGAGGAATTGCAGGCACAAGTCATTGTCACGCTCGTACTGGTTGACCACCTTCCTCATGGTGGGAGACATTTTCAGGCCGAACCGCTTATACTTGAAGTACCCAGTGACCAGCCAAGCGAAAATGCCCTGCATAGCTTCCTGTGTCTGGAACTCGTTTTTCAGGTTCTTGTCCTGCTCCGCTTCGGTGAAGTGGCGGTTGAACTCGATCACTCGCACACGGTCGGAAGCGAACAGGGACTTATCGCTGACAGTGGGAAGATCGTTGCAGGAGAGCCAAAGGGTGAACTGCGGCAGGAAGGTCGTGGCAGTCTCATAGAGGTTCCGGGCTTTGATTTCCTCGCCGCCTGTGAGCTGCTTGATCGTTTCCTCGTCCAGCTTGCCGTACTGGTTGCTCTCTGCCATCGTGACGAACCGCTTGCCTTTCAGAGAAGCCAGCATGGGGTTCGCTGCTTCGGCGTTCTTTGACCGCTCTGCCTTACAGATGATCGACACGGGAGACACGGAAGCATAATCACCGAGAAGGTGGTGAATTGCCGAGAGCATGGTGGACTTGCCGTTGCGGGTGGTCTTGCCGTGGAGAATGAACATACATTCCTCGTTCGCCATACCCAGCATGGAGTACCCCAGCGCCTTTTGAAGATAGTCAGCCTTGTCTTCGTCATTACAAGTGACCTCTGCAACGAACTTCTCCCAGCGGCGACACCGTGCGTCCTGCAAGGTGTAGTTGAAGTTGGTCTGCATGGTCAGGAAGTCTTTCCAGTCGTGTTCCCGGAACTCCATCTTTTCGAGGTCGAAAGTGCCGTTCTTGCAGTTGATAAGGTAGGGATTTGCGTCAAACTCCGCCGAAGCGATAGGAAGCACACTGGCAGCGTCCTTCATCAGCCGGTCACGGAAGCGCCGGTCGCCCATTTTCACGATGAACTTCATATACTCAGAACGCCGTTCTTCATTGGCGATCTCGCCGCAGTAGAGAGCCATCAAGCGGCAGAACTCTTTGATCTTTTCAGCCACCAGCAGAGAACCCGTATCCTTGCGCCATGCTCCCTCGGGTAGGTGAACCAGCTTTTCGCTTCGGGGCAGTAGCGGGTATCGTTCTTGTAGCACTCGGAGAACAGCTCCGCCATGCCGGACTCGTCCCACGAATATCCCGTGCCGCTGATCGGGTGACTATGCTCAGGCTGTGCTTCCTTAATTTGAAACATCACACGGGATTGAGCTTCGTCCATGATGTAGCGACCATTGGAGAGCTGAAAAAGCTCCTGATCTTCTTCGGGGGCAGTCATGATTTCATCAGCCATTTTCAGCACTCTCCTTTGCGAACTTTTTTCAGGGGTTGAAGGTCGGCTCTGACCTTCTTGATATACTTCTCTACGATGGACTCAACCTCGTAGTGGGTGACGGGGCTGACCACAGAGCGGTCAAAGGCTCGTGCGATCTCATGAATTTCCCGTATGCGGTCAACTTCGTTGCGGTAACTGACAGCGAATTGCTGACCGTTTCTCATGGCAACCGTGAGAACAAAGGGATATTCTGACCGCTGACCCTTACTACTCGTGACAGTAACAATGTCTGCGACATTGAGAAGGGTTCCGTTGAAATTGTAAAGCATGGGTTCACTTCCTTTTCTTCATCGCTCTCGCCAGCACCAAGGCGGCGCAGTCCTGAGAGTCTTCGTCCCACCATGCACACCGCTGTTTCTGGCAGGGGCAGAGGGGAATGTCTTCGGGGCAACTCATAGACAACGGGCAGATTTTCTTCTCACTCTCCATCGTCTACACCCCCCCATAGAAGAAAGCGTTCTTCAAAGCGGTGTCCACATGACGCATGATCTCAGGTGGCAGGGTGCAAATGTACTTCCAGTCTTCGGTCACATCAATGACTCGAACCTGTTCACATTCAACCATGCTCGGCTGTAAAGAACCCCAAGTGACCGCCACATGGGTCGGCATTTCCAGTCGCTTGATTTTAGTAGTCAGGGGAACGACAATGCTGGTGGAAGAAAACTGATTGCCGACATTGTTTTGCACAACCACCCACGGACGCTTACCGGCCTGAATATGACTGTTGGCAAGCATGGGAACATCAATGACAACAACATCGCCACGCTGATAAGGTTTCATAATTACCTCCTGTATCTGGTCACGCTGTTAACAATCAACTCGACCTCGGACTGAGGGAGCGGCGGCTTGCAAGCCTGTTGATTGGCGTATAACAGCTCTTTTGTAAATCTCTGCTTTGGTGTATCCTTGGTTATGGAGCTGACCCGCCAGAGAAGTCAGGCTGAGGTTCCGACTTCCCGGTGTGATAGGCGGGTATTCGGGCTTCAAACTCAGCTTACCGTTTTCAGGGCGGCGATAGATGGGGAATAGATACGCTGAGGGGCAACCGTACCTGAGCTACTTTCCTTCGGTGTGTCGGGAAAATACTTCTCAACCACATAGTCAATCGCTGACTGGTTTTCAACGATCTTGAGAAGATCAAAACCTCGCCGGTCATGATAAAGTACCGATTGCTCTTGTAAATCTCCACGGCGGCACGATTGTTCTTGCCCTTGAAGGGCAACTCGCCACGAACGAGAATGTGAACCCCTCTCCCGCTTCTGGACTTTTCTGTGTAGGAGCGGCAACGACCGATAATGTCAGCCGCCAGCGGGTTTAGAAGCCCATCAGTAAAGCCATCGTCAATGTCGATACCTACGACCCCTGTATCGTGAAACACATAGCCAAGACCGTCATAGTAGCCGTGCTGGACATTGTGTTCAGCGTCAATATAATTTGACCATGTATCAGGATTAGAGGAAGAAGCCGCCTTTCTCATGGTGGCCTGCATGGGAACCTTTGACCCTTCCCATACATTGACCCATGCCTTTTCCTCTCGGAGTTCAGCGGGTATATTCAAATAGCTCATAGGCTTACCTCAGCTTTCATACGGACTCGGTAAAGACCAGTCCCATCTATCGCCGCCACGGTAGGCGTTGCGGAAGCGATTTCTCTCGCCATCGCCAGAGAACCACAGGTAATCCGCAGGGAGGACACGACCGACCTCAACCTGACCTTCTCTCTCTGCATACCAGCGAGTCAGCACATCTATACAAAGAGTAATCAAACCATCATCGACCGGGTTTTCCTCGTTGTACCCTACAAATTGTTTGGGTGTAGTCACGACCGTTATAATGTCGCCGTAGCCATGATCGACACGGTTGAGCGCACACCACACACAAGCAGCTTTCCCAGTGTCAGAGCTGACCCCTCTGGCTTCTCCCCATAGCATTTTCGCCAGTACAATCACTTCCTCGTCTGTCCACGGCTGAGGTGCCACCTCCGGTTCTGGCTCAGGGGTGACTACCTCTACCACCTCGACAACGGGAGAAGGTTCTTCAACCTCAACCGTGGGTAATTTCAGACAAAGGACTGCGACAATGGTGACGAACCACAGGAAGATTGAAAATCTCAGCCCCCGCAAGGGGTCTTAGACTTGCTGGACTTGGGCTTTGTCGAGGTTCCAGCAAAATAGAACTTGCCATCTATGCAGATGGGGAAATCAGGAAAGAGCTTGCTGGCGGTCTGTGTTCCACGGGAACAAATCTGCTCTGCCGCCGCCAGCGACATTTCATCTTTCACGAAGTCCTTTCCAGCAGCCATGATATACGGCACTTTGCCGTCAATGCTTTTCAGTTTCATCGGGTTCTTTCCTTTCTTTGTTCCATGCTTCAACATCAACGCCGATACGCTTCAACATTTCTTTGCAGAGCCATGTGTAATCGTCCGGCATTTGATAATACTGGATAAGGCGGTCATGCTCGGCAGAGAAAGCGTCATAGAACTTCCGCAGGCGCTTCTTGCCGAAACCAAGGTGGACATGGAGGGTGTAAAGCACCATGGCGTCAATGTCATCGGCATAGCGCCTGTCGGCTTCCACGATCTGACGATTGATTTCCATGTCCATCGCTTTTCTCTCGGCGGCAGTTAAGACCGCACCAAACACCTTGCCGCCAGCTTTCTTGATCCTCATACCTCAATGTCCTCGAAGAAGACGGGATAGGTCTGTTTCAGCAGGGTCAGGAGCATATTGGCAACAACCCGCATATCGGGGTGAGCCGCTGCGGGACAGCGCATACGACAGAAGTGCCGCCACTCTCTGAGGTCAGCGGTCATGACCACCTCGGTTTTCAAGCTGTTCGGTAGAACAGATCGAGCTTCCTGCGGGGTACAACCTTCGTTCAACAAATCGAAGTAGGCAAGCTCGGCGTTCTCGCACGACCGCTTCCAGATACGATAGGGGGAGTCGGTGTCGGCAAAAGTGCAAGGACGAATAACGGTGATCTCGCCGCCGAAGCCCTCCTTGCCGTAATTGCAGTACCGAGTGGACTCCTGACAGAACGCCGCCAGACGGTGACGGACGATCTCATGGCTCACACCCCGGTCGCAGATGAAACGGACAGTGAGAGAGCCATGCTCAATGACAGCTTCGTGACCCCGCTTGATAATGCCCCGGACGAACTTCTCTGCGCTTCCGTCCGTGATTTTGTCTTCGGACTTATAGCAAGTGCGCCCTGCGGCTTCGATGGTGGTCAGAAGGGTCTTATAATCGGGAGCGTTGATAAGCTCCACAGAAGGTTCAATGATTTTCATTTTCAGACTCCCTTTCATACCAAGGTTTGAAGTTGACAATCTGTTCGTAGAGGTTGTTTGCTCTGCCATCGAAACAGATTGCACGGTCATCGACATGAACAATGGAGGGAACTTTTCTCGCTTGAATTTGCACCATAGGGAACCCGTAGTGTTTCAGCCATTCAGCAATCGCCGTTTGTCCCTCAAAGGACTCCGCACGAGAAGAACAGATGACCACACATAAACCATCGCTTATGAGTCGTTCAATGACCTCTTTAATCCCTTCTACGGGAGGGTCAGGGATAACGGCAGCACCCTTCCACCCGCTTCGGTAGGAATGAATTACGCCATCGAAATCGAAAGAAATTGTTGGAATATACATACTTCACACCCCCGCAACATGGCTTGCCCGCATATCGGCTTGGTGTGTCCACAGCACATTCGGGTAGTTGCGAACAGCACGGGTGTAGTCATTCCACTCTGACTTGTCGGTGAAAGCGCCCATGTGATAGCGGATACACATGATTTCTTCATCAGTCAGTGTGTAGAACTGAGAGAGAAGCATGACGGACTTATCGCCGTGACCTTTCAGAAGGGTGTCAGGGTTGTACTCCCATGCCCGTTCGTCATAGATCGGTGTACGCCCACCATTAAATTCTTCAAAGTGACCTGCTACCGGGTGACGGTACTGGTCGATCTTGCACAGATCATGGAACATACCCACGATGTAGGGAGAACGGGACTTACGCCAGATCAGGTGATTGTCCTGAGTGAGCGTCAGGAGGTACTTCGTGACCATGTAGGAGTGTTCCAGAAGACCACCCTCGTAATTGCCGTGGTACTTGGTGGAAGCAGGGGCGGTGAAGAAGCCGTAAGCCATCAGATATTCCATCAGGTCATCAGAAACAACAGAGGTTCCGTCTGGCAACTTCATGAAGTTCAGAAAATCAGTCACTTCGGACTTTGAGAAGCAGTCAGGCATTTTCGTACTCCTTCCTGTGAATACTCTTTTCGCTGTCGAACCCGTCAGGGTAACGAGCCAGCAGCTTATCGACATTGTGCTGTGCCACATATTCGAGGGTCACACCCAAGCCGGTCGCCAACTGTGCGACATACCAGAGAACATCGCCCAGCTCGTCAATCATCTTCATCGGGTCGAAAGCATGACCCTGAAACTCGGTCTTTTTCAGAATGTCGATACACTCTCCGGCTTCGCCGTTCAGACCGTAACAGCCGTTGCGAACCTTATCCCATGAAGTCAGGTCGCCGGAAGTGCGCTCGGCGGCTTTCTGATAATCATTCAGCGTCATCGGCAACCTCCATTTCCACCACCGTCATAATGGCGTAGTTGGCGAGGTCAATCAGGGTATCCCGGATAGACTCGTCATTGACCTTCTGCTCACCGCCACGGGAGAGAGTCTTGAAGCGGCTGAACTTATCTCCCAACCGGATACGAGCCATCGCCATTCCTTCTTCAACGAAGGTCTGGTGGAAGCTGTCACCGTAGTCATGGTTCTTGCGCTCGTAGAGATCGTTGATCTCCTTGCAGATTTCAGCATGACGCTGAACCTTAGAGAGCGGACAATAATAGGCTTCTGCCATTGTAGCTTATCCTCACTTTCAACACTGTTTTCAACATACCATTGGCGAGGGAGAGCCTTTCAAATTAGCCCTCCCTCGCACTCGGTATCAGCCAAGGAGAGCTGCCAAATCCATCGGGGTCTTAGGAGCGACCTGAGAAGCCGCAGGAGCGGTTTTAGCAGCGGGGGCAGTAACCGTATTGCCAGCGCCAGCCCAGCCCTCAGAGGGGCGCTTATCGGCCAAACGGACGAAGGTAATGCTCTGTCCGGGCTTCTTCTTGTTCTCCTGAACATCATGTTCAATGTCGCACTCGATGAAGTGACCAATCAGGTCGGTGTGGTCGATCTCGGTCAGGTCGAAGTTGCCGAGCGCAGTCTTGGCGAAGTAGCTGAAAGCGTTGTAGGCACCCTCGTTGGGAGAGCCATCGGATTTCAGCAGGGAGAAGCGTTCGATGTGCTTGGAGCCGTTCTGCGTCTGCATATAGATTTCCAGCTTGCCGAAGTCTTCCTTGTACTTCACATCGGTAATCTGAAAGACATGAGTACCTTCGGGAATGAGGGTAAAACCCTCGGTAAGTCCGATTTTAGCCATTGTTTTTGTCCTCCTTCATGGTGTAGAAATTGAGCTGTTCTGTGTACTCGCAGGGGAAGATGATACCAACCAACTGGTCTTCATCATCGGGGTACTTGGCGTACTGCTTGACCAGCAGGGCTTTCGGTACGCTCTTGTCGCTTTCCAGATCGTAAGCGTACAAGATTTCGCAGAAATCAGACTTCTCGATCAGCGACCAGTCATCGTTGGTGACGGGAAGGGTCATGGTGCTGTCCTGCGTAGCGAAGATACGGACACAATCCTTGATTGCGCCGTCCGGCTCAGGCATGACCGCCTTGACCAGCAGGGCTTTCGGTACGCTCTTGTCGCTTTCCAGATCGTAAGCGTACAAGATTTCGCAGAAATCAGACTTCTCGATCAGCGACCAGTCATCGTTGGTGACGGAAGGGTCATGGTGCTGTCCTGCGTAGCGAAGATACGGACACAATTGATTGCGCCGTCCGGCTCAGGCATGACCGCCTTGACCAGCGTGGCGTACTCGGTGCAACCGACCTGAGAAATCAGGCGACCAATGCCGTCAGGCATTTTCTCGTTGCTGTAACCGGTCACGCTGCGGATACCATCGGGAATGAGCATGAGTACGGACGGGGAAGCAAGCCAGCGTTCGTCCATGTACTCGTAGATAGCACCGCCATCAGGGGCGAGGGACTTCACGAACTTGGAAAATTTCATAGGTCAATCCTCCTTAATGATTTTTGGGGAAATGCGGTAGCTGTCCTCGGTGGTCGTGTACTTCGCCAGAATACCGTCCGCTTTCATAGCGTCCTTGTCGATCTTCGTGGTGGAAGTACGGCTGACTTCCCAATTATAGGCAGAGCCAGCGATAGACACCTTCTTGTCGCCGTCACGGAACTGAGCGATTGCGGCTTTCTTAATCATGTCAGTCACAACCTTGTACCGCTTTTCCATGTCCGGGATACCTTCATGAGCCAAAGTCCGTTCCATGGTGTCTTTCAGGTCTTCGGCTTCCTTGACCAGCGCCGCCATGTCCGTTTCGGGGGACAGGTTGTTAGTGCGGAGGGCTTTCAGGATTTCAGCGTCCTTGCGCTCGTCAAAGGCGGGGGAAATGCCGCTTTCCACATATTCCTTCCACCATTTCAGGGCAGGCTTCACATACTTCTTCTCGAAGTCAGGATACCGCTCGGACACCTTGAAGGGACGGGTGATGGTGTTCTCACCGCTGCACACGAACTTCTCAGGGTCATCGTAGTCCTTGGGTTCGAGGAAGGAAGCAACCATGATAACCTCGTCTACGCCGAGAAGGTAAGCGTACAATGCCGCCTGCAAAGCGTAATACTCAGGAATGTCGTCCTTCCAGTCCTCGACACGCTTGGAGGTCTTCATTTCGAGGACGGTGGTGGGCTTACCGTCTTTGCCATAGAGCAAGTAGTCCCACATACCGCCGAGAACGGGACTTTCCTTGAAGAAGTCACCGTAGGTCTGGTGGAAGTAGTCTTTGCCCCAAATGTCGGTCGGCGTGACCAGATTGCTCATGAAGTAGGTCTGCTTCATGTACTCGGCCTGCTTAGGTTCGATGGTCTTACCAGCGATGGTGTAGATCGTATCCTCGAACGGCTTCTGATAGGTACGGGTCACTTCACACCAAATCTCGAACGGCGTAGACCACGGGTTCAGACCGAGGATAGTAGCAAAGCGAGTGCCGGTCAGCTTCTTCGGACGCTTGGGAGGGATAATCTGGATTTTGTTGCCGTCAAGCCATTCCATTTTTGTTTACCTCCTTATAATTCACAAATTCGTCAGCGGCACATTCCCGAACGGCAGTATCAGGTTTGTTACCGTAGAGCTTACAGCAATCCGCTTCCAAGTCTGCATTGACGCACTTACGGCAATCAATTTCAATCATACCTTAGCCCTCCTTCGCCGTTTTCATTTCGTAGCCAGCCAGCATATTATTCACGCCCTCGATCAGAGCGTCACACTTGTCGGCTTCGATCTTGGAGAAACCTTCGGTCTTCATGGCGATGGTCTGCACGAACTGTTCCTGCTCTGCGTCAATATCCATGAGCTTTTTTCAGCAGGCTTTTCAGCGTACCGACCTGTTCCTCAGTGGCAGCACCAGCAGGAGCGCCGGTCAGTTCCTTCTTGATCTCCTGACGCTGTTCAGTGGTCACAGGGGGCTTCTTGGTGACGGCGGGAGCGGGGGCGGGGTTGTGTCAAACTCACCGCTGTCGATACTGTCATGCTCCACAATGTCCAAAACGAGCTGCCACAGGTAGCGGCGAATGTAGGTGATGGAGCTGCCGGTCGCCTGCATTTCGTTTGTGACCTGATTACCAGCGTTGGACACGATGGGGGCGATGGGGGTGTACGGTGCAACAAAATCAATGAAGTCCTCACGGTCATTGACATTGTAGACACGAGCGGTCGCCTTGTCGCCGTACATGGACGGAACCATCATCAGACCGATTTCAAGGAAAATCTGCTCGGCCTTGGGAACAATGTCCGCCAGCTCGAAATACTTATATTCGAGCTTCATGTGCTTGCCGCTCTTATCCACGCCAGCTTCGAGGAAGCGCACACGGGCAAGCTGCAACTTCTGGAATACATTCATGGTGGAATAATCCACCGCCGCAGTCTCAGCGGCTTTCTTGGTAGTAGCCATATTTATACCTCCAACATTTCTAATAATTTTTTCTTGATGGAATTAACTCTGCGGGTATTTCGCTTGGGCGGCTTCTCTCGAGGAAATCTCGGACATAACGCCGTGCCAGCCGGATATACCAGTCACGGTCAACCACATCAATCGTCAGGTGATTGTCGTTGTCCACGACACATTTTGCAGGGAGTCCGGCAATCTTGACGGGATTGCCAGTGCCGAGGTGGATTTTGTAGAGGGTTCCGCACCGATGGTCTTCCGTAGCGTAAACTCGGTTGACCTTCTGTACGACCTCCATCTGACCGTCTACTTCATGGAGAGCGTCACCGTATTTGCTCCCGGCTTTAGCGACCAACTGGAAGTCCAGCAGGCGGTCGCAGCTCATGATGGTATCTTCGACCGGGATACCGTAGGCCAGATAATCCTTGACGGCCTTAGCAACCACGCAGGCGTTATTGTTGATGTTGAACGCTCCTGCCGGGGCAATCCCACGAACGAGAACACCACCCTTGATTTTGGGGTCGCCCTCGAAGGGAACCTCGACATAATTGTTCACATCTTTCTGACAGATCATCTTGATAAGGTCTTCCTCCAACTCAAAACCAGTTCTGTCCTGCCACTCCTGCGTGATCTCCTGATACACGGGAACATCGCAGTCATCAAGGCTGACCATGATACCATCGGTGTTGAGCTGAATGATCTTCAAAGTGGGGCAATCCTGAACAAGATGTTCCGCCATTTCGAGCAACTGCAACTGGCCTGAGATACAGACCGAGCGCCCCATGAGCGGGTCATACAGGTCGTTGTAGCGGTTCAGCATAGCGCCGTAGGTGGTGTTCAGTACCAGCTTCAAAGCGTTCGCCGTAGCCTTATCACCAGCCCTCTTTGCCTTAACACGCCGCTCAATGGTGGCGGCATACACATCGGGGGAGGGAATATTTCGGCTACAATAACCGTTCAAGGTCATCTGGTGCGGTAGTAGCTTGCAACATCTTTGTTGCGGATAGAGCGGGTTTTCGTGGCTTCCTCTCGGTAACACGGGATAGCCCCGTGAATACCGCCGTAGGCGATGGTGCAAGGACAGCCGCCTACCATCAGATCGAGCTTTTCCTTGAACACCACTTCGTCAGGAATACTCTTGTCCTTCAACCGTTCGAAGAAGTCGAACACTTCCTGCGGAATGTACTGACGAAGCAGCTTCGGCGGATACTGGTATTCCCGCTCGTCATAGTGCGGTTTCTGCTCTGCGTCAAGGTAAGCAGCGGTCAGCTTGGCGTTAGTCATGTAGAGGGCTTTTGCAGGATACAGCCCCTTTTCACGACCCAGCGTGAGCTTACTGGACAGGTAGCCTTGACGAAGATCGTCCAGCCTATCGGTTGCGTCAACATCATGGCGACAGTAGAACTCGACCTCTCGCTTCTCGTCCTCAGTCAGAGGGCGGTCGATGTTGAACGGAACAGTGGTTTCACGAATGTCCATTCCGAGGTGCGCTTCGATTGCTTTCAGGGACAAACCCATCTGGCAATCGTCCATCAGGTCGTATTGGTCGAAGAAAATCCCGCAGTCACGGAGAGGGGCGTACTCCCAGCCCTCGTGACCACCAACGATGATAAAATCGTTGACTGCCTTGATTTCCTCCGGCGTAAAGCCAGAGAGAACCGCTTTCAGAATGAATTGGTCATAGTGCTTATTGTTGAACCCTGCCAACAGGGGTTCTTGGGTCATAAACTGTTCGACCGCTTCATTGTCATTCCAAATCTCGGTGTATTCCCCGTGACCTTGTTTTTGAAGACAAAAAGCCAATCGTAGGCAAACACCTCGCAGTCGAAAATGAATGGTTCAAGGTTCAGTAGTATCACCTCCTAATACTGCGCCCCATTGTTGCGCCATAGCGTCCGCAATACCGGGGAATGTTTTTGAACGGGCTTTGGAATTGTGAGGTATCCTTGCCCCCGTAGCTGTCCCCCCCCGCCTTGCGGCCTGTTCCAGCAGGAACAAAGGGCTTATATTCTGCAAGAACATTGGTGTAAACCAACGGCGGAAGATTTTTCAGCCAAAGATAGGTGAGTTTACTCCACGGGTCGCCAAATTGATAGGGCTGTATTCGCTGATCTTCTTTTGGCAATTCAACGATTTTGAGAGGGCGGGGGTTCTCAATAGCCACTCGATCACAGTCAGCATTTAGAAATCGAAGGAAAAACGCTTTGGCTTCCATCGCCTTTTGAAATCGAGCTTTATCAATTTGACCCTTACGAGGATACATTCGACACGCTCCCGCATTACTCATGAAAGTGCAAGGCGGGTGAGCAATTATCAAATCCCACCGCTCAACATAATGAGCTTTTCCGTCTTCGGTTTTGAAAACCAGATACCGTCCAAGTAACAGTAGAGCGTCCACTTTAATGTGCCATTCCGGGTGTCCGCCTGAACACTCCTGAATGTCACAGGAGTAGGCTTCATACCCCAAACGCCGAAATGCAATACAGACAGCTTGACTTTCCTCGCAGGCAACGAGAACCTTTATATCAGTTCTCTCCGTCAATGAACTTGCACCCCGCTTTCCGGTAGGTGGTACACCGCTTTTTGTAGCTTCGCACAAGATACTGGATACCATCGTCCACATAGTCATAAGCGATGGGTTCTCCCTTTCCCTCGAAGGTACGAGCGATACGACCAATGCTCTGAGTTATTACAGCGTAGTCTTTCTGCGGTGTGGTCAGGTACAGACGGTCGAGCCGAGGAATATCCAAGCCCTCTTTTGCCAGAGAGTAAGTGGCGAACAGATACCGCTTGCGCCCCTGCCGCATTTCCTCAATGGCCTGCTCTCGGAGAGCCTTGGCTTTCTTCGTGGTCATCTTCCCATCAATCATGACCGCCTGTTTTCTTAGGTCGGGCGGAAGCCTGTTCATCAGGGTTTCCAAATGCGTCAGCCGGTCAGAGAGAATGAGATTGTAGTGATCTCGATTTGCCACGAGATCAGCGACAATCAGGTTATTTCGGGGATAACGGTCAGCGAGGAAATTGACCAGTTTGGCGTAGATGATCGTACCGTCCGTGTCCAAAAACTCACGGCTGAGTCCTTGGTGTGTGGCACGGGGCAAAACGCTGACGGTCATGATCTTGTCTTTCACCGCTTCGTCCGGCACCTGATAAGCAATCCCGCCCAGCAGGGCGTAGGTGGCGGCAATCATACCGTCTGCTCGATGAACCGTAGCGGACAACCCGTACTTGTGTCGAGCTGCCAGAGCGTTCAGCACCTTTGAGAACTGCGTCATGGCGGTCGGGGTTCCAGCTACACGGTGGCACTCGTCCACGATGATACAATCCCAAACATCACGGTACTGGTTCAGATCGAGGTTACACATGGTCTGTACCGTTGCGAAAGTGATTGCCTTACCGATTTGAACCCTACCTTCGGTGATCGTGCCAGTCAAAGAAGGACTCATGTACTGCTCCGCTCGGCTTTTACTCTGTACGAGCAAATCCCGTGTATGGGTCAGCCAGAGGGTTCTTCGGCCTGTATCTGCCGCAACAGCAATCCCAATCTGTGTCTTACCACACCCAGCAGGGGCTTGAAGAATACCGTAGTAGGCCGTTATCAGGGCTTCCTTGGCTTCCACTTGGTAATCATAGAGAGGAATGGTACAACCGAAGTCCACCTCGGTCGGTGTAGGAAGATTGACCTTCATGTGGCAATCGTCCATCGCCAACACATCATTCAAGCACCCGTAGGGAGAACCAGTGTGTCGCCGTCCCATTGGAACAGGTACAACTTCTCAGGCGTGTTACCGACCCAAAAGTGCATACGGACTTTCTTGGCGTACTCAGGATTGGGAAGAATGAGCTGCTTCTTGCACCATGCGAGCAACTGCTCAGACGGGTTTTCAATTCGGAGCTGATTGCCAACAGTTACTTGCATTGGGACACCCACTCTCCGAGTGTGATACCGTATCGCCTAATATCGTTGGCAGACAGCACAGTTCGCAAAACGGACAATTCCAAAAGCGTAGAGAAGGAGATAAATCGAACTTCACCGGTTATCAACCTAATTGCAAACCAGCCCTCTCCATTCCCGGTTTCTTTCCAGAGCGTCATAGCGGAAAACTGGTTTTCTTCGATACGCTCCATCTTGAAAATGTTCTTGGAACAATCCTTACAGTCAATGGGATAGCTGACACCGTTTCGAGCCGCAATTACATCGAACGGCTGACCTTGACTGTTCTGAGCGAGATTGTGTGCCCAAAAGCCACAACCAGACAGGCTCAGGCATAAGTCTCTTTCAAAACCAGTGCCAACCTTGCGATTGACATTCATGTTTTCACTCCTTTCACCGCCCCTAACGGGGCGGGATTTACGAGATACCCGATCAAATGCAGAAGCCGAAGGACACGCCACGGGAGAAGCTGGCGTAGTTCCTGTTGGCGACGCCGATGCCGTCCACACTACAGAAGCTGTTGGTGTCGCCGGAACTAGGAGAACGCTCCCATCTCCAATCCCTCTCACCATTCTGCTTGCACTTGCCATAGGGCGTGTTCTCTCGCTTGTACCACTCGTACCACTTACCCTCATAACCGCAGGAATAAATCTTGCGACCGAAGACCTCCTGCTCAGAAAGAACGAACAGCTTGTCAACGGAAGGAACCCGCACTTCCTTCTTGCTGCTCTTGGCGGTCATCTTCACCACGGGCTTGATGACCGCTTTCAGATCAGCGGGAAGCTGCTTCTCGAAGAAGTTGCCGTTGAGCTTGGCACGGAGATAGGAAGCGTCCCAGCCGCCCTCGTTGGTAGGCTTCTCATTCATGGGAATGTCGCCGTCAAGGGTTTCCACGGTTTCAAAGGTGATATGGGCCAGACTGCCGTCCTCAGCGTAGTCATGGTTGAACCCGATGATACGGGCAGTCAGGTAGGAGCCATCAGCCAGACGGAATTTCTTGGTGTCACCGACCTCGAACATCTTGTCGGCAAGACCGAAGGAGGAATACATATTGATCTCGTCCCAAGAACAGTCCTCCAACTTACATCGCTTCGGGGAAGGGCGACCGCCGAACATGACACCATATACGGAGTTGAGGTGAAGTTTGACGGTATCGGTATCGACATAGCCCGTAGGCATGAGGGTTTCGATCATCTTCTTCTGAGAAGCGATGGTTTTCTCCATCTTCTCGAACTCGTCAGCGAGTTTCGCAATCGTACTATTCATAAAGTTCTCCTTTACAAAACAATAGGTTCTGATATAATCAGATTGAGCTTTTACGCTTGCCGTTGATGGAAGTACCAGTTCCGTCAGCGGCTTTTTCTTTTTCTCGGCGGGGCAGGATAAAACGCACCAGACAGCTCACAGAACAGCCAGAAGCAGCCAAGGCCGATACCCATACGCACCATGCCTGCACCGAGAGCCATCGTGTCTTGCTCTACCGCACCAACCACACCCAACAGGTAGAAAAACGAGAGAAATGCCAATACTCCAAATACCTTTTTCATCATCTGTTCCTCCAAACCATAGGTTTCCATTGATACGGTGTTCCGTACTTCTGCTCATACCAGCTCTCGAACTGCTTGCGGTTCGTTTCGTCCTTGAAAACTCTCGGACAGATCGAGCAAGGAGTGAGCTGAACGCTTTGGCCTGTCCCCGCACTTCTGGGGCAAATGCACTGTCGCTCATGACACACCGCCAATCTGTCGCTCGTACCAGTCCAGAATGTCGATAGACTCAGCGATGATCTTGTCCACAGAAGGGCCGTTACGAGTTCCTGCGAGAATTGCACTCAGGACAGGGCCGTTCGTTTCAATACCCCGCTTTCGGAGCATATCAATCAACCATGCAAACGACAGGTGATTGACGCTCAGGCGATAGCGAATTTTCTCACGCTCTTTCACAAAACCTCCTTTCTTTGAATTGAGAACAATATTTATTGACAACCAGTGGGCGTAATGGTACAATTTACTTGCCAGACAATTAAACCATTGACCACAGCAACCGCCGAAAAAAGAAAACCTTTCGGGGGTCGGGTTTTTGTTGTCAAAATCTCTTGTTCACAATCCAAAGTATATCCTACCTTTGTAGGATTGTCAATAGCAAATCCTAAAAAAGTAGGATATTTTTTGAAGGAGGTATTTATGAACACAAGCCGTATTAGAGATTTAGCCAAACAACAAGGGAAAAGTGTCACCTACATTTGCAAACTTATCGACCGTCCCAAGTATTATTTGAATGATGTAGATAAAAAGCCTGACCGCATGATTTCAGATGAAGACTTGAAAACGCTTGCTATCAATCTTGGAACAACGGCTGACTATTTGAAAGGCGAAACTGACGATCCTCGCTTTCACCTGTCCTCTGTTGGTTTGACCACCGAACCTTATGAAAAAGAATTGTAAGCGACCTATTTTCGGTCATGCGTCCGCAGGAAAAGGTGTCATCGCTCAGCAAGAAGCATTGGGGTATGAACAAGTTGACCCCGAATATGACTGTGACGATTGTTTCTGGTTGCAAGTGGACGGAGATAGTATGTCGCCAGTCTTAGACGATCACGATTTAGTGCTGGTTAAAAAGGACACACCTCCTGAAACAGATACTCTTATGGTTGTCATTGTTGATGACGAAGAAGGATTTGTTAAGAAAATCAGTATTGATGAAGATACTGTGACCCTTCGCTCTTTTAATCCACACTATCCTCCCCGTGTTTTTGGCGGTGTTGAAATTGGACGATTGCGCTTTGTCGGTAGAGTCATGGAGTTAAAAAAGGAGATTTGCATGAAAAAATTTCCAATCGACCTCTCCTGTCTGACAGAGGAAGAAATCTCTCAATTTCAGGAAGACCCATATACACTCTACAATGGAGATCAAAATGTTGCTATCTACCTTCGGTATAGCTCCACAGGCCAAAGTGACCAATCCATTGAAGGACAGCTTCGTGACTGCCGTACCTTCTGCAAAAGCAAATCACTACCGCATTGTGGCAATCTATGTTGATCGAGCAACGACCGCTCGTAAAGATGTGGAAAAGCGAGTTCACCTCATGGAAATGATTTCGGATAGTGCAAAGCAGAATTGGGAATATGTCATCGTCTGGAAGCTCGACCGTTTTGCTCGTAAACGAAATGACAGTGCGATTATGAAAATGCGTCTGCGGAAGAACGGCGTGAAAGTTCTCTCCGCCACAGAACACCTCAGCGACAGCCCTGAGAGTATCATCTTGGAATCTGTGTTAGAGGGTATGGCTGAATTTTTTCTCTGCCGAGCTGTCACAGAAGGTCACGAGAGGTATGCGTGAGTCCGCCTTGAAGTGCCACAGCGTAGGCGGTCATATTCCCCTCGGATACAAGGTGGAAAATCATAAGCTGGTTGCTGACCCTGACACCGCCCACATCGTTCAAGAAGCGTTGAAAGCGTTGCCGCCATTTGCCGAAAGCTTCTAACTCTTCTGCCGGATATAAGACTGCCAAAATACGGAGTTCAACTGCAGCAGGGCCATGGTCGCGAAGGTGTGGCGGAGGTCGTGAAAGCGGATGCGGGCGCATCTGCCGACAACGGCAACGTGCGATAGGCATTTTTTGTTTTCAACGGTGCCTCGACCACCTTGCTGTTCTGCCGGGAGATGGCCCGTTGGATTTTCAACACACCACGGTCGAGGTCG
>VOFG01001141.1_pt1 | contig 60000 bp, 72 predicted proteins | sample 5384171 | NCBI WGS metagenome assembly VOFG01 (sample SAMN12384726, study PRJNA508395) | human gut metagenome | isolation source: healthy gut F | host: Homo sapiens
GTCCGTGGCAGACACTCATAGAAGCCTGTAAATAATCGGCTGCCTTGAAACCCGCCCACTTGGGACTAATCGATAAATCCTTCAGAACGCCAGATTCACTACCCGAAGCTCCGGCAGAATAGACTCCACCGTATTTAGCATTATTGATCATGCTGAACGGCTATATAATCGTCCCTTGAAACGATTGCCTCGTGTTCTCCTTTATACAGGCTCTGCTGCCGTTTCTCCCTCTGTTTTCTTGAAACATGACTGATCACATCAGGCGTGAATGTCTTTCTTGTGAGAACATCACCACAATGCCCGCTCATTCCTCAAGACCTGAATAACGGTGCCGGAAGTCCACTTTGGAATTACTAAGGAATGTCCTCTACCAAGCGCGGCCTCGAGGGTTTTCTGCGATATGCGATGAAGAATATCGGACAGATACATGTAGAATATATGAGTTTGACGGTCGGAGCTCGTCCGGATTCGACCACCAACTTGCCGTCAATATCATGAAGGCCAGCCCAACAGCTTGGGTGTCAGAGGAAGTCCTCCATTCAACCGCTGAGCAAGCGGACTTCCATACTGCGGGCTTCGAATGGGACTCGTTTTCCGCAATGGAAGCCAAAAATGACAGCGGCATATTTGTATCCTCGTTCAACGAGAAGATGCATTCACTCTCGAAGAAAACGCCCACTGATTGCGGAGCTCCGCAAGATTACGCACCATAGTAATACAGTCGACGGTATTTTCTGGCAAGACGCGAGACTGATTTGGTGATGATCAAGTCGATTTTCCGGCTCTGCTATCAGCGAGCATTTGGTTTAGCTCAACGCGGTGCTTTGTCGAAGTGCCTGAGATTCCTTTGTCGGCGTAGATCTTTACAAGCTTCCAATTAGGATGCTTCAAGACAAACTCCTCATAATAGTTCTTCTGGAGCTCATAAGAAGTCTCCTGACCCAGATTATCAGTTGAAACTCGGACGTAGACCGCAACACGCTGATGAATATCGGCATCGTAGAAATCGACCTGCTTCTTTGCCGGATAGATGACATCTGGCTCTCTCCGATTCGAGTATCGCTTATGTACTTTTCGCGTTCTGCTTGGTCGGCTGCTTTCTTTGCTGATTTACTCATGGAGAGCACCTCTCATATCCAGCTCGTCATCAGGCAAGATTTTCCAGTCTGGTGTTGGGAAGAAACATGGTTCCCGAAGGTCATCACGATAATATGAGGCCAAAGTGTATAGATCTTCTGATATGAAGTAGATGCCAACAGGAGGTTTGCGAGCAGCGAGCATTCTTGCGCAAATCGTCATTTCTTGGGCATCTCTGGACACATTGCTGACCTTCTGTGTGATTATGAGATCGACTTTCCCAGCATCGCAGTCAGACAGAAGTTCAGACCATGCTGTAGAGTTCTCCATATACGGAGAGTCGATCCATTGTCAATATAGAAACCTACGAACTCCCACATAGGATACTGAGCCAGCGTAGCACGAAAAACCTCTTTGTTGCGTTCGAGATATTCCTCGTCTCTATATTTTGTCTGGTTGAAAAGCGGATGTACACTGCAACCTTGAACGGGATCTTGGGGTTAGGTACTTCATGGTGGCGGATAGTTTTCAACCACTGCCTGTGTTTGTGCCACAAGGGGTGATACCATGTTTTCTCCCAGGCACAGGTCAAAGGAGGGATACTCAGTCTCTTCGAGTCCTTGTTCAGTACCTAAAGGGCAGTTTTGTGTTTTCCATGTTTTCCTCCGGCATTTGGGCAAGCCCTTTGGGTGAATTATAGGAAAATGCTTAAAAAGAAGATACCATAGGTCAGCATCTTGACCTATGGTATGGAATGGTAAAATTATCGGATTGGTCACCCAATCCGATAATTAATCATTATTCTGCTTCTTATGCATGGAGACTTTGACCTCTCGGACAATCTTTAAGATGGTTTCCATCTCACTGGCCGAGCAGTCTTCAAGGAGCCCGCAAACTCACCTTGATAGATTGCTTTGACCTCCGGTACATCTGGGCGGAGCAAATAGTCTGCAGATACCTGAAGGGCTTCCGCCACTTTGACGAAAGTCTCAAGTTGCATTCCCGTTTTCCTCGTTCGATGTTGTTAATCAGCGGCAGTGAAACAGAAGCTTCGACTGCCAAAAATCCGCTTGGCTCATGCCCCTGCTGATTCGAACAGCTTTGATGCGTGAGCCGACCAGCTTCAGATCTTGTTGTTCATACATGACCAGCTCCACCTCCCCTTCGCCAGATATAAGCTAACGACTATAATTTAAAGTTGGTATATAATATGAAGGTCAAGTTTATATAATCGTACCGCTATAAAATAGTGGTTCAAATATAATTGAGTTGCCAAAATTTTTAAGGAGGTTTCTCTATGCAACTCAATTACTATGTCCTTGGTCAAAAGAATCCAGAAAATCAGGAAGAACAAGCGTATCTCCCAAGCGGTGCTGTCCACCATGATCGACAAGTCCGCTGGATACATCAGCTATCTCGAGTGCGTACAAAGGTTATGAGTCTCGAAACTTTTGTTGGCATCGCCAATGCGCTGGAGGTGTCGACTGATACGCTCCTGAACAGGCAGCTCACGGGTGCGACTGAGATGTCTAATGCCGAGGCGCAGAAAATCTTTGCCAACTGCACCCCGTATGAAACCTATGTCCTGTTGGATGTGCTGAAAACAACCAAGAACGCTCTACGCTCGCACCACCATCTCCTCAAGGATGAGTGGTAATCATTTTATCAACTGAATATCAAATAGCAACAGACCACAGGTTAAGAGATTGACCTGTGGTCTGTTGCGTGCAAAAACGATTATGTTTTCGCCCAAAAATGATTATGATTTGGGCTTTTGCGAGATTTTCCATTCTATTGATGCTATAATCCGGTCAAGCCAGAAAGGATGAGGATGAATGATCTATTACACCGGCGATATTCACGGCAGTGCGAAAGGTCATCCTTGGTGATGTCGGAGCGAACTATTACGGCAACAGGCGGGATCGGTATTGCAAAGATGCGCTTGCCAGAATAAAGCCCACCGTCTTCTGTATTCACGGAAAACCATGAACGGCGTCCAGACACTCGCGGGCTATAAGCAGAAAGAATGGAGTGGTGGCCTTGTGTGGTACGAGGATGAGTATCCGAACTTACTCTTCGCCAAGGACGGAAACATCTTCACTATGGAAGGGACCCGGCATCTGGTCATCGGCGGCGCTTTATAGCGTAGACAAATACTACCGACTGGAAAAACGATCTGCTGTGGTTTGCTGATGAGCAGCCCTCGGCAGAAATCAAGACATATGTGGGAAGATCAAATCACGAAAAACAGAATTGACATTGTTCTCTCTCATACCTGCCCCTATAAGTACGAACCGCGGGATGCGTTTTTACCCATGATCGATCAGAGCACGGTTGATGACAGCACAGAGCGATGGCTCGATGGGATAGAAGAAAAAGTAGATTACAAGGCATGGCTTTGCGGACACTGGCACATAGAGAAGCAAATTGACAAGCTTTCGCTTCCTGTTCCACGATGTTGTGTCACTGGAAATGATAAAGCGAGGTTTCAAATGAGTCGTTTCAAGAGCAATCTCTACACCGTTGAACGCCGAGTATGGAGAAACCACAAGCTGTGCTGGATACAGAACGATGACTTCACTCTCTTTTCAGGACATCACAAAACGAAAATCAAAGAGGAAGATCTCCCGGAATGGTATGTCTTTGGTAGATACTATAAGCTGTGGGGCTTCCTCTCCACAAAAGGTATTACCGACTTGGTGGTACATCCTGAACCTGTGGATCAATCACTTCCTAAAAGATGACTGTCTTCTGATCTCCTATGGCGGTAAAATTGAGGAGCATCCAGACAGCACTGATTTTGAAAAAGTACAGCGGCGTTGATGAGCGAGTATGGGGCAACGAGATCCTCCATGTGTTGAAAGGTGCCAGGATATTCTCGGAATATGATATTGCCCCTATCATAGAGCAGATCCGTGAGAAGCAGCACATTCTCATTGAGAACTACGGACGAGTTCGGACCCCACAAGTGGAGTTTTTGATCTCGATGAATGGATGGCAGAAGAGTACCACTCAGGCCGCCCAACCTATTACAGCAAAGCCATCACAGAAAAGAGAGAAGCAGAGCTGCGAGAACTATATGACAAAAGAGGACAGACAAATGGATGAATGCCAACACGCAATGGAGGAACCTGAAATATAGTCGAGGGGATCAGCAAGCTGCGAGACACAGCATACGCGCACTACTCTTTATTGGTCGAGCAGGTGCTGAAGGATCAAATCACCGACGAGCAGCAGTTAGAACAAATCATGGCTGGCCCCTGCGATTTCTGCGATGAGATCCGCTTCATCGATCTTTATCGAAGCCTTTGCCGACACATCTATTACCAATATCCGCAGCTCGTGGGAGAGCATGTGGCTCTTTTCCGTGCGCTGTTTGAGGCCCGATGAGAAATGATTTGAGAGAAGATGTATGGAGGTAACCTTCAGTGAAGGTGGCAGATACAAGTTTGCCTGCTACCGCCTCACATATGAAGAAAGCAAGTCTCCAGATAGGATTGCAAAGATCAAAGCCGATTTTGCCTCAAAGGGGAAAGATGGGTATTCCATTGCAATCACTTATGACGCATCTCCCACCCCACCAACGTGGGACACATTCGCCAATTCCTTATTATGTCTGGACGGAAGACTTGAGATGTGGAAGCTAATGCAAGAGAGTTGGCCACATCACAAAGCGGTCAAAGCGCAGAAAGGAGTGAGTAAGATGAGCACATCATATTTCATTTTACGGAGGTTCTGGAAAATGCTCAGTGGCATTGTATCAACCCCCAAGTGATGAAGTTGCTGCCTATCGAACATCTCATTCTTGTTCCAACGCTTCGCTCGGACAGCAGGTATCAGTTTGAAAAAGCATACCGACAGCTTGAGTGCGATGGACACCCGTTCACAGTAGACGAAATGTCAAGAAATCTACAGGCATCGGTGAACGACTGGCTTACCCCAGAGGACAGTGTCCGAATTGCCGTTTGCTACGATGACATCTTGAAGCTACTGAACACTTCCGGCAAAGAACATTCTGCATTTGCTCTTCGATCTGAAGTAGCTGCCTTTCAGAATGATGAATCCGATAATATTTTGGACTTCGTCTCAGTAGACGAATATCGGAAGATGGAGGATGAACTCAAGAAGGCTTATCAATATTTCGAATGGAATGACCGCTCCGGTGCGTATCGCTATTATGAGGAGATCCAAAAGAAGGTCGCCGCACAGGTCAAGGATTGGAAAGCGATAAACCCTCGGGCAGAAATCACCTCTGTCCGAATAATGCTTTTTTCAACCTAAAGGAAAACACACAGGAGGGTTTCAGATGCAATCGAATAAAGAATCGAACCAAAAGCTGATTGAGCGATTTCCGTTTTTAATACCTCGTAACCGCTGGACGGGAAAAATTCCAGAGGATTACGACTATTCCTATACGGAACTGGATTCCATGCCTGATGGCTGGCGAAAGGCTTTTGGGGAGCAAATGTGTGAAGATATCCGTGAGGAATTGGTACGTGCCGAGTATCTCGACCAATACCGCATTACCCAGATCAAGGAGAAATATGGAACGCTCTGTTGGTATGACTTTGGCTGTACAGAGCGGATGCTTCGTGACATCATCCCCAAATATGAGCGCCTATCTGCGAGAACTTGCATCAGATGTAGAACCCTGCAACAAAGGCTTCTACTGGCTGGATCAGTCCATACTGTGACACTTGTGCTGGCAAAATCAGTCATGCCGAGAGATTTATTCCTATTGAGGAATGGCTCAGTGGAAGCAGAGATGAGGTTGCATCAGAAAGGATTGTGAATGAAAAAGATACCCACTCTCTTTGAACGAGAATTTGCGGCGTAGCTACCATCAAATGGGACGGTGCCTGCTGTGCGGTCATCAATGGTGTTTTCTACAAAAGATACGATGCAAAACATGGAAAGCCCATTCCATCTAACGCAATCAAGTGTCAGGAGAACGCAGACCCTGTCACTGGCCACCTGCCTTGTTGGGTACCTTGTGACCGAACTGCAACCGGAGACAAATGGTTCTGGGATGCGTATGACAGAATGGGAATCGTACCGGATGGAACATATGAGGCCATCGGCCCGCATTTCCGAGCAAACCCATACAACCTCGATGCCGATGTACTCAAGCCCCATGGGAAAGACATTGTTGAACTGGATCGGAGCTTTGAAGGCATCCGCACTTATCTGGAAACCCATGATTGAGGGAATCGTCTTTTGAAAGATGGACACTCGGTGCAAGATCAAACGCAAGGATTTCTGGGTTCCCGGGGGAAGATGATTGCTTAAATCGGAAGACTCCATTAGAGGTACGGCAAAGCACTTGGATAGGAGGCGCACCACATGAGTAAATGGCTCGGCTACACAGTAGAGCTATTCTCCAATGGTCAATGGTTCAACATCGATCAGTGGCATCGACACGCAAATGGAGAACTCAGACACGCGCTATCTGTATACCGCGCCCGAACGAGATATCTTCTCCAGCGCACATGATGAGCTGGCTCTTAGTAAAGGGAGAATCTGCTTTTCTGACCTGGCAGCAGAAACTCAGGATATCATCTGCGCAGAAAATCCAGCATTCGAACGCAGTACATCTCGACTCATGGGATTTTTTCATTTGGGGCAACCTTGCTGATTTGGAGATGCTACTTCAAAAGCCTGTTGAGAATGAAAACGATGGATACATTTCAAAGGATTTACTCAAAGGGCTAGTCTTGTCAGATTCAAGACCAAATCCAGATTTTTCGACAGACCATCCTGCATTGTGACTGATAAGTCATCGGAAATGCCAATCAGGATCATTATCTGTGAGTTGTGATTTTTTGATAGCAAAAGTGTGGTAATTGTTTGTGCTGCGAAGAAGGAGGTGGAACACCATGATTTATGTCATGTCCGATATTCACGGACAGAAGCGTCGGTTTGATTCTGTCCTGAAACAAATCAACCTACAGCCGGAGGACACGCTTTATGTCCTTGGAGATGTGATAGACCGAAACCCGGATGGCATCAAGCTCTTACGTCAGATCATGGCGATGCCTAATGTCAAAATGCTTCTGGGCAACCACGAACTCATGATGATGAACGCACTTTATTACCCGCCCCCCGGAAGCAGATGAGGACTGCCCGGGATCCTACTATGAACGCAAACAGGCTCTGTGGTATCGAAACGGAGGGCAAATAACACATAACTATCTGAAGCACATAAAGAAAAAACAGTTCGCCAGGAGATATTCGAGTATTTGGAGAAGCTGTCTGTAAATATGGAACTCACGGTGAATGGCAGGCAATTCATTCTGACCCACGCAGCGCCTGTCGAGTTGTATGAAACCTATGGCCGCAAATACGAGTGTGAGCGAGACTTTGCCGTCTGGATGCGATTTGACAGTTTCCCTGTTCTGGAGGGCTGTACAGTCATCTTCGGACACACGCCAACTATCCGTTTCCAGTATGATAACCCAATGGCAATATGGGATGCAAAGAGCTGGATCGGAATCGACTGCGGCTGTATGCTCCCTGAAAAGGGTGACCCTTGGTCAGGAGCACTTGGAAGACTGTCGTGTCTCCGATTGGATGATATGCAGGTCTTTTACTCCGAGGAACCTCAATACGACAATCTTAAAGAATCGGAGGAACAGCATTATGGATGATGGCAAAGTTACGATTACCATAGAAATCGATGCAGAGCTGCTGGCGCAGGTAACCGAGGTGCTAAAGCCTTATGGCCTCACGCCGGAAGAAGCCGCTGTGCAGTTCTTCGAATACTGTGCCGACCCAAAGACACAGGATCATGCGATTACACTTCTCAAAAGGTGGAAAGAGGAACAGGAAGCTCAAAGAGAGGAATAGCACCAATGCTAAGTAAAGAAGGATTCTGCAAAGCACTCCAAATGATAAAGGAGCAAGAGTCCATCGACGAACAGTTCAGCAAAGCACTCGACCTGGTTGGCAATGGCCACTTTGTATTCGGTACCGAAAACAAGTATCTTCTGGCTCTTAGAGATGTTTTGAAAGAAACGGTCAATGACCAATACGACTACATCGATTGGTGGCTGTATGAAGCGACCGATGACTATACGGTATGGGAAGCAGATTGCACCATGAAGTATTGCCTGAAAGAGCCTGAAGCACTGTATGATTTTATAACCGGTACGCTAAAGCCTGTCCCTGTATCTTCGGGAGAAAGCACATCACAGCAGGAATAAGGGGATGTCAAAATGAAAAGCCTGCCGCCACTATCCGAAATGGAACGCATCGAGCAAACCCTGCTCGTCGAAAAACTGGATGAAATCCTGGAACGCATTGACAACGAAGACATCGGATTCGTAATAACAGAAAACGGTTTGCCGGATATGGTCCTAATACCATTCCGCTGGTTTGCCGAGAACTTTCCGGATGAAGTGCCTGACGACCTAAGAAGCGCCGATTACAAATCCGGATAGATTCCACCTCTGAGGAGCCGAGAAAAGATGGATGAGAAGTTTAACAGAATACCCGTCAGCGTCATCCATCTTGACAAGGATGGCACAGTCATAGATGTGGAAGATTACAACCTCGATAAAGTCGAACCTGATTTGTGGGCAATCAAAGGGCTGGCTGCATCACTGCTCCCCGTCATTCGAGAGTTCTATACGCACGAAGAAAATGTTCAAGCATTTGAGGCATGGCTGAAAGAGCGGGAAAATAATTCTCAAAAACACAGCAAGCGGAAATAAGCGCAAAGACGGAAATCGGAGATGCGAGGCTGTATCTATTTCGGTCACTCTTAAAAATACCCAATTCTCCGCTATCATGGGAAATTGAAAGCAAAAAATATGGCTGAAACAGCCCAAAGGTGTATCTAAATTGGTCACGCATGACAGAAAAATATTCCTCACTTATTTTGAGTGAGGAATATTTTTATGTTTGCAGAGAAAGTTTGCATCTACAACTCTAGGTTATGAGACCGACGAGCGTGGCTCGTTGGGAAACGCCCTCGAGCGCCGCCGGCGGCGGATACAGCGAGGAGGGCGTTTGCGCAGCGGTCGAAAAAATCGAGCGGGCGAATAGCGCGAAGATTTTTTCGGGCACCGCAAGGGGCGCGAAGCGATAACCCGGAGGTCGGAGGTTCAAATCCTCTCTCCGCAACCAGAAGCCCCTACTCGAAAGAGTGGGGGCCTTTTTTGTTGTATTCAAGCGGGTTTGCGGGCATTATCCCTGCCGCATAAGCTCCAGCACTTCCTGCTCCTCTGGGATGCTGTTGATGCCGCCGTGGTGGCGGGTGGAGAGGCTGGCGGCGCAGCAGGCGAAGCGGGTGATGGCGGACATCTCCTCTGCTGACAATGCCTCCGGGGCTTTGTCAAGCTTCAACATTTGGCTCATGGCACTGCCGCCGAAGATATCCCCTGCTCCGGTGGTATCCACCACATGGATGCCGGTGGGACAGGCAGTCGTGCCGCTGCCGCTGCGGTTGGCAAAATAGCATCCCCGGGGGCCCATGGTGACATAAACAAGGCGGACGCCGTACTCCCGCAGCAGCTTTTGCGCCGCTACCGCCGGAGTGGTGTGCCACAGGAAATCCACTTCTTCATCGCTGATTTTGACGATATCCGCTTGATGCAGTCCCCACTCCATCTGCGTTGCTGCCGCGGCGTCGTCCGGCCAAAGCGGCTTGCGCAGGTTGGGGTCAAAGCTGATGAGCTTGCCCTGCGCTTTGGCGTATGCCACCGCCCTTTGGGTCGCAGTTCGCGCGGGCTCATCAGTTAGACTTAATGCGCCGAAATGGAACACCCGGCAGTCATCGATCAGGCTGTAATCCACCTCGTGCTTGGTCAGGCAGGTATCTGCACCGGGCTTGCGGGCAAAGCTGAATTCCCGATTCCCAGCGGTATCCAGCGTGACAAATGCCATGGTGGTGAAGGCAGCGGCGTCTTTTATGATGCCGCGGGTCTCAATGCCGCAATCGGCGGCGGTTTTAACGAGCAGGCGGCCAAAGCGGTCGTCCCCGACCTTCCCGATCATTGCGGTGGAGCAGCCGTATTTTTGCAATGCGGCGAGAAAATTGCAGGGCGCACCGCCCGGTTGGGCCTTTAGCGTGGGGTATCCGGCGGCGTCGGCAGCCACTGGGGCAAAGTCAATGAGCATTTCGCCCAGGCAACAATGGTGGGCACGAGAAAACCCCCTTTCTATTTTGCACAGTAGCGCATATGCAAATGATTGCGCTTCACAAGAACGGCCTCGATGTCTTTTCCGTCCCGTGCTATTTCTATGCAATGATTTTACCCGCTTTGCAGGCCATCGTGGAGCAGCAGCTTTTTTACGGCAAAGTTGTCACACCATGCTGTGCTTCGATAAATAGTCGCGCATTCTGTATGTTTTCTCCTTATATTCCAGTACCTTTTGCAGGATCATTCGTTTGCTTTTTGCCCGGATGAGTACTGTATCCCCATTTTGGAGCACGAAGCTGTCATTGGCCTCGCTGACATAATTCATATTGACCAGGTAGCTTTGGTGGCAGCGCAAAAACCGTGCGTCATTAAGCTCTGACTCTATTTCGTTTAGCTTTTTATACACATGGTAGGTGCGGCCATCCGCCCGGTGCAGGATGCACTTTGTATTGCTGCTTTCCACATACATGATCTCATTGACCGGGATAAATTTGATCGAGGATTTTTGCACAAGCCCATAGCTACCGCTTTGGTATTCCTGCAGAAGCCAATCCAGCGTGTGCCGGATATCCTTAATCCGGTACGGCTTTACGATATATCCGGAGGCATAGACGCTGTAGCTTTCCAGTGCATAATCGGCGCTGGCGGTGCAGAATACGATTCTGCCACGGTAGAAGAGCTCCCGCAGACTTTTCGCGATTGTCAGGCCAAAGGAATCCTCCATGAACAGGTCGAGGAAGATGATATCAAACTCCATTCCATCCATAATATCATAGTAAAGTGTTGTTCCGTGGTCATATAAGGTGAATTCGCAGCTGATGGATGCTTCGGAAAAGTATTTTTTAAGCAGGCTGTGCAAGATTCTCCGTTCCAGCTCATTGTCATCACAAATTGCCAAACGCATAAAAACAGGTCCTTCCCGGATGAGAGGGCACAGTCAATGCGCCCTCATGTACAGTTCATCCGCTATAATATCGCCGAGATGCACCGGGTCCACCTCGCCGTCATTCAGTTTACCCCGCAGCGTCTTTAGCCAGGCCAGATCACCGGATATGCCGTAGATGCAGTTCTGCACTTCCATAACGCCATCGTGCAGGGTGCAGGCACATACCCCGTACAGGGTTTCTCCGCCCTGGCCGACCGCTTTCTCGTTCTTGCTGATCACATAATAGTTTACCATAGTTCTTTCCTCCTCAATACTCTCTTAAAAAACACCTGGTTCGGTGCTTTCCACTTTGGTGTCTTGATTGTAGCAGAATAAGGGGAGAAAATGGGCCAAACATTGATTTTGGCGCGCTTTACCGAGAAATTGGAAGAGAAAACCCTTGATCATTTGAATTACTACTTAAATTTCGCTTTTCAGCTCATGGATCGCATCGATCACACAGCAGTATTCCTCTGTCAACTGCCGCAGTAATTCCGGTGCGGGGACGCTCCCAGTATGCAGTACTTCACAAAGGGCTGCTGCGCGGTCTCCCAGCCGGTTCAGGCCCAAATTATAACCGATGCCCTTTAGTGTGTGCGCCGCACGGAAGGCGCTTTGCAGGTCGCCATTCTTCAGACTCTGCATCAGCCCCTCGTAGGTGGGATCATTCTCAAATTCCGGTAAATAAAATTTGACAATGTCTAGATCCTCCAGCCGCTCCAGCACATCGGAAAGGTCTCCCCCGACTGCCGCGTAGAATTTCGACATTGTCATTTCTTCCGTATTTGGTTCGCGCACAAAAATTACCCTTTCTATATAAGATTTATTGTTAATTCTGTAATATAGCATTTTTGGCTGAAAATCAAGAAATCTTTGTCGAAAAATAACGCTTTATGATGAATAATCTGAATGGAAAATTATTAAATTATTTTCTTTTGTAATATCAGGGCGTATAAGAGTCTCATTAGGGACACCAATGATTGAATGCCTAATGCAAGCAGTCCCCGGCCATGACGGCCGGGGACTGCTGTGCTGTATAGAGGTTATTTGAGGAGGTCAGAAGGGAAGATCAAATCATACAAGGTCAGCCTTGAGACCGGGGATACGGGCAGAAGCTTTGGTGAGCAGCTCACGGCCCACTGCGGCTGCGTAGTCCCGTTTTTCTTCCTCGTTCACTTTGGTCAGGCGACCGTTCTTTACAACGGTTTCGCCATTGACCACGACGGTTTCGATCATGCTGGCGTCGCCGCTGAGGACGATACAGTCCACAGGGTCATTGCAGCCGCCGGCATACTGCAGCTGGTTCCAGTTCATTAGGGTGAAATCCGCCGCCATGCCGGGGGCGAGATGACCGATATCGTTACGGCCCAGGGCGGCAGCGCCGCCGGCAGTGGCCAGGTACAGGATGTCCTCGCAGCCGATGGAGTCATCGCCCCAGCTAAGACGATTGAGCAGGTAGCTGACACGGATCTCCTCCATCATGCTGGCGGAGTTGCTGCTGGCTGCGCCGTCCACGCCGATGCCGAAGCGCTTGACACCAGCACGCAGCAGGTCGGGGATCCGGCAGGAGCCGGAGCTGAGGTACATATTGGAGATGGGGCAGGTGGAAATGCCGGTGTTGGTATCCGCCATCAGCTGTACCTCCTCATCGTTAAGGTGGATGCAGTGGGCGTAGTAGAAGCGGTCGCCCAGCAGATCGTGACGGCGGAACCACTCGGCGGGCCGGCAGCCGTAGTGTTCCTCCACAAAGGCGACTTCGCCACGGCTTTCCGCCAGGTGTCCATGCACTTTGATGTCCAGCTTTTCGGCCAGATCGATGGTAGCACGGACGATTTCTTCCGTTTCATAATAGGCGATGCTGGGGCCGATGCCGACCTGACACATCGAGAAACGGGAAGGATCGTGGTACTTCTTTACCAGGCGCTCGGCATCGCCCATAACGCCTTCGATGCTGTCCACTACCTCGGGAGGGACAATATCGCTGGTGACGGAGTGATAACTGCGCACCGGATGGAAGCGGATGCCCAGTTCCTTGGCCGCTTCAATCTCGGCATCCACCAGGCAGGTAACGCCGACGGGGTGGGGATACCACAGGTCATTGGAGGTGGTGATACCGGTTTTCAGTCCCTCGCCCAGCGCCACATACACACCGGCACGGGCTACATCAGTGTTCAGGTCCTTATAGATCTCATACATGGTGGTGAGCCAGGGCTCCAGGCGCAGGCCCTGTGTGGCCTTAATATTGCGGATAAGAGTCTGCCAGGTGTGATGATGTGTATTGACAAAGCCGGGCAGGATCACGCGGCCGCTGGCATCTACTACTTCATCGATGGTGACGGTATCGCCAAGGGTGTCCTTGAGGTTTTTGCCGATGGCCTTGATCTCTTTGCCGCTGATGAGCAGATCCGCATGACGGTAGCGGCGGCGCTCCTCATCCATGGTGATGATCCAATCGGCATTCTGGTACAGTACAGTTTTCATAATGTTCTCTCCTTTCGCCGGGATCAGGCGGCCTTTTCTTCCTTTTTCTCAGGCAGGATAAGGCTGAGAACAACAGCGGTGATGGCGGTGCCGGGTACGCCGCTGAGCAGGCTGGAGGCCCAGAAGGGCAGCGCTGCCAAGAGCATCGGGAGCCGCGCTGAAGCCAACGCCGACAGCCAGAGAAATGGCCACGATGGTGGTGGTGCGGGCCGTGAGCGGGCCGCCATTATGGATGACATTCATACCGGAAACCAGGATGGTGCCGAAAGCGGAGAGGGCCACGCCGCCCAGAACAGCGGAGGGAATGCAGGAGAACACGGCGCACAGTTTGGGACAGAGACCGCAGAGACCTACTACACCGCCGGCGATGGCAGTGACATAGCGGCTGGTAACACCGGAAAGACCGCACAGACCGATATTGGCGCTGCCGCTGATGACGGGAACCATATTGAACATGGAAGAGATAACGCTGCCAACGCCCTGGGCCAGTACGCCGCCCTTGGTCTCATGGCTGGTGGGCAGGCTGTTCTTTGCCAGCATGGAAGCGGTGGTCTGGTCGCCCATCAGTTCAACCAGGGCAATGAAGCACAGGATGGAGATGGAGATGATCGGGCCAAGCTCAAACTTGATGCCGAAGTGCAGGGGCTGGGGGATACGGATCCATGCCTCCTCGCCAATGGGGGAAAGATCCAGCTTGCCAAAGGCGGCGGCCGCGGCGCTCATGACCAGAATGGCGATGAGGGGAGAAGCCTTGGAAAGGAAGTTCTTGCTGCAGAAGTAGTTGAGCAGGACCATGATAATGATGGTGCCGGCAGCCAGCAGCAGGTTAATGGGATCGCCGTAATCAGCGGAGCCTACACCGCCCGCACAGTAGCCAATGCCAACGCTGCAAAGGCTGAGGCCCAGGGCCATAACGACCGCGCCGGTGATATAGGGCTTGAACAGGATAGAGAGCTGCTTATGCAGGCCGGTCCACAGAATGGTGGTGATAATGCTGCCAACGAGGCAGGCACCAGTGAACGCCGCCAAACCGTACTGGGCGCCCAGCGCAATGCCGGGGGCAACGAAGACGAAGCTGCACTCCAGCGGGATGGGCAGGCGCGCGCCAATGGGGCCAACGCCGATTGTCTGCAGCAGGGTGGCAATGCCGGTGACGAGCAGACAGCCAGCCACCAAAATGGTGATCTCGCTGGCGGAAAGGCCGATGCCGGCGCCAATAAGCAGCGGAACGGGCAGAACATTAAAGACGAGAACGACGATTTGCTGGATACTCAGCGGGACCGTTTCTTTGATGGGTGGGCAGTCATTCAGACTGTAGCCGACGGGGATCTTTGACATAGGGGACAACTCCTTCCAAAACATCAGATCTTTTTGTAACATCAAGCGCTTGCTTCTTAATGTAACATTGATTATCTGTTACATCTGCATCTTAGCAAGGATTCGTCAAGATTTCAACAGTTTTTTGCGTTTCCGCCAATATTTCAGCGGAATGGACAACATTTTGATGTAACATTTGTTCATTGTTACATTCATATCAAACAAAAGCCGGAGAGCTGCGGCCCTCCGGCTGGAATTTACTTCATAATGAAGAGCTTTTTGGGGCAGAGGGAGACGCATAGGCCGCAGCCGCTGCAGGCGGCGGCATCGACGGTGATGCCCTCCGTCCCCTGAGAAATGGCATCGTACAGGCAGGCGCCGACACAGCGTGCTCGGCAGCCATCGGGGCAGGTGCCATCGCAGGGAGCGGCCATTTTGACCCGCAGCAGGCGCTCTGGCAGCTCCTCAAAAGCGGTAAGAGAGGCGAGTGCGTTGCCGCGCAGCTTATCTAGGGAAGAATAGCCCTTTTCCCGCAGCCAATCCTCCAGCTTGCGCAGTGTTTCGGTGATGTGCGCATAGCCCCGCAGCATGATGGCGGAGCCCATCTCCACCGCAGTGGCGCCCATCATCAGGAATTCGATGATGCTGTGCCAGTCCTCCACACCACACATCGCGGCGATCTCACAATCGGCCAGCTGATGCAGTACCGCCGTTGCCGCCAGCGAGAGCGGACGCAGATGGCTGCCGGTGCAGCCGCCGATGGCCGCCATTTCGCAGCGGGCGTTTTCAATATCCACGCCGTTGATGCCCTCCAGCGATTCAATGGCACTGATGGCACGGGCGCCATTTTGGGTGATCTGGCGGGCAAAGGCAGGATTGAGCGCCGCATGGTGCGGCAGTCGCACCATAACGGGGATTTCCACCGCCGAGGTGACGCTACGCACCATTTCCCCGACCTCCTCCGGCCGAATACTGATATCCTCCAGCTTGGTGCCGATGGGGGTAAAGCAGCACAGCTCCAGCGCATCTGCACCTAGGCGCTGCATGCGGCTGGCCAGGTACCGCAGCTCGGAAGGGGTCGTTCCCCGAATATTGCAGATGAGGAAGGCGTTGCCCTTTTGCAGGCGCTCTACCTCCTGCTCCACATCCTCCAGCGTCATGGTGCTGTACAGGGTGGTATTGTAAACTTCGCCCTGACGGTAAAAAATACGCGGGCTGACGATATGGCTTTTTTCCAGGGCGATGGTCTCGGTGACGACAGCCGCCGCACCGGCGTCAATGGCCTTCTGCATGGCGGCGGCATCACGACACCAGGGACCGGCTGCCGCTATAATAGGATTTTTGAGCGGCAGGCCCATAAAATTGACGGATAACAACGACATTCTGTACCCTCCTTACTCAAACAACTCGTAGATCTCTTTGCGGTTGCCGCAGCTGCGGCGGATCTTGAGCTTGGATTTCAATACGATCTCGTGGGTCTCCACCTGGTACAGCGCGCTGTCCTCGATGAGCTCGATGAGGCGGCGGGCTGCCACCGCACCCAAACGCTCCAGCGGGTGCTCCATGGTGGTCAGCGCCGGGGTAATGACAGCGGCAGCCTCACTGCCGGTAAAACCAGCAACAGCCAGCCCCTCTGGCAGGGGAATTTTTTCCTCCTGTGCAGCCTTGATGACACCCATGGCCAGCTCATCACTGACAGCGAAGACGGCCTGCGGCGGCTCCTCGGTCAGTATTTCCTCGCGGCAGATGCGGTAGCCGCCCACTACGCTGTCCTCCGCCTCCAGCACACGGCACTGGCGGTCGGTCAGCCCCAGCGCGGCCGCCGCCTGCCGGTAACCGGCGGTGATGGCGGCCTTTTCGGGGGATTCTCCGCTGCTTTGCAGCAGCCAAATGGAGCGGTGGCCCATAGTATGGAGATGTGAAACCATCTTTTCTGCGGCGTCCCGGTAATGGATACCGCAGATATTGCAGTTTTCCAATCGATCATAGCTGCCCAGCAGCACTACCGGCAGCTCGGCAGGCAGCGCCTCCGGTGGTAGAGAGGGCTCCCCGGCGATCAGCATTCCGAGGGGCTTTGCCGCGGCGGCAGCCTGAATACAGGCTGCTATTCCTCCCGAAAGGGGAGAGAACTCCACCAGGTTGACCAGAATCCCCTTGGGCGCCAGTACCGACTGCACCCCCGAAAGCAGGGTTTGTGCCCGCTTGGCCGCGGGAACGATGAGGGTGACGGCCCGCCGCCCGCGGTTGACTGGCTTGGGGTTGTAGTTGTATTTTTCGATGATGGTCTGCACCCGTTCGCGGGTCTCCGGCAGCACCGCCTCCGGGTGGTTGATGACACGAGAGATGGTGGCAACCGAAACACCGGCTTCCTTGGCCAGTTCGCGGATATTCACGGGCAGTCCTCCTCTCTGTATGCTTCTTTTTTTATTGTAACATATTTCGGTATGGCAAGTAAACTGTGGATTAAAGGGGCAGGAGAAAAGGGATTTTGTATTTGTTCATTCTTCCACCGGCAGCACTAGCCGGGAGCAATATCGTTGGGGATCAATCTCCCGCCCGGTGTAGGGTGCCACAATGCCAAGGATGCGCGGGGCCCCGGTGGGGGGCAGCTCCCTGGCCTTTACCTCACGGCTCAGGGTCAGCCACGCTTCATCCTCACCGGCGTAATCGCCGCAGTACAGCACTGAGAGCACCCGGCACTCCGGCAGGGTCACCGCGATTGGTCAATCCACTACGAGCCAGCGCTATAATGGAATTAAATAGCATTGTTACCGCCACAGGGACCTCCTATGGCATTTATGCGAATAGTTATAATAACTGTGATATCCGTGGCAAGGATGCCGTGATAAAGGCAACCTCTACGGGCGGTGAACTGGCTGTTTACTCGCAATACCCCACAGCCTATTATCCTTATTATGGGAGTATCAACCTATATGATGATCTGTGCGTTACTGTTTCTCTTCATAGTTAGCGAAAGCTAACTGGTTGAACTTAGAAAAGCCGCCCTCCGGCAGCATCAATGGACAGACCTATTGCAGCGCAGCGGCTCACAAAATGCAATAGAATCAGCAACTCCCCCGACCAAATGATCGGGGGAGAGATTTTATTCTTTCACCAGCGGCAGCGTAAGGGTGGCCTGCGGCATATACAGCACCTTGGGGTGGTCATATTCCGCCAAAACGGTGCGGATGACCTCATTGAGCTGTTCCTTGGGGTAGCACTCCACATTTACTTCAGCCATGCGCTTTTGGTCCAGCGCGGTGATGAGGATCAGCCGGCAGTGGGCCTGGCATTCCGGACCTTGTAGCAATTCAGCCCGCCCATATTCACCTTGCGCTTCAGCTCCGCCACCACGGAGTCCTTATCGGGATAGCGGCCCAGCCATTCCTCAAAGGGATCGTCCATCTCTTTGCTGCATCCCTCGGGACACTCCGCCAGGCAGATGATGACGCCGCCCTTTTTCACGGCACGGCTGGCATTGTAGAAGCCCTTTTTGCTCTGCCGCAGGTCAATATCCTTAGGGAATCCGCCGCAGGAGGCAATGACGATATCGGGCCGTTCCGGGATGGGATAGAGATAGAAATCCTTGGCCAATTCAGCGCCGTGCAGGTAGGCTTCCCGCCAGTGGCCGGCCACCGCCTGGTAGATCATCCCGTGGTCATCGCAGATGACATTCAGCAGATAGGCGGGGTGGGTAAAGGCGCATGCCTCCATAAAGTCCAGATGAACGGGGTTGTTTTCCAGCACACCGGCCTGGGCATTGGGGTCAATGACCATCTTGTGGTTGCTGAGGATGGTATCCTTGCGGGCACAGCCGGGGATGATATCCTTGCGTCCACCGCCAAACCCGGCCATGTGGTGCACCAGGATACCGCCGGTAAGGATGAGCTTATCGGCTGCCATGGCGATTTTATTGGCCCACACCTCATGGCCGTAGCTGGTGGTGCCCACCAGCTGGCAGGGGGATTCCTCACAGTCGTGCTGCACCACGGTTACACGGCGGTAAATATCCTCGGTGATGAGGCTGCACATCTGCTCCTCGGTCATGGCGCTGTGCATCCCGTTGGCAAACAGAATGGTGATATCCCCGTCCGGCACGCCGGCCTTATTCAGCTCCCGCACCAGGATGGGGATATAAATGTGGCTGCGGGTCAGGCGGGTGATGTCATTGGTGAGGATACATACGGTATCCCCGGCATGGATCTCCTCGGCCAGCAGCCCAGCCCCAATGGGATGGGCCAGCGCGTCCTCCACGATCTCCTCCTCCGAGCGAACGCCGGTGGGGTGCTGCTTGGGCAGCAGGATGCTGAGGTCAGTCCCTTCGGGGATCTCGATATCCAGCAGCTCGTGGCCGTACTTTACCTTATCTTTCATGGTGTGTCCTCCCTGTCTTAGCGGTGAATATGTTCAGCGGTCAGGCGGCCCATTTCCTCGGTAGTCACCTTGGTCAGCCCACGGCCCTCCAGGTAGATATCCGGGGTGCGGTAGCCCAGGTGCAGCACCTCATTGATGGCCCGGTCGATGGCGGCGGCTTCTTCCTTCAGCCCCAGTCCGATCTCCAGCAGCATGCCTGCTGAGGCAATAGCGGCCAGGGGATTGGCAATGCCCAGCCCGGCAATATCGGGCGCCGTGCCATGGATGGGCTCAAAGAGCCCGAAGCCATTTTCATTGATGGCCGCGGAGGCCAGCATCCCCACCGAGCCGGTGGCCACCCCCGCCTCATCCGAGAGGATATCACCGAAGATGCTGGTGGTCAGCATCACATCAAAGCGGGAGGGATTGCAGGTCAGCTCCATAGCGGCCTTATCCACCAGCAGGTTGGTCAGCTGCACATCAGGGTAATCCTGCGCTACGCGGACCACCGTTTCCCGCCACAGCCGGGAGCTTTCCAGCGCATTGGATTTATCAATGCTGGTGACGCTCTTGCGGCGGCCCTGCGCCAGTCGGAAGGCATGGCGGGCTACCCGCTCCACCTCAAATTCGCTGTAACATTCCACATCGTAGCCTTCCCGACCACGGGCGCCCTCCCGGGTGCCCTTTTCGCCAAAGTAGATACCGCCGATGAGATCCCGCACCAGCAGCAGGTCCAGTCCGCGGTCCAGCACCTCGTTTTTCAGCGGGGAATTTTCCCGCAGGTCGGGGTAGAGCTTGGCCGGGCGCAGGTTGCAGAACAGATTAAAGCCACGGCGCAGGGCGGCCAGGCCGCTTTCCGGGCGCTGGGCCCGGGGAAGGTGGTCCCACTTGGGCCCGCCGGCCGCACCAAACAGAATGGCGTCGCATTCCCGGCAGAGCTCCAGTGTTTCCGGCTGGATGGGCACGCCGTAGGCATCAATGCAGCAGCCGCCTACCAGGCGCTCCACCTTATGGAACTGATGTCCGTAAACCTCGCCGATCTTATCCAGCGAACGGACCGCTTCCCGGATGACATCTACGCCGATGCCGTCGCCGGGGATCACAGCAATTTTATACTCCATGATGATTCCTCCTTGCAATATCAGTCCGCAGTTACGGTGCGGGGATCTGTGATGACACCGGTAAGGGCACTGGCGGCCGCCGTGGCGGGGCTGCTAAGATAGATAAGAGATTTTGTGGTGCCCATCCGTCCGATGAAATTGCGGTTATTGGTGCCCAGTACCACTTCGCCATCGCTCATCAGGCCATAGGGCTGGCCGCAGCACAGGCCGCAGCAGGGATGCGCCACCATGGCGCCGGCCTCCACAAAGGCACGGATGTACCCCAGCCGCATGCACTGGCGATAGATGCCGATGGAGGCGGGAATGATGATAAGCTTGAGATAGGGGGCTACATGGTGCCCCTGCAAAATGCGGGCGGCCACTGCCATATCCTCCAGGCTGCCATTGGTACAGCTGCCAATGTAGACCTCATTGAGTGGGGCGCCCTGCACCTCCTCTATGGGGTGAACATTATCAACGCCCTGCGGGCAGGAAAGATAGGGTACCAGCTCCTCTGCCCGGTAGTACAGTTCCCAGACATAGTGGGCATCCGGATCGGGATGGATCCAGGAGATCTTCTCCAGCGGCAGGTCAAAGTAATCGGCGGTTTTCTGGTCAGCGGCAAAAAGTGCGGTTTTGCAGCCCGCCTCCAGCGACATATTGGCAATGGTGTACCGGCCGGACATATCCAGCGCGTCAATGGTGCTGCCCACATATTCCAGCGATTTATAGGTGCCGCCGTCGGAGCGCAGATCCTTCAGCACCTGCAGGACAATATCCTTGGCGTACACCCCGGCAGGCAGCTCCCCTTCCACCGTAATGCGGATAGCTTCCGGACCTTCATCCACATCTCACCGCTGCCCAGGGTGGCGGCCATTTCGGTATAGCCTATCCCGGTGCAGAAGCACCCGCCCCCGCCATAAGTGGGAGTGTGGCTGTCGGTAGCTACCACCACCGTACCGGGCAGGGCATAGCGGTATTCGTGCATCAGGGTGTGAGAGATCCCCTCCCCGGCATGCAGCTTGCGGATACCAAAGCGATCGGAAAGCTCATGCCCCTTGTGGTAGTGGCGGGGGTCGCCGGTGGCCTGGTTGGTGGGGCACAGGTGGTCCAGGAAGATCACAGCCTTTTCCGGGTCGGCCAGGCGGCGGAATTTCATCTCATCCAGCTTCTGCACCACAAAGGGGTGTAGATATCATGTACCATGCACATATCCGGCCGGGTCATGATCAGATCGCCGGGTGCCAGGTGAGAAAGCCCGGTATTTTTCATCAGGATCTTTTCAGCCATGGTGTAGCCCATCTCAGTGCACCTCCTTTTGGACGGCTTCGGCGGCTTCGGCCGCTTCATTCAGGGCGCGGTAGCGGGGTACCAGCCCCCCGGCCTTGATGATCTCAAACAGATTATCGGGAATTTGCCGGATGGGAATGACCTGCCCGTTTACCTTCAGGCAGCGGTTTACCTCCACGGTGAGAAGATCCCCTTCCTCGCAGCGGTCATACAGGTCATCCGTCTCAATGAGCAGCATCCCGTTATTGATGCCGTTGCGGTAAAAAATGCGGGCAAAGGATTTGGCCACAATGCATCGCACACCCAGCGCCGCGATGCAGGCTGGGGCAAATTCCCGCGAGGAACCGCAGCCAAAGTTCTTCCCGGCCACAAAGATATCTCCCGGCCGGGCCGCGGCGGCCAGCTCCGGGCGCAGCGGCTCCAGGCAGTGGCGGCTCATCTCCTCCGCGGAGGGCAGCACACCGTACCGCCCCGGGATAATAGTATCGGTATCCACATCATCGGGCAGCTTCCATATCCGGCCCGTAAAAACAGTATCCATAGTTATGCCCTCCTGTTACGCTTGATAAAGATATCCGCTGAGCGCCGCCTGGGCGGCAGTCCGCGCAGAAACCAGATAGACCCGGGAAGCGGGGGTGCCGCAGCAGCCGGAGTAGTGGAAGCACCCGGTAGAGGCCATGACCTCCCCATCCCCGATGACGCCGATGGAGGTGGTCAGGCAGGAGGCGCAGCCGGGATTGGTGACCTGCGCTCCGCAGTCCAGGAATACATCGATCAGCCCTTCCTCCATGGCCTGCAGGTAGTCCGTGTTGGAAGCAAAGCCGATCAGTAGCCGCAGCTCCCGCCGGATGTGATGTCCCCGCAGAATTTCAGCGGCTTCGCGCAGTTCCTCTATCCGCCCGGAGGAGCAGCCCCCGATAAAGCAGGCATCCACCCGGATGTCGGACAGAGCGGTAAGGGGCTGGGCCTCCATCGGATCTTCCGGCAGGCTGCCGGGGAGTATAGCACAGGGTGGATAGTCCTCCAGCTGCAGTGTGGTATCGGCCGGGGCGTCTTCCGCTGTAAACAGGGCGCTTACCGCACCGGCTCGCTGGGCCATCAGACAGAGCGTCTGCTTTTCCGTGCGGGTAAGCCCCCGTGCGGTGTGGTCATGCAGGAGCAGCAGGCGGCCTTCGGCTCTCCTTTTTTGCCCGCACAAGCCAGCGCAATGTCATAGGCTGTGGCGCCGGGGGCAAAGTCCCCCTCCAGCCTGATATGCAGCGGCTGCGGTGCCGGCAGGGTCAGCTCTCCACCCTGCAGCCACCGGGCCAGTTCCTCGGGGGAAAAATGCAGCCCCAAAGCACCGATGGCACCCACCTGTGCCACATGCTGGCCGCAGGTCACCAGCAGAGAACCAGATGCCAGCCGCCCTTGCATCAGCAGCTGGTAGCTGATTCCGGCGGACTGGATAAACTCCAGCGAATTGGCCCGGGAAAAATCAATCAGTGCTTTCTGGCGGAAAGCGCTCTGGAAGCTCCCAGCGGGGATATCATGGTCAAGAATGACCACCACCTGCGCGCGGCGCGCCGGGTCTACCTGCGGTACCATGGCGGGCAGGTCTCCGGAGGGACCATCGTTGATGAGACACCAATCAGGGGATAGTGTGACCGGGGTGCCGGCCGGGGCCTGTAATAGCTGTTGCAAAGCATTCTGTGGCAAGGAACTCACCCTTTCTTAAAATAACTAAATCGTTTTAGCTAATTCGATTATAGTGGGAGTAAAATGAATTGTCAACATAAAATTTCAAGACAGCAAAAACGATTAAGCTTTTCGGGAGGAATTGACTTTCCGGGCAAATTTGGGTAAGATGGAGCTATCACAAAGAAAGGGGGCTTCGCTATGGCAACCATCAAGGACATCGCCCGCATCGCCAATGTATCTCCCTCCACGGTTTCCTTTGTCCTCAATGGCAAAGCGCGGGAGATGAAGGTCTCCCCGGTCACGGAACAGCGCATCCTGGAGATTGTGGCGGCCACCGGTTACCGCCCCAGTAATGTGGCCCGGCGGCTGCGCGCCAGCGAAGTGGAACGCCCGGTATTGGCGCTGTATTGGCCGCTGGATCGCAGAGCCTCCTATGTGGGGCGGCTGTTGGGGGCCTTCCAGCAGGAGCACCTGCGCCAGGAGTTGGACTACGATTTGGTGGTCAATACCTTCCGGGAGGGGCACCTGTGCGAGGAAAAGGGCCTGCACTCCCATAGCCCATACAGCTGCGCTATTTTAGGCGGTCTTTCCCCGGCGGATATGGACGCCCTGGCCCAGCTGGAGACGGATCTGCCGTTGGTGCTGTATAACCGCCGCCAGGCGGGCTTTGGTGCGGTGTATACCGATTATGCCAAGGCGGTGCGGCAGGTGATGGAATTGGCCCGTGCCAAGGGCTGCCGCAGCATCGGCTTTTTGAAGAACCGTTCCAACTTTATGGCGGATAGCAGCCGCATCCGCGATGCCATAACAGCAGCGGGGGAGTATGGTCTGCAGGTACCGCCCCACGCGGTGGTGGAAGCGGAGGATACCTACGAAGGCGGTGCGGTGGGCATCAAAACCATGATGACCGGCGGCTCACTGCCGGAGCTTTTGGTATTTGCATCCGATATTATGGCTATTGGGGCGGCTCACCAGATGCAAAAGGAAGGCATCCGCATCCCGCAGGAGGTGGGGCTTATCTGCTTTGGCTTGGGAGAGCGCCAGCAGGCGCAGTACTGTACCCCGCCGCTTTCGGTCATCGAAATGCCTACCGAGGCGATGACGGCCGGTGCCGTTCAAATGGCCGCAGAGATGATCCGCAAGGGCGCAAATGCCGCTGTGGTGCGCTCCTACGAGCCGGTGGTCATCTTCCGGGAATCTTTCTCCCTGTGAAAAACATGCGGTCGAAAAGACCAATGCCAATAGCATATTCATAAAAGAGAGCCGTAACGGAAAGACGATCCGTTGCGGCTCTGTAATTATTTATTTTAATACTTTCGATTGACAAGAGCACATACGGCTTTTGCGGGTATAAATACCGCCCGACATTGCGCGTCGCGCTGATAGGCGCCAGCCTGCCTGCCGCTTCGCGCTTCCTCGGACGCCATTTTCTCCTGCGCGAAAACCGGATGATGACAAGGAAGAGGACACCGGCATACTGGCGTATGTCAAGGACGATGACGCAGTCAGCGCTGATTTTCACTTGGGGTCCCTGCAAAATCGTAAGACCTTGCAGGGAAAGGAGGACACACCGCAGCGGGGAGGGCTGCCCGAAGCAAAGCGCAGGGTCAGCACGACAGGAGCGCAGGCTGCGCTCGATGCAAAAGCGTGGGTGTCCTTGTTAAGCGAAGGGAAGAAAGTCCGCAATAAAGTAAACATCCCCCGGTCGGGGGATGTTTACTTACGCGAGGGGAAAAGCTAGGAGCCGAGAAGCCAAACGCGAACAAATGTTTCACTTGAAACATTTTTACTGGCTGTCCGCGGGGGCATTTTCCGGCGGGGTAAAGGATTCCCGAAGCTGGACCTGTGGCTCCATTTCCACATGCAAGGGGGCAGCTGGCAGCTCCCGGATGAGGCGGAGCAGCAGGGCAACGGCCTGCCGGTCCACCGTCTGCGGGATGGTGATGCAGCTGAGGGCTGGATTCAGGCAGTGGTTCATTTCCGGTTTGCGCAGCCCAATGCAGAGCACCTCGGTATCCTGTGGGACACGGATGCCGCTGCGAGCCAGGGTATACAGGCCACCTTGGGCCATGCTGTCATTCTCGTAGTAGATGACACGGGGGCGCTGGCGGAGAACGCAGTATTCCTCGGTGGCGGCGGCCCCGCCCGCAATGGTGGGCGCGGCCTGGAAGGTCCATTCCGGCTGGATGCGGATGCCCAGCTGCCGGCAGGAATTGAGGAAAGCCTTGGTGCGCTGGCTGGTGCCATCATAATGGTCGCCGCCCCGGATGACCGCGCATTCCCGGTAGCCCTTTTGGTGGATGAGGGCAGCGGCCTGGGAGCCGGTTTGGGCGTGGTTTACCCCGGCGGTGGAATACTTCCGGCTTTCGGCATTGATGAGAACAAGAGGGGTGGAAATATCCGCATTTTCCAGCTGAATGAGATCCTGCTCGCCGGCCCCGCCGATGATGACGCCATCGTAGCGGCCCTGCAGGATGGGGGAGAGCATCTCTCCCAGGCGGCCGCTGAAATAGGTTTGGATGAGCAGCTCGTAGGGGTCGGCGGGTTCCTGCTCCTGCTGGAGGATACTGTAGAAATTATACAGTCTATCGCCCAGTAGAGTGGTGCGGTGATCCAGCGGCCAGTACAGCGCGATGGTGAGACGGCGCCGGCCGGCCCGCAGCAGCTGCGCCCCGCGGTCCGGGCGGTACTGAAGCTGCTGGATAGCTTCGGCAACGCGCTGCTGGGTGGCGGGGGAGATGTGCATTTCATCCCCGCGGCCGTTGGCAACGATGGAAGCGGTGGTGAGGGAACATTGCGCCAGCGCGGCGACATCTTTGAGGGTGGACATGGGCAGGCTCCTTTCGGGGGTCTTTCTTTTAAGTATAGGGCAGAAAACTAAAATATCAAGTAAAAAGTAACAATTTTAGTAAAATTACATTGGACTAAAGTAAAGAACTGTGGGAGCGGCATTTGTGAAAGCCGATGAAATTAGTGGGAATAGCTTGCAAAATAGGCCAAAAGATGATTCAATAAAATTACATTAACGATTTAGCAAGCTTCTCGACACTCTAAAACGACAAAGGATGTATGCAGAGGATGCTACTACAAGGGATAAAGAGGGCGCTCCGCAGCGGGGAGGGCCCTCCGGAATAAAGTGGAGGATCAGCCCGACAAAAGCGGAGGGGCGCCCGATATATGGCACGCAGCTTAAATAAAGCCAAGAAAACAAAGAAAGAAGGCAGAAATAGCATGGCAGAGAATATTGTATTTCAGATCCTGCGCTCCCACCTGATGGAGGGTGAGCTGATGCCAGGGGCCCCCATCGCCATCCGAGTGGACCAGACCCTGGGACATGACCTGACCGGTATTATGGCGGGGCAGACCTTCCTGGCGGTGGGCGCCGACCGGGTGCAGACTGAGGCCAGCGTATTTTACTGCGACCACAACACCCTGTGCGTCAGCGGAGAAAACGCGGATGACCACCTGTTCCTCAAGACCGCGGCGGCCCGCTTTGGGGTGTATTTCTCCAAACCCGGCAATGGGATTTGTCACTTTTTGCACTGCCAGCGCTTTGCCAGGCCCGGTAAGGTGATGCTGGGCGCCGACAGCCATACCCCGACCTCCGGGGCGCTGGGGATGCTGGCCATTGGCAGCGGCGGCTTGACGGTGGCAGAGGCGGCACTGGGGCAGGGCTTTAGGATGAATGTCCCCAAGGTGATGGGGGTAAAGTTGGCCGGCCGGCTGCATCCTGGCGTGACCGCCAAGGATATCGCGCTGGAGCTGCTGCGGCAGGTAAGCGTCAAGGGTGGCATTGGATACATTGTGGAATACTGCGGCGATGGAGTGAAGGAGCTTTCCATCAGCGAGCGTCAGACCATTGCTAATATGAGCATCGAGATCGGTGCGACGACCGGCATTTTCCCCAGTGATGAGCGGACGGGGGAGTTCCTAAAGGCCCAGCGGCGAGAGAGCGACTATGTGCCGCTGCAGCCGGAGGAGGGTGCAACCTACGACAAGGTGGTGGAAATCGATTTGGACCGGCTGGAGCCGCTGGTGGCGGAGCCCTCCATGCCGGATAAGGTGTGTACGGCCCGCAAGGCAGAAGGTGTGAAGCCGGGTTCGGTATTTATCGGCAGCTGTACCAATGCTTCCTATTCCGATATTGCCCGGGCGGCGTGCATCCTGAAGGGGCATAAGGTGCATAAGGATATTGACTGCACAGTGGCGCCCGGCTCCCGGCAGGTGCTGGCGCAGCTTATTAAGGACGGGGTGTTGGCGAATTTGGTGGAATCCGGCTGCCGCATCCTGGAGTGTGCCTGCGGACCCTGCATCGGGGTGGGCAGGTGCCGCCCCATAATGGCATTTCGGTACGGACCTCCAACCGGAACTTCCCAGGCCGGTGCGGCAGCAACGATGCCTATGTTTACCTGACCAGCCCGGAGACCGCGGCGGCCACAGCAGTGACTGGGCATATCACTGACCCGCGCGACCTGATGGATGTCAGCGTATTGGCAAAGATCCAGGAGCCGGAGGCGTATATTATCGATGATTCTTCGCTGATCGCGCCCGAAGAAACCGCCGACCGCCACGCGGTAGAGGTCATCAAGGGACCGAATATCTCCGAGCTGCCGATGCGTGGCCCGGTGCGGGAAACCATTGATGCCGGGATTGTGCTGAAGCTGGGGGACAACATCACCACCGATGATATTATCCCGGCTGGGGCCTCCATCCTAAAGTACATCTCCAACATTCCGGAATTTGCGAAGTATACCTTCTGCTATACCGATCCGGACTTTGTGGACCGGGCCCGCCGCATGGGGCACAGCGTCATCGTGGGCGGGGAGAACTACGGACAGGGTTCCAGCCGGGAGCATGCGGCCATGCTGCCGATGTGTCTGGGTGTGGAGGCGGTCATCGCCAAATCCTATGCACGGATCCATAAGGAGAACCTGTTCAATTACGGCATTCTGCCGCTGATTTTTGAAGACCCGGCGGACTATGAAAAGCTGCAGCAGGGTGACCGGCTGGTGCTGGAAAATGTGCCGGAGGGTATCCGGGCGGGACGGCTGACGGTAACCGTACCGGAACGTGGCCTGACGCTGACGGCGGTGCTGGAGGCTTCTGACTACGATAAGAACCTGCTGCTGGAGGGCGGCGCGCTGAACCACCTGGCCAAGCTGCAGAAACGCTAAGCGAAAAAAGAAGCTCCCGGCCGGAAAGCTGGGAGCCTTTGTACTGCTTCATTTTGGCGCAGTATTGGGATGCTTTGATAAAGCAAGCCCCCGGCTTATGAACCGGGGGCTTTTCATTTTAACAGACTCGGTAATCGCTGGCGGCAAGGGGGATATCCCCGCCGTGTCGGCGAAAATATTCCAGCAGCAGCTCGGACATTTCGTGGGGGGATCTCCCGCACGACCGGACAGCCGACATAGCAACCGTAGCCGCCGGTGCCGCTGGCGCGGTAGCTGTTCAGGCAGATGGTGAATTCATCGGTATCGGCGACCGGGTGGCCATCGACCAGGAGAGAAACGACCCGCTGACCGACTGGCCGAGAGATATCATAGGCATAGGATACCCCGGCATAGTAATCGTAATTGTAGTGCTCCACCTTGGGCTCCAGGAAGCAATCCGAGACCCGCAGGGTATTATCCTCTCCACGGGTGAAGTAAGCGGCGCTGCGCTCCATAGCCTGGCGCAGCACAGCCCCGGTGATGCGCAGCACGGTGAGGGTATTGGTATAGGGGTAGGCGATGAGAAGATCCCGACGGCGCACGACCTGCGGCAAGCCGGCCACATCATTGGCCAGGCTGGCGGCGGAAAGCTGTGCCCCGCTGACCTCCAGCTGAACGGCATTGAACAGGTCGGCCAGGCCGCTGCCCTCCGCGGCCATTTTTAGGGGAGCATCCGGCAGCAGCGGGTGGGGCAGGTGACCGACCACCTGATCCAACCAATCCTGCGCGCCATGTTCCATCTGAGCAAACTGCCGCAGCCACTGGGGATGGCAGGCTCCGCCGGCGGGGATGGTGTGGCTGGAAAGCCGCTTTTCCGTACCGGAGACGACGGCCTCGATCCGCAAAAATTCCTGGCCGCGGTCGGAGGGCTGCACCACAAAGGTGCCGGAGACTATCTGCCCGGGGACCGACATGTGCTGGTGCCCGGTAAGCAGGATATCAAAATCAAGCTCTTGACAGATGCGGTAGGCGACATTTTCGTGGGTGGAGGAAAGCACCCGGCCGGTGGTAAGATCCCGCTCGAACCCACCGTGATAGACGCAGAGGTTGAGGTCGGTTTTGCCGCGGAGCTCTTCCAGTGCCGCGGCTGCTGCTGGAATGGGATCGGAGATGGTGATGCCGGAAAGATGCTCCGGCCGTTCCCAAATGTTCACATAGTCGGTGACGATGCCGACGATACCGATGCGCAGACCGTTTTCCAGCGTATGGATGCAAGCCGGGAAGCGCACCCCGGCGCCGTCCCAGCGGATATTCTGACAGACGCAGCGGGCCCGCAGGGCGTTTAGGTAGCTTTCCAGGTAGGGCATGCCGTAGTTAAAATCGTGGTTGCCCAGTGTGACATAATCGTAGCCGCAGCAGTTCATCATCTCGGCAAAGGGGCGGCATTTTGCAGGGTATCGTGGCAGAAGGCCCCCAAAGGAGAGCCCTGCAGCAGGTCGCCGCCATCAATGATGAGAGTGTTGCCATCGCGGGTGAAACGACTGGCGCACTTGAACAGGCCGATGTCACGCTCCTCCCGGCTGCGGTAATCGGTGGGGTAGATATAGGCGTGAAGATCGGAAGTGAAAAAGATGGTGAGTTTTTTACTTTCCATAGTTACCCCCGTGCCAGCCGGACGCGGATCTTGGCGGAAATGGCCTCGATGATGAGCACCAGGATGATAAGCCCCAGCAGGATGGCACCGACCTCATTCCAGCGGTAGCTGCTCATGGCAAAGATAAGCGGTGCGCCGATACCGCCGGCCCCGACAAGGCCCAGTACGGTGGCATCGCGCAGGTTCATATCAAAGCGGTAGATGATGGTGGAGGTGAAATCGGCGGTGAGCTGTGGCAGGATGCCGTAGCGGATCTTCTGGAAGGTGGTGCAGCCGGCGGCATCCAGAGATTCCAGGATGCGCTTATCCAGGTCCTCGATGCTCTCGATGAACATTTTGGAGACCATGCCGATGGAGCACAGCGACATGGTGAGCAGACCAGCAAAAGGCCCGGGACCGGTGACGCGGATAAACATAAGCCCATAAACAAAGGCGGGAACGGTGCGGATGGCGGCAATGATCATGCGGCCGATGAGCGCAATGGGCCGGGGGACCAGGTTGCTGGCGGAGAGAAAGGAAAGCGGCAGCGAGATGACAGCGCCGACGATGGTGCCGAGAAACGCGATGCAGAAGGTTTCCAGTAGCAGGTAGGGAACGCCATTGGTGCCCAGGGTGAACAGCAGCTTGGGGGAGGGGTGGAAGATGCCGGAGAGGATGTTCTTGGCGACCTCCAGCCCGTTGCCGGTGGGATTGCTGACCCGGACAGCTGAAGCGGACCACGCCAGCAGACAGGCCACAATAAAGGCGGCCAGCAGCTGCCAGATCCAGGTTTTGGGCGCGGAGGCATAGGCTTTTTGAATTTTATTCACAGCGGTACCTCCTTTTAAGTCAGGCGCTTGCGCAGGGCATGGCTGATCCCCTCGATGATAAGCACGGTGATAAAGAGGACAATGAGGATCATGCCAAGGCTGTCATATTCGCGCCAGCCGATTTTTTCATTCATGATAAGTCCCAGACCGCCGGCGCCCACATAGCCCAGAATGGAGGCATAGCGGACATTGCCCTCCAGGCAGAAGAGCGAAACGGAGAGATAGGTGGGCAGTACCTGCGGGAATACCGAGGTGACAAAGGCCCGGATACGGGTAGCGCCCAGAGCTTCCATGGCCTCGAAGGGGCCCATATCCACTGTTTCGATGACCTCGAAGAGCTGTTTGCCCACATAGGCAAAGGTAAACACGGCAATGGCACAGGTACCGGCCATGGTGCCGAGACCGAAGATGTAGGTAGCGATAAGGGCGCAGACCAGTGTGGGCAGGGTGCGTACCAGGCTGAGGAACAGCCGGACGATGGAAACCACAATGCGGTTGGTGACGATATTGCTGGCGGCGGCGATGGCAAAGGGAACGGCCAACACCGCGCCGATGAAGGAGCCGAGGAAGGACATCTTGATGGTATCCCACAGGGGAGTCCAGATCTTGGAGAGATAGGCGGTATTGGGCGGGAACATGGCCACCAGAATATCAAAGAACTTGCTGCCCTTTTTTACGAGGACGGTGAAATTGAAGCCGGTGATATGGACAGAAACCGCCCCCAGCAGCAGGATGATGAGGAGCACGAGCCATGCACGGCTGCGCTTTTCCTCCACCACAGCGCCGCTGGGTAGGGTGTAACGGCGGGGCTTAAAGATACGGTCGTAAAGGCTCATGCGGTCGCCTCCGTTTCGGCATCATCCCCATAGATGGCATTCAGGACGGCCTGATCTACCTGCTTGGAGGGACCATCGTAGACGATGCGCCCGGCCCGGATGCCAATGATGCGGTCGGCGTACTCAATGGCGAGCTCCACATGGTGGATATTGAGCAGAATGGAGATGCCCATTTCCTTATTGATGCGGACAAAATCCTGCATGACCTGACGGGCGGTGACAGGATCCAGCGCGGCGACCGGTTCATCGGCCAGGATGATCTGCGGGTCTTGGGTGAGGGTGCGGGCCAATGCCACACGCTGCTGCTGGCCGCCGGAGAGCTGGTCGGCGCGAATATAGGCCTTATCCAGGATGCCGACCTTATCGAGGGACTCCAGGGCCTTCATTTTATCCTCCCGGCGGAAAATACCCAGCAGTACCCGCCAGAATGGCATATCCGGTACGCAGGCGGAGAGAACATTTTTGATGACGGTGGTGCGGGTGACCAGATTGAAAGACTGGAACACCATGCCGATGCCCCGGCGGAAACGGCGCAGGCTTTTGCCGGAAAGGGTGCTGACATTGATGCCATTTACCATAAGGGTGCCGGAGGTGATGCGGTGCATCCGGTTGACGGAGCGCAGCAGGGTGGATTTACCGGCACCGGAACGGCCGATGATGGCGACAAATTCACCATCCTGGATGGTCAGGTTTACATCGTCCAGCCCCACGGTGCCATTGGGGTATACCTTGGATACATGGTCAAATTGAATCATACGGTCTCCTCTTCTGCGGTTAGAATACGGGTCTCATTCATAAACCGGGATACACACGCTGGGGGATGTATTCCGGTTTGGGAACGAGAAGGGGGAGGACCGCACAGAGGAAAGCAGTAATCTGTGCATGTCCTCCCCGCATATGGGATGGAAATGAGAAACCGAAAGGTTAGTTGGCGGCGCTCAGCTCCTGGATGAGCTTCTGAGCGGCGCGCTCGCTGTCATAATCGGAAGGCTGGGCCTTCTGATAGCCATTGTGGCTGTAGATAGCGATAACTTCCTTGCCGGCATCGGTATTGCCGATATTGATGAAAGCGTTCTGCAGAGCGGCGATGAACTCATCGGTCATGATCTCGGAGTTCTTGCTGACGGAGATGGTGTCATTGTAGATGGGGGCGGTAACACCGATGACGCCGGTCTCCTCCCAGATGGAAGCCTCGCGGCTGAACTCGGTGTTCCAACGCTCGGCATAGTCGCGGCGGGCATCGGCATAGGTCACCAGGACATCGACCTGACCGGAAGCCAGACGAGCAAAGGCACTGGCATAGGAATCGGACTGAACGGCACTGGCGAGATCAGAGATGCCCTTGCCGTAGTGATCCTGCAGCCACAGAGCGGGATAGATGTAACCGGCGGGGGAAGAGGTGCCCATGACGCTCCAGTTGGCGCTGTTCAGGTCTTCCCAAGTCAGCTCTTCGCCGTTATTAACCTTGGCGAGCAGCTCCTGACCCTTATCGGAGGGGCCGGCGATCATGAGAGCACGATAGGAAACAGCCTGCTTTTCGGAAGCTTCGGTGGGCTGGCCATCGTTCCAATCCTTGGCGTTATCGGAATCCTTGCTGAGGCCGTTACGGGTGGCAGTAAGGATGACCTCGGCGCCGTCATCGTACAGAACATAGGTGCCGCCGGGGATGAGGCCAACATCGATGGTGCCGGCTTCCAAACCTTCGCCGACTGCCTCGTAGGTGGTGCCGACGGTGATCTCAACTTCGCCGACCTCGTAGCCTTCTTTGGCCAGCTCTTCCTTGAGCATTGCCTTCAGGGGCTCGGTGACGGTGATGATCTCGGCGGGCTCACGGGAAGGAACGAAAGCGACCTTGAGGGTTTCGATCTTCTTGGTATCCGTGTCATTGCCGGGGGTGGTGTTGTTGCCGCAGCCGACCATCATGCTGAGGATCATGACGACTACCAGCAAAAACGCAAACAGCTTTTTCATTTGTTTTTCCTCCATAATGATTCTTCATTATCCTTTTTGCCCGCGGTGTGCGGGCAACTGGCGGTGCAGCAAACTGGGCAGCCTGCTACACTATCTAAAGTATAACATGCTGCCCCGCGAAATTTTTTTCTGTTTTCGTAAAAAAAGTATTATCTTACGGCCGGCGGTCACGGTCAAAGTAGATGGCGATGAGATCCTCAAAGGCCAGAATAACATGGCCAAAGAAGGGATTGGGAAGGCTGCCGACCAGCGTCTGTTTGGAGCCGTCAATGACAAAAACAATATCAGCAAGCCGGGCCAGGGCGGAATCCCCGCGCTTGGTAAAGGCCATGATCTTGTGACCGTGCTGCTGGGCATGACGCACATCATTAAGCACCGGTTCGGTCTCGCCGCTTTGGCTGACGGCAAACATCACCGAGGGTTCGCTGCCGCCGGGCAGGTGATGAGCATCCTGGAAGAGCATATAATCGTAGAAATGGACATTATTGAACACCATAAAGCCGCAGATGGAAAGCCGCTGCGCGATGTAGGAGCCGACGATATTGGAGAAACCGGCACCGGTGGTGAACATTTTCTCCTGGCGGGAGGCTTTGAGCAACCCACAGAAATCATCGATGAGGGTATCAGAGTAATTATCAATGAGATTTTTGAGATTTTCGGCATTGCGGCGTTCATCCCGGCCATTCAGCTGACGGCTGAGATAATAATACAGCTCGCTGTACCCCTCAAAGCCCAGCCGCTTGCACATTTTTACGATGGTGGCGGTGGAGACAAAATTTTCGGTGGCGACCTGCTGAATGCCGACCCGTTTTTCCCCGCGTTCCAGGTGCGCGGCTATACTGGTGATGATCTTCTGCTCGTCTTCCGAAAGCAGATTGGTAAGTAAGAAATAATTATCGCCCATGCGCTGGCATCCTTTCCACGGTTGATTTTATACATTATAACACCTTGTTCGGCAGAGTTCTACCGGTATATTGTAAAATCGAACGGTGCAAAGGGGGGAAAAATCCCATGAACTTTATGTGAATTTTACGGATGAGGGCTTGCCTTAAAGTTAGCTTTAGGTTGTAAAATACAATTATATTAGACTCTCCCGAAAGGAGCAAGGCGATGAAAACCCCCAAGATGAAATATAGAATAGCGGCGTTGACATTGGTGCTGATGCTGTTGGTACTGGTTTGGGAACGGCAACCGTACCGCTTCCTGGTCCGGGGTCAATTATTTTGTGAGCTATGTGCAGGCGAATACCGGCAGCGGGCTGGTGGGCGACGCGGCGGCCCCCTACTACACAGGGGAACCGGGGGATGTTATCGCCATGGGCAACGACCATTTCCGGCACATTGTGATGATAAGCGAAGTGCTGACGGATGAAAGCGGCAATACCGTGGATTATCTCATTTGCTCTAATACCGGTGATCTGTGCGATTTCCCGGCCGGGGCGTACTTTTACACCTATCAGCAGCTTATCAAAATCCATGGCTGGAACTGAATATCGCCAGGGCTTCCGTTTTACCAAACGGGAGCCTTTTGCGTGCCGGGCGATTCTTTACATTCCGGGCAGTCAATGCTATAATTATCTTTTAACGATAGACTGGAAAGGAGACGGCGCTGTATGGGACTTCCCGCCCGTTTGGTACGCTCGCAGCTCAATTTTTTTAAGCCTTTTGTGGCGAATTGCTCGCTGGAGGTGACCCGCAAGGGACAGGATAAATTGGGCGAGCTGATGGAAGCGATCCACAAAAAAGATGTCATTGTGCGGGATTATTCGTTTGAGCGCTTTGAAGGCGCTTGGCTGATCCCGCGGGATGAGCGCCGCAGCGGGGTGATCCTATACCTGCATGGCGGCGGCTATACCTGCGGCGACCTGGACTACGCTAAGGGCTTCGGCGCGACGCTGGCTGATGAATGCGGGATCAAGGTATTCTGCGCCGCCTACCGCCTGGCCCCGGAAAGCCCCTACCCAGCCGCTGTGGAGGATGCCCTGGAGGCCTACCGCTACCTGCTGGAGAAAGGCTATGCGCCGGAGCAGATTGTGCTGTGCGGGGAAAGCGCCGGAGGCGGGCTTATTTGCGCGCTGTGCCTGCGGCTGAAGGAGATGAACATGACAATGCCTGCGGGCCTTATTGCCATTTCACCTTGGACGGATTTGACCTGCTCCGGGAAAACCTATGAGGAAAACCGCGAAGCGGACCCCTCCTTGACCGAAGAGCTGCTGCGCTTTTATGCTGATTGTTACACCGGTGGGCTGACCTCCAAGGAGGAACCGCTGGTTTCGCCGCTCTTCGGTGATCTGACCGGTTTTCCGCCAGTGCTGCTTTTTGTGGGCGGGGATGAGATATTGCTGGATGATACCCGCCGCCTGCACCAAAAACTGTTGGATGCCGGCTGCGAGAGCAAAATGATCGTAGCGCCGGAACGCTGGCATGCCTATGTGCTGTATTATCTCAATGAGAATATGTCCGACTTTGAGGAGATGGGCAAGTTCCTAAACCGGGTGATGGGCGGGGAACGCAAGCTGCGCTGGATGCAGCTGGATAACGCCGCGAAAATCTATCCCGCCGCCCGCCGCCGCAACTGGAACAACCTGTTTCGGCTCTCGGCTACCCTTACTGAAACAGTGGATGTGCCGACCCTGCAAACCGCGCTGGATGTGACTGTACGGCGGTTTCCCTCTATTGCCGTTCGGCTGCGCCGGGGAATGTTCTGGTACTATCTGGAGCAGATCCCGGCGGCGCCGGCCATCCAGCCGGAAAAGAGCTATCCATTGGTGCATATGCCCTTTGATGATATCCGCAAGTGCGCGTTCCGGGTGCTGGTGTACCGGGACCGCATTGCGGTGGAATTTTTCCATGCGCTGACCGATGGCACCGGGTGGGACCATCTTCCTAAAGACTTTGCTGGCGGAGTACCTGTGCCGCCGGTATGGGGTAGAAATCCCGGCGACTGATGGCGTGCTGCGCCGCCTGGACCCGCCCCGTGAGGAGGAGCTGGAGGATAGCTTCCAGAAGTATGCGGGCCGGGTGGAGGCCAGCCGCAAAGAGGCGACCGCCTACCACCTGAGTGGGACACCGGAACCGGATGGCTACCTGGACCTGACCACGCTGATGGTGCCAGCCGCCGAGCTGAAAGCAAAGGCCAAGGAATACGGTGTGACGGTAACGGAGCTGCTGTGCGCCGCCATGATGAAGGCGATTCTGAACCTGCAGGCCCAAAAAAGTACCAAGCCGCCGGCGCCGTCGTCCGGTAAAGGTGCTGGTGCCGGTAAACCTGCGCGGGCTATTCCCCAGCCAGTCGCTGCGGAATTTTGCCCAGTATGTTACACCGGAGGCGGATTCCCGCCTGGGGGATTACACCCTGGAGGAGCTGTGCCGCATTGTACATCATCGCATGGGGCTGGAGGTCACCCGTAAGAATATGAGTGCCCGCATTGCCACCAATGTAAACAGTGAGCGCATTCCCATCCTCAAGGTGATGCCCCTGTTTATCAAAAATTTTGCGATGAAGATGGTATTTGATACCGTAGGCGAGTGCAAGAGCTGCCTGTGCATGTCCAATCTGGGTGTGGTACAGGTGCCGGATGCCATGCGGCCGTATATCCGCCGGATGGATTTTATCATTGGTGTGCAGGCCAAGGCACCGCACAACTGTGGGATCATCACCTGGGGCGATACAGTTTATATCAATATGATCCGCAATATCCGGGAGCCGGAGCTGGAGCGGCATTTCTATGAGGTGCTGCACTGGATGGGCCTGCCGGTAAAGGCAGAAAGCAACGGGCGCTGAAGGCGCCAAGGGGGGAACAGCTATGTATTGTGTTAAATGCGGTGTGGAGCTGGGCGACAGTGAGAAAAAATGCCCGCTGTGCGGCACCACGGTCTTTCACCCGGAGATGGAGCCGCCCAAAGGGGACGGGCCTTACCCGCCGGAGGAACACATCCACAAGGAAGTGAGCCGCAGCGGCGCACTCTTTGTAGTGACGGTGCTGACGGTACTGCCTATTGTTATCTGCCTGCTGTGCGATTGGCGTATCAATGGTGGAATCGTATGGTCGGGTTATGTGACGGGTGCGCTGCTGATGTGCTACATCGTTATCGTACTGCCGCTGTGGTTCCGCAGGGGGAATCCCGTTATTTTTGTCCCGGTCGATTTTGTGGCGCTGGGGGTTTACCTGCTGTATATCGATCTGGCTACCGGTGGGCGTTGGTTCCTTTCATTTGCTTTTCCGGTGGTGGGGGCGGCAGGTATTATTGTCACGGCAATGGTCATCCTGCTGCGCTACCTGCACGGTGGACACCTGTTTGTATTCGGTGGGGCGTTTATTCTTTCCGGCGGGCTGATGGTGCTGGTGGAATTTCTTATCAACCTGACCTTTAAGCTCCATGATGTTCTGCTGTGGTCCATTTACCCGCTGGCGGCCGGCATCATTTTAGGGCTGACGCTCATCATTATCGGCTGCTGCCGCCCGCTGCGGGAATCACTGCAGAAAAAGTTTTTCCTGTAAGCCATAAAGCAGCACAGTGCCTGAAAAGGGCAGGAGGGATCCTATGAATCTTCAGCACATGAAATATGCCGTGGCTGTGGCGGAGACCGGCTCCATCAATAAAGCGGCGGACCGCTTGTTTGTGGGCCAGTCCAATCTCAGCCGGGCCATCAAGGAGCTGGAAAACAGCCTGGGTGTTGCTATCTTTGAGCGCAGCGCCCACGGGATGGAGCTGACCCCGGAGGGCGGGGTGTTCCTGCGGTATGCCAAGGCGATCCTGCAGCAGGTGGATGAGGTGGAGCATATGTTTACCGAAGGCTCCGCCAAGAAAAAGCACTTTTCCATCTCGGTGCCGCGCTCCAGCTATATCTCGGAGGCCTTTGCCCGTTTTTCCTGCGAGCTTTCCGCCGATGAGGAGTTTGAAGTCTTCTACAAGGAAACCAACGCTATGCGTACCCTGAAGAATGTTCTTCAGGACGACTATAAGCTGGGCATCCTGCGGTATGCCGAAAACTACGACCGCTACTATAAGGAATTGGTGGAAGAAAAGGGTCTGCGGTGTGAGCTGGTGGCGGAATTCCGCTATGCCCTGCTGATGAGCAAGGACTGCCCGCTGGCGCAGCAGGAGAGCATCACCTATGAGGACTTGAAAAACTATATCCGCGTGGCCTATGCCGATCCGTATGTCCCCTCGCTGCCGGCTTCCGAAGTGCGGCGGGAAGAGCTGCCGGATGATATCAACCGGCGCATCTATGTCTTTGAGCGGGCCAGCCGCTTTGAACTGCTTTCCCGCAACCCGCAAGCTTTTATGTGGGTTTCACCGGTTTCGCAGGAACTGCTGGAGAGGTATTCGCTGGTACACCGCCCCTGTGTGGATAGCCGCCGCCGGTATAAGGATGTGCTCATCTACCGGCAGGACTACACACTATCTCCATTGGATAAGCAGTTCATCGCGCAGCTTATTGCTACCAAGCGGGAGCTGCCGGATAATTGGGATCAGTAAGGGCACCCCTGCCCTTATTGCCGGAAGGTATTTGATGTATAAAGTGATTGAACGGAAGGCGTCTGCTGTGACAGGCGCTTTTTGTATACAGTTTTCGCCTGCGGTATATCGATAAAAGCAATACCGATATTACAGAAAAGCAATTCCCATGGCGAATGGGATGTGATAGAATAGCCTTGGAAAGGTACCGCTTATTATCGATATCACATCAACGGATTGACAAGAAGGGGAAGAATACTATGAATACCAAAGAGATCAAAAGAGCCACGATAGGTCGCCTGCCGCAATATCTGCGGTATATCAGCTCCCTGCCGCAGGAGATTACGACCGTTTCCGCTACCGGCATTGCCAAGGCGCTGGACCTGGGCGAGGTGCAGGTGCGAAAGGACCTGGGCGCTGTATGCGGCGCGGGGCGCCCCCGTGTGGGTTATGACCGTGCTGAGCTGACCACCTGCCTGGAGGACTGCCTGGGCGGCCGCCCGGTGGCAGCGGTAATAGTGGGTGCAGGCAAGCTGGGCCGCGCACTGCTGGATTACGCCGGTTTTTCGGAATATGGTACCAACATCCTGGCGGCATTTGATTTGAATGTCCCGGCAGAGGGCGACCGCAGTGAGCTGAAGCCGGTGCTGCCCATGTCGGCGCTGGCGGATTTCTGCGCCGCGAATAATGTCAGCATCGGCATTGTTACGGTGCCTAAGGAAGCTGCGCAGGCGGTGACCGATGTTCTGTACCGCAGCGGCGTGCGGGCATTCTGGTGCTTTGCACCCTGCCGACTGCAGCTCCCGCCCGATGCTGTCATCCAGTACGAGAATCTGGCGCTTTCTTTGGCGCACCTGAAGGCACGTCTGTAACCGGAAGGAGGTCGAGCGATGAATCTGGATCGTATCATTTCGGTGCAGAACAGCATCACCGTTTTTCGGGATGGCGACCGCTGCCTAAAGGTTTTTAATGAGGACTGCGCCAAGGCGGATGTCATCAATGAGGCGCTGAACCAGGCCCGAATGGAGGAAACGACCGTCACTGTCCCCAAAATTCTGGAGGTGACCGAGGTAAATGGCAAGTGGGCCATTGTTTCGGAGTACATCAAGGGTGAAAATCTGGAACAGTTGATGGAGCGCTATCCCGAAAAGGCGGGGGAGTATATGGAACTTTTCGCCTCTCTGCACTGCCACATCCACCAGCAGTCCTGCCCCATGTTCAAAAAGCTCAAGGATGAGCTTCAGCGCAATATCAACAGCTCGGAGCTCTCCGCCACCGACCGGTATGATCTTTATTCCCGGCTGGAGCGGATCCCAAAATATAACGAGGTCTGCCACGGCAACTTTGTGCCGTCCAAGGTCATCATCAGCGCCGCGACAGGAGAACCATATATCATTGATTGGTTCCATGCCACGCAGGGCAATGCCGCCGCAGATGCCGCGTTGACCTATTTGCTGCTGCGGATGCGCGGCCGCAGGGAGGAGGCCGAGCAGTACCTTGCCTTGTTCTGTGAAAAAAGCGGAATCGAACCGCATTATATCCGCCGCTGGATGCCGCTGGTGGCGGCTTCCCAAACGGTAGTAGCCAATGCCCGCAGCCGTGCCGTGCTGCAGCGGTGGATCGATGACCCCGCAGGGGCGCAAGAGATGGAAACAGAGGTGAATGAAGCATGAAAGTTACAGTTTGTATCGGGTCTTCCTGTCATGTGCGCGGCTCCCGCCAGGTGGTGGAGCAGCTGCAGGATCTCATCCGGGATCATAACCTCAGCGATGAGGTGGAGCTGTGCGGGTCCTTTTGCATGGGCCAGTGCCAGCTGGGTGTCTGCGTAAAGGTGGATGATGAGTTCTGCTCCGTCACGCCGGAGGGCACCCGCGCGTTCTTTGAGGAAAAGGTGCTGAAGCCCCTGAATAAGCAATAAACCGCCGCGGCGGGGAGGAAGCTTCTATGGAATGTCTGACCCTGAAAAAAGCCAATTGCAAAAACTGCTATAAATGCATCCGCCACTGCCCGGTCAAGGCTATTCGCTTTTCCGGCAACCAGGCGTATATTATCCAGGATGAATGCATCATGTGCGGTCAGTGCTTTGTGGTCTGTCCGCAGGATGCCAAGCAGATCGTCAGCGAGGTAGGCAAGGTGCGGGTAATGCTGCAAAGCGGCGCGCCGGTGGTAGCCAGCCTGGCCCCCTCCTTCATTGCCAATTACGCCGGCAGCGGCATAGAGGAGATGCGGGAGGCCTTGAAAAAGCTGGGCTTCTATGATGCAGAGGAAACGGCCCTGGGCGCTACTATGGTCAAGCGGGAATATGACCGCATGGTGGAGAGGAAAACCGGGATATTATCATTTCCTCCTGCTGCCCATCAGTCAATTTGCTTATCCGCCGGTATTATCCGGCGCTGCTGGGATATTTGGCACCAGTTATGTCCCCTATGCAGGCCCACTGTGCCGATATCAAGCGCCGCATTCCCGGCGCTAAAACCGTATTCATTGGACCTTGTGTGGCCAAAAAAGAAGAAGCCCAGGAATGCGGCGAAGTGGATGCCGTACTGACCTTTGATGAGCTGACCGAATGGCTAAACCAGGAGAATATCACTGTGCAGCCGGCCAGCGAACTGAAAAAGGGCGGCCGGGCGAGGCTGTTCCCCACGGCAGGGGGTATTCTGCGCTGCATGGAAAAGCCCAACGCAGGCTATACCTACATGGCGGTGGATGGTGCCCAAAACTGTCTGGAGGTGCTGGAGGATCTGCTGCATGGCGGGCTGCACCACTGCTTTATTGAAATGTCGGTGTGTACCGGCAGCTGTGTGGGCGGGCCGGTCATGGAAAAATTCCATCGTTCCCCAGTGCGAGATTACCAGGCGGTGGACCGTGTGACCGGGCAGCAGGACTTTGACCTGCCCCAGCCTTCCTCAGCCCAATTGAGCCAGAAACGCCTGCCGCTCATCAAGGAGCGCCATCTGCCATCAGAACGGGAGCTTGCCGATATCCTGCGTCAGATGGGCAAAAAGAAGCCGGAGGATGAGCTGAACTGTGGCTCCTGCGGCTACAATACCTGCCGAGAAAAGGCCATTGCCGTTTATCAGGGCAAGGCGGAAATCTCCATGTGCCTGCCGTATCTGAAAGAGCGGGCCGAGAGCTTTACCGGAAATATCGTCAATAATTCACCGAATGGCTTTATCCTGCTCAATGAAAAGCTGGAAATCCAGCAGATCAACCGGGCGGCGCTGCAGATGATGAACCTGTCCTCTCCCTCCGATGTGACGGGAGAACCGGTCGTCCGTGTGCTGGATCCGGGGGATTTCTTTACCGTATTGGAAAGTGGGCAGAGCATCGAGAAAAAGCGCATTTATCTTTCGGAATACGACCGCTATGCTGAGGAGACCATCATCCCGGATCACGAGTTCCATCAGATCATTTGTATCCTGCGGGATGTGACCGAGGAGGAACGGGTTCGCCGGCAAAAGGAAGAGCTCAGCCGGCAGACTGCCGAGATTGCGGATGGTGTGGTGGCCAAGCAGATGCGCATTGTGCAGGAAATAGCTTCCCTGCTGGGCGAAACGGCCGCTGAGACCAAGATTGCCCTGTATAAATTGAAAGGTTCGGTATCCGATGAATGACCTGTGTGTAGAGATGGCTACAATAGCATCAACCATGTGGGCGAAGAGCTGTGCGGCGACCATGTGGAAGCGGTAGGCAGGGAGAGGATTCCTCGGTGCTGGTGCTGGCCGACGGCTTGGGCAGCGGGGTAAAAGCTAATATCCTCTCTATTCTTACTTCCCGCATCATTTCTACCATGATCGCCGAGGGCCTGCCGCTGGAAGAGTGTGTCAAGGCCATCGCGGCCACGCTTCCCATCTGCTCAGTGCGCAAGGTGGCCTATTCCACCTTTACCATCATTCGCCTTATCAATAATGAGGTGGCGGAGATTATCTGCTACGATAATCCTCCGGTCATCCTTATCCGGAACGGTGTGTCCACCGATCTGCCAGGCCGGGATATGATCGTGGGGGGAGATAAAAAAGTACATAAATCCGAGCTGCGCCTGCAGGAAGGAGATATCCTGGTGGCGGTGAGCGATGGCTGCCCCCACGCCGGTATTGGGGTGGCATATAACTTTGGCTGGCAGCTAAAGGACATTGCTGACTTTATAGCGACCGCTTCGGTGGCCGGTTACAATGCCAAGACACTTTCCACCATGCTGGTGGAGGAGTGTGACCGCTTGTATGGCGGCAAACCCGGCGATGATGCCACCGCCTGCGTGGTGCGGGTGCGCCGCCGCGCACCGGTCAATATTCTGTTTGGCCCGCCCCGCAACCGGGATGACGACGCCCGCATGATGACGCTGTTCTTTTCCAAGGGCGGCAAGCGCATTATCTGTGGCGGCACCACGGCATCCATTGCTTCGCAGTATCTGGGGTCGCCCATCACCACCGAGCTGCACTACCAAAGCAGCGGCCTGCCGCCCATTGCCCACATGGAGGGTGTGGACCTGGTGACAGAGGGCATTATCACCATCAGCCGGGTCATTGAGTACGCCAAGGATGTGCTGGATCAGAACGAACGCCATGAGGAATGGGGCTATGGTCACGATGGCGCCTGTCTTATCAGCCGGATGCTGTTTGAGGAAGCGACGGATGTCAATTTCTTCGTTGGCCGGGCGGTAAACCCCGCCCATCAGGATCCCAACCTGCCCATCAGCTTCAATATCAAAATGAAGCTGGTGGAGGAGCTCTCCGAGCTGCTGCATAAAATGGGCAAGAGGGTCAAGGTCATGTATTTCTAAAAAATAAGGGGGAGCCCATGAGAAAGTTTGATACCAAGGTGCAATACCTGAAATACAAGGTGCTGCGGGAGGTGGCCCGGCAGGCCTGGAATGATACCCTGCTGGATAATGTCATGTCCATTCCGCGGGAGCTGGCGCCCCGCAATGCCGAGACCATCTACTGCTGTGTCTACAAGGAGCGTGCCATCCTGAGCGAACGGGTACGCATGGCCATGGGCGGCAATAAGCAGAACCCCAATGTCATCGAGGTCATTGATATCGCCTGCGATGAGTGTCCCATGGGCGGCTATGAGGTCACCAATTCCTGCCGCGGCTGCCTAGCCCGCCGGTGCGAGGATGCCTGCCCCAAGGGAGCCATCACCTTCCACAACCATGTGGCGCACATCGATAAGGCCAAGTGTGTGGACTGTGGTGCCTGTGCCCGGGTCTGCCCTTATTCCGCCATTGTAGACCGCAAGCGCCCCTGCGAGAACGCCTGCAAGATCAAGGCCATCACCATGAATGAGAATAAGGCCGCCGCTATTGATAACAATACCTGCATTTCCTGCGGGGCGTGCGTGTACCAGTGCCCCTTTGGCGCCATCACCGATAAATCCTATATCCTCAATGTCATTGATATGATAAAAAAGAGCGGGGACAATGAGAAATACCATGTCTATGCGGTTATTGCCCCCTCCATCTCCAGCCAATTCACCTACGCCAAGCTGGGGCAGGTTGTCACCGGGCTGCATCGGTTGGGGTTTTACTCGGTGGCGGAGGCCGCCCTGGGTGCCGATATGGTGGCCGATGCCGAAAGCCGCGAACTGGTGGAAAAGGGCTTTCTGACCAGCTCCTGCTGCCCCGGATTTGTCAGCTATATTGAAAAGGCCTTCCCGGAATTGAAACCTTATATCTCTCACAATCTCTCCCCCATGGCCACCATTGCCCGCTATCTGAAGGAGCATGATGCAACGGCCAAGGTTGTCTTTATCGGTCCCTGCACGGCCAAAAAGGGGGAGGCCGCCAAGCAGGAAGTCCGCCCCTATGTGGATGCCGCAATGACCTTTGAGGAGTTACAGGCGCTTTTTGACAGCCGGGAAATCGATATCACTGCGCTGGAGGAAGGAATGCTGGATGAGGCCTCCTACTTCGGACGCATTTTTGCCCGCTGCGGCGGTTTGGCGGAAGCGGTGGCCCAAGGGATCAAGGAGCATGGCCACACCGATTTTGAGCTGAAAGCAACCTCCTGTGACGGTATTGAACAGTGCCGCATTGCCCTGTTCAAGAAGAGTAAAAAGCTGCTGGATGCCAATTTCATTGAAGGAATGGCCTGCACCGGTGGGTGCATCGGTGGGGCAGGATGCCTGACCCACGGTCCCCGCAGCCGTGCCGAGGTAGATAAATACGGGATGGAAGCCAACGATAAAACCATTACCGAGGCGTTGGCAGCTCTGGAGCCTAAGCCCTAAACATAAAACTGAAACAGTGCGTACCGCAGGCTGGCAGTGCGCACTGTTTTAGGTTTGTACAGGGGGCAGGTTTGGGCCCGCAGAGCAAGCCGCAGCCCTTCGCACAAACTTTCCCTATGAAAAAGCCGCCCCTGTCGGGGCGGCTCTGTTTTTATGCAGCTAAGGCTGTCTTTGCAGCGATGCCGCAATGGCCCTGGCGGCTTCTACCGTCAGATGTGCGGCAGTTGAAAATTCCTCCGAATGGACCCGGCGGAACATGCCCACCACGCCAATGGTATACCGTACTCGCCCTTCGGCATCGGCTATAGGCGCTGCAATGGCGCGCAGGCCAATCCGGTGCTCGCCATCTTCAATGGCATAACCGCGTTCCCGCGTAGCGGCCACATCAGCCTGGATTTGCTCCGGGGAGATATGGGTATGGGGGAGTGTAGGCGACCGGCTCACCGCGGCACACCTGCCGCATAGCATTCTCATTCCACGCCAGGAACACCTTGCCCTGGGCAGTACAGTGCAGCGGCATACGGGTGCCGGGCGCTAATGCGACACGCAGCGGGTTGGGGGCTTCGGTGACCTCCAGCAGCAGGGCATCGGTGCCATCCAGTGCCGCCAAGAATGCGGTCTCGCCTGCCCGATTGGCCAGGCTTTGCAGGAACGGCCGACTGATGGCGGTAATGTTCCGGCTGCCGCTGGCCGCACACCCCAGTTCAAACAGATGTAGCCCCAGTCCGTAGCAGCCATCCTCAGCGGATTGTTCTACCAACCCGGTTTCCCGCAGGGTGGAGATAATGCCATGCAGGGTGCTTTTGGGCAGCTCCGTGCGCCGCGCAATCTCCCGCAGCGGCATGGGCGTGCCAGCCTCCGCCAGGATCTCCAGGATTCTGACCGCTTTTTCAATTGATTGTACCCGTCCGCCTGCTTCCAGCATGTGTGTGTTCGCCCTCCCGTTTATCTTATAAGAGAATAATGCTTAGCTTATATTATACTGCTTTTTCGCATAGGTTACAAGTCGGTTTGCACGGAAATGGGCAAAAAATATTTGATAATGCAGCATCGAAGCATAGAAGCATCCGGCCATCGTAAAATGGCCGGATGCTTCTATCAAAGTTTTGTTTACGCGGCAGCCTTTACTTCTATGGTGCCAATGGAGTTGGCTGCCAGAGCATTGTAGGCATCTTCGCTCAAGGTGGTGTGGTAGAACAGCCGGAAGTACTCCGCCACCTCGGTATACAGATCATAGCCGGCAGCCTCGGGGTACAGCAGCTCCGCCATCCACATCATGCCCAGCATACGCTGAACAGAGGGAGGAAAGCCCATCCAGTTGTAGGGACCGATGGGCACTTCGTAGTAGGTGCCGTTCTTGATGGCGTTGACGCCCTGCCAGGCGGGATCCTCACCAACGGTAGCGTATACGCTGCCGGGGGCAAACAGAATCACATCAGGATTCCACTTCAGGATCTGCTCAATATCAACCTCGTTGCCGGTGCCCTTGGAGGAAGGAGACTCTACGACAGCCAGATTGTTGGAGAGCAGGTCGATAACCTCGGCATGGTAGCTGCCCTTGGCAATGACATTCTCGCCCTTGTCACCCAGGCAGTACAGCAGGTTTACCTTCTTTACGCTCGCGGCGATCTCATTGGTGCGGTTATAAATCTTGTCGCAGTACTCACCCAGGGTGTTGCCCTCGGTCTCCTTGCCCAGCAGGGTGCCCAGGGTGCGGTAGGTATCCCCCATGCTGCCGGTGTAGCAGTCAATGTGAACGAAAGGAATCCCGGTCTGCTCCTGCAGAGCGTTCAGGTCATCGGCCATGCCGTCCTTCTGCTCGCCTACATCAATAACCACCTCGGCACCGGATTGCAGCAGGGTTTCCAGGTTCAGCTCTCCCTTGCCGCCGTACAGCTGGCCCAGCAGAGGCAGATTGTAGTACTCATCGGGGATCAGCCCCTTGGCCTCATCCGCCCAGCCGTTGGCGATACCGACCATCATTTCGGGAGCGATGGCGAATACCACGATCTGGGCCAAAGGGCCGGAAATGGCGATCTTACTAAGATTGGCGGGCAGGGTCACTTCGCGGCCCAGGGAATCAGTAAAGTGCGGGTGGCGGGCGCGGGATCCGGAGTAGGATCATTGTTCTGTCCGCAGCCGGTCAGCGCCAGGGTGGCGATCATCATGATTGCCAGCAGAACGCTAAGCATTTTTTTCATGTCTTTTTCTCCTTTTGTTCATTCTTTTTGGATTTTATAACTCAGGGATATCCCTGCTATCCAACTGGATAATGCCCATTACCTTAGGCTGCGGCAGGTACCACGGGAATTCGTCATCCCCGGTGGCGGTCAGCCGTGCGCGCACGGCTTCTTCGGTCACGGCAGCGCCGCTCCGCTCGTAGATCTCAAAGAACCGGCAGGCGTCGTCCAGACTCCGGAAAGGCTGTCCCATTTCCAGCGTCAATGTTTCGCTGGTATGGGGGATGCCGTATCCATCCAGAAGCGCCATGGTGTCGGCGTAGCTTTCGTGGCCCATCTTCTGCTTGCCCAGCGAGAAGCGATGCTCGCTCCAGCCCTTTTTGATGATGATAACGGGTCCACAGCACTGCTCCTTAGCGATGCGCAGCGCTTCGTTCCCAGTGCCAAAGAAGCAGAATACCATGGCATCATAGGGCTCATCGGGCGGCAGCTCCGCTATCTCACCGCAGCGGATATCTACATTCTTGATTTTTTCTTTATCGCAATTTGCGGCCAGAACCGCCAGTGCCTCCGGGCTTACATCTACCGCCGTTACTTGTCGGCAGTAGGGGGCCAGCTGCAGGCTGAGGTACCCCAACCCACAGCCCGCATCACACACATGGGCGTTTTCGGGCAATCGCTTGGCAAGGTATTCCGCCAGCAAATGGTGGTAGTCGCTGTGTTCGCTGGCATCCCGCAAAAAGCGGATCATATCCTCATTCCAACGAAACATCGGCATCCTCCTTCAGCATCGGGATGATCAACCGTCCTTCTTCCGCTTCCGCCAGGCGGGTTTTGATGCTATAAAGCGTCTCCAGCAGTTCAGGGGTTATCACCTTCTCCGGAGCGCCGTCAGCGCAAATCACGCCATCGTGCAGCGCCAGGATGCGGTCCGAAAAAAGCAGTGCCTGCTGCGGATTGTGGCTGGAAAGCAGGATGGTATACCCCTGCCGGGCCAACGCCCTTACCCGCTGCATCACCCGCAGCTGGTTGCCGTAGTCCAGGCTGCTGGTCGGCTCATCCATGATGAGCAGCTCAGTCTGTTGGGCTAGTGCCCGGGCAATCAGCACCAGCTGCTGCTCGCCGCCGGAAAGTCTGCCGTAGCTGCGGTTCTCCATGTCCGCAATCCCAACCTGTGCCAGGGCTTCTCGTGCTATGGCCACTTCCTTGGCGCCGGGGGCTTTGCAGGCCCCGTACCCGGTGTGTGGTGCCCATTAGTACCATCTCCAGCACAGTATAGTGGAAGGTAGGGGTATGGGTCTGCGGGATATAGGCCACCTTGGCCGCAATCTCCCGCGGCTGCATGTTTTTTACCTCTCGGCCCTCTATGGTGATGCTGCCCTGGTAGCTGTGGTACAGCCCCAACAGGCAGCGGAACAGCGTACTTTTTCCGGCGCCGTTGGGTCCCAGCACCGCGATCAGCTGCCCTTTTTGGGCAGCAAAATCCACCCCATGCAGAATTTCATTTTTTCCGTAGGAGAAGCATACACTCTTGGCTTCTATGGCAGGGTAGCTCATACGCCGCCTCCCTTCTGGCGCATCAGGTAAATAAAGAACGGCGCACCGATAAAGGCAGTCAGAATGCCGATGGGGATCTCCACACCAGCAGGTTCCGGCTGATGTTATCCACCAGCAGCAGGAAAGTGGCTCCGAACAGCATCGAAGCCGGGAGCAGCTTGCGGTAGTCATTGCCGATATACCGACGGCACAGGTGGGGGATGACCAAACCCACCCAGCCGATCAGACCGCTGACCGAAACCGAAGCGGCGGTGACCAGCGTGGCGCATACCACTACAATCAGCCGCAGCAGGGCGGTATTGATCCCCAGCGCGCGGGCTTCTTCCTCGCCCAGCGTCAGCAGGTTCAGCCGCCAGCGGATCAGCAGCAGCGGGATAAGCCCCAGCGCCATCGGCAGCACGGCAAAGCGGATATCCACCCCGCGGGTGCCGGAAAGACTGCCCATCAGCCAGTAGGTGATTTCCGGAAGCTTACTGCCGGGGTCCGCCACCAGCTTGATGTAGGAAGTCCCTGCCGAAAAGAGCGAGCTGACCATAATACCGGCCAAAATCAAGTTAACAGTTTTCTGCCCCGGGGCACGCTGACCGATCACAAAGACCAGCAGCACCGTAAGCAGGCTGAAAAAGAAAGCGTACAGGGTGATCATAGCGGAGGAACGCCCATGCAGAATGGCCAGTGCCGCGCCAAAGCAGGCACCGGTGGAAGCACCCAGCAGATCGGGGGCCGCCATCGGGTTCTGGAAAACGCCCTGGTAGCATGCACCGGCGGAAGCCAGGCAGCAGCCCACCAGACAGGCCATAATAATGCGGGGCATCCGGATATTCAGCACGATGGTCTCCATTACGGAGGACCAGGTCACCGGCACGGCAAACAGCCGCTCGGTAGCAAAGCCAAACGGCTTACCTGCCCAGTTTACCAAGGCGGTCAGCACCCGCTGCAGTCCCTCGGCCATCAGCCCCAGGAACTGCCCTAGTGTAAGGGATACCCCATACCGCCCCAAAAAGAAGGACCCCCAAAAAGACCGCCAGCAGCAGGGCGGCCAAGGCCCACAGCCGGGCAGCGCCGCCTGTGGAACGATCCTTTTTCAGTTGTTTGGCGGGGGTGGTCATATAGTTGCTCTCCTTGCGGGCTATCTCTTATCCTAACTATAAAATATCCGCAATAATTTTGCAATGAGAAATTATAATTTCATAATTTAATAAGATGCGATCATCTCGTTACAGAATAATGGTACTGATAATTATAGCCCCCGCGCGTGGCGGGGGCAATGATTATTATTCGGCATTAGCGAAATATTATTCGGTAATTCAGAATTATATACTTTTCCTCCGAATATCTTATTTCGTCGCCTGCCGGAATTCCTTTTTTCCGTAGAAGAACAGCGCCAAAGCGCCGGGCCCTACATGGGCGCCGGTCATCGGCTCGTAGCAGGCATTGATGATGTTCTTCGGCGGGTGGTTGCGGTTCAGCAGCGTAATCAGCGCTTCCGCATCCTCGGGGCAGTCGCCGTGTGCAATGCCAATAGTCTCGCATTCGGCATGTTCCACATAACGGTCATATTGCTCTGCCATCAGTTCAATGGATTTCTTCCGGCCCCGCACCTGCGCAAAGCATACGATTTTTCCCTCCGGGTCCCCCTTCAGCAGCGGCTTTATCTGCAAAACGGTGCCAACGGCAGCCTTCAGGTTGCTGATGCGCCCGCCTTTTTTCAGGTATTTCAGGTTATCCACGGTAAAGACCTGGCACATATTATGGCGGCCTTCCAGCAGGCGGTCTGCCGCGGTATCAATATCCACCCCTTCGGCCCGGTATTCCACGGCTTTCAGTACCTGCAGCCCCTCCGCCAGCGAGGCGGATAGCGTATCCACCAGCCGTATTTTCCGTTCCGGGAATTCCTCCCGCAGTGTGGCGGCGGCCACCTCGGCGGAAGCATAGCTGCCGCTGATGCCGCTGGACATCCCCACAAACAGAATATCCCGTCCCTCCCGCAGCAGCGGGGTAAAACCGTCAATATACCGCTGCGGCTCCACCAGCGAGGTGGTCACATCGGTTCCGGCCCGAATCATATCATAGTAGGCGTGCCCATCAAATTGCTCCAGGCTGGTCACCCGGTGCTCCTCCCCATTATAATAGAAGGAAAAGGGGATCAATTCCACCCTCCAGTTCCTCCAGCAGGGAGCAATCTAAATTGGCGGCAGTATCGGTAAAGATTTCGTACAAGATGTAAAACCCTCTTTCATCTAATGTGCTTCATTAGATTACAACATTTTTATAATCATGTCAAGCTGTAATATTCATCACAAATTCTTGCGGGCACCTTTCCTATGTGGTATAATATCACCCAAAGAGAGGTGTGCTGCCGTGAACTTTGATAAAGATCTGGTAGCGGGCAAGCTGCGTCGCTGGGACCGCTACCTCAACCGCTATCATCTTCCCGCTTGGGAGGAGATCCCGGATATCGGACTGTATATGGAGCAGGTCGTTACCCTGCTGCGCGGCTATCTTGATTATCTTCCCCCTGAGCTCAAGGAGGAGGAGGCTGTCACTGCCGCTGCCATCAATAACTATGTGCGCACGCGCGCCATGCCCGGCCCCGTCAAAAAGCGCTATTACCGACTGCACCTGGCCTACCTCATTATGATTTGCACCCTCAAGCAGGGGCTCGGTATCTCACTGGTGCAGCGGCTCATCCCGTCGGAGCTCACCGAGGAGGAACTGCGTCCCATCTACACCGAGTACATCGGGCGTCACAGCCTGGCCGCCGTTTATTTCACCCGGGAGGTGCGCGCCGCCTGCGCTACCATTCTCAAGCATGAGGACGAGGAGCCGTCCATGCTGGATACCGATCGGGTGGAGGACATCATCGCCACGGCTGCAATCATTGGTGGTTTCTCCCGCCTGCTGGCGGAGAAGCTCCTGCTGCTGGAAGGCCACACCGTAGAAGATGGCGGCAGCCTGGAACTTCTCCCGTAAAACCGGGCACAATATACCCCATAAAGAAACCCGCAGCAGCCCCATGACTCCTGCGGGTATTCTCACCCAAGATCAATTTCAGATTTTTCAAAAAAAAATTTGCTCTCCGGCGCAACCAAACCTTCTCACTTGTTGTCTATATGGGTGAGGGCACCGATCCGGGAGCGGGAAAGGAGTGCCCGATGGAGGACGAAAAGATCATCGAGCTTTACTGGCAGCGCAGCCCGCAGGCCATCGATGAAACTTCCCGTAAATACGGGGCATACTGTATGCGGCTCTCCATGAATATTCTGATGAACCGGGAAGACAGCGAGGAAAATGTCAATGACACCTACCTGCGTGTCTGGAATGCCATCCCGCCGCAGCGCCCGCAGTTTTTCGCGGCGTTTCTCGGGCGCGTTGCCCGCAACCTGGCCCTGAACCGCTATAAAGCCCGCGCGGCCGAAAAACGGGGCGGGGGAGAAGCGGCCCTTTCGCTGGAGGAACTGGCGGAATGCCTGCCATCCGGCAGCGAGCCGCAAGATGAGGCCGAAGCCGCTGCGTTTTCCCACCTTCTCAGCGAATTTTTGCGCACCGAAAGCGAGGAGGCCCGCCGGGTGTTCCTGCAGCGATATTTCATGTGCTGCCCAGTCGCGCAGGTCGCCGACCACTTTGGATTTTCCGAAAGCCGTGTCAAATCCATGCTGCTGCGTACCCGCACCCGTCTGGCAAAATATCTTGAAAGCGAGGGATGGACCAAATGAAGCATGAAGCACTGGCGTCCTCCGTCACCGCCATTGATGATGACCTGCTGCAGGATGCTATAACGGTACCGCCCGTTCCTCGCCGTCCGGCCTTTGGCCGCTGGGGCGCCATAGCGGCAGCCCTGCTGCTGGTATTTGGCATCTCGGTGCTGTGGCAGCAGTCCGGCACGCTTCGCCTTTCGGTGGGGGAGACCATCATCGGCAGCCAGCCGGTACCGGCCATAATGGAAGCCGTCCCACGCACCGCCGCGGAGCCCGCGCTCTATACCCTTGGCAGCCTGGGAAGTCCCCCTGACCCTTTCCGGCCATGGGGAATGGCAGCTTTCCACAGACGATGGCGAATTGCGGATCACCCAGGGAGATGCCGTTTCCGCCTGGAGCGGCACCCAACAGGGGCCGCGGGGCCTGTGCCGTTCTTTGGGCCATCCCGCAGCCCACGGCGGGGGAAACCTACCGCCTTACCCTTAATGCGCAGACAATGACCCTTTCTCAAAATGAGCAGGGCGTCTGGATGATACAAAAAGCTTTATAAAAGAAGGAGAATTGTAGCATGAAAAAGATCATTTCCATTCTGCTGGCAGCCGCAATGGTGCTGGCCTTCGCCGCTTGCGGCAACAATTCCGGCAATAACGGCGGCAATGACGCAGCCGTCACCGACCCGCTGGAGGTTCTTAATAAGGTTTGGAGCGCTCTGCCCGAGGATTATAAATTCCCCGCAGCGGGCGGCGATAACAACAATGCCGTAGAGGATAAGCCCGGCAAGTTCGATATCTCCGATGCCGACAACCTGGACTATATGCTGTCCTTCCCGGCCGATAGCACCACCCTCATCGACAGCGCCGCCTCTCTCACCCACATGATGAATATGAACACCTTCACCTGCGGCGCCTACCATGTAAAAAATGCCGCCGATGCCAAGACGCTGGCACAGTCCCTGTGTGACAGCATCCAGTCCCGCCAGTGGATGTGCGGCTTCCCCGATAAGCTGGTTGTCATCACCATAAATGAGGTGGTTGTTGCCATGTACGGCGATGAGGAGCTCATCAACAGCTTCCGTGATACCCTCACCGCTTCCTATCCCGCCGCCGTCATCGATTTTGACGAAGCCATCCAGTAATCGTTTCGGGGGGATCAGCTTATGCTGTTTTCAAGCATCCCGTTTCTCTACTACTTTCTGCCGCTTACGCTGCTGTGCTATTTTTTGGCGCCGCGCCGGGCAAAAAATGCCGTTCTGCTCCTCTTTTCCCTTGTGTTCTATGCGTGGGGCGAGCCGAAATATGTCCTATTCATGGTCGTATCCATTCTGCAGGGCTATTTCTTTGGGCGGCTGGTAGAAAAATATCGTATCAGCAATCCCCGGCGGTCAAAGCTCTTTTTGACCGCCTCGGTCCTTTTCAGCCTGCTGCTTTTGGGCTACTGCAAGTACGCCGATTTCTTCATCCGCAGCTTCAATGCCGTGACCGGCCTTTCGGTGCCGCTTCTGCGGGTGGCGCTGCCCATTGGCATCAGCTTCTACACCTTCCAGATCCTCAGTTATGTGGTGGATGTCCACCGGGGCACGGTGGCCGCCCAGCGCAATCTCATCGACCTCGGCACCTATATCGCCATGTTCCCGCAGCTTATCGCGGGGCCCATCGTCCGCTATGCCGATATCGAACCCCAGCTTAAGGAACGCCGCTCCACCCCGGCCATGGTCGCCGCAGGCGCGCAGCGCTTTGTGCTGGGCCTGGGTAAAAAGGTCCTCATCGCCAATGTGCTTTATCAGCTTATCACGGTGTATAAGGCTACCACCCAGCCCTCGGTGCTGTACAGCTGGATGTACGCCGCGGCCTATATGCTGCACATCTATTTCGATTTTTCTGGTTACAGCGATATGGCCATCGGCCTGGGGAAAATTTTCGGCTTCACCTTTGCCGAAAACTTCAATTATCCCTATATCTCCCGCAGCGTCACCGAATTTTGGCGGCGCTGGCACATGAGCCTTGGCTCCTGGTTCCGGGATTATGTCTATATTCCCATGGGCGGCAACCGGGTGGCCCCGGCCCGCCGCTACCTCAATATCCTCGTGGTATGGATGCTGACCGGTCTTTGGCATGGCGCCGATTGGAACTTTGTCCTGTGGGGCCTGTTCTTCGCTGTGTTCCTCATCCTGGAAAAAGTTTTCCTCTTAAAGCCCCTGCAAAGGCTCCCCGTCCTCAGCCATCTTTATACCCTGCTGCTGGTCGCGGTCAGCTTTGTCATCTTCGATAGCGCCGGCCTTTCGGAAGCCGCCGCCCACCTGGGCCGCATGTTTGGGGCGGGCGGGGTGCCGCTTGCCACCGGCGAACGCTTTACTACCTCGGCAGCTATGCCGTCACCTTCATCATCGCCGTCATCGGCGCTACGCCCTATCCCACCCGCTGGATGAATCGCCTTTCCGAAGGCCCCAAAACCGGCCGGGTGCTGGCGGTCGCGGCCCCTGTGGCCCTGATGGCCCTGTTAGCGGTCGTCACTGCCTACCTGGTGGATGGCTCATTCAATCCGTTCCTCTATTTCCGCTTTTAAGGAGGTGCCGCTGTGGAAAACAATAAGACCCGTACCATTCTCACCATTGCGGTGTTGGGGGTATTTTTGGCGGCGTTCACCCTTTGGACTGTTTTTAAGCCTGCCGATGCCGCCTCCGATGCGGAGCGCCGCTCCCTGGCACAGCTGCCTGCCCTCACCGGCCAGTCGCTGCTTTCCGGCACCTTTGCCGATCGCTTTGAGGACTACGCCACCGATCAGTTCCCGCTGCGGGATGAATTCCGCACGCTCAAAGCACTTACCGCCACAGGGCTGCTGCGCCAGCGGGATAATAACGGCCTGTACCGGGTGGGAGATCACCTGGCCAAGCTGGAATACCCTATGAATACTGCTTCCCTTGACCATGCGGCGGAGCGCTTCCGGTATCTCTACGAAGCTTACCTGAAGGACGCCGGCAGTCGGGTGTATCTGTCCCTCATCCCGGATAAAAACTACTTTATGGCCGCGCCCAATGGCTACCCCTCCATCGATTACGAGCAGTTTGCTGAGGAACTGCAAAGCCGCACCGGCTATATGCAGTATATCGATATCTTCGATCTGCTGGAGTTGGAGGACTACTACCGCACCGATGCCCACTGGCGGCAGGAGAAGATCCTGGATGTGGCTGCCCGGCTGGCGGGTGGCATGGGCGTGGAGCTTACCGGCAGCTACACCAGAAAAACGCTGGAAAAGCCCTTCTATGGTGTTTACTACGGCCAGGCCGCGCTGCCCATCGCCCCGGAGGAGATGAACTATCTCACCGGCGGCGCCATCGATACCGCCGCGGTCTATAATTACGAAACCGATACCGAGGGCGGTATCTACGATGCGGAAAAGGCCGCGGGCCGTGATCCGTATGAGATGTTCCTTTCCGGCTCCGTGTCGCTCCTGCGCATCGAAAATCCGCAGAACACCTCCGGCCGCCGGCTGGTGATCTTCCGGGATTCCTTTGGCAGCAGCATCGCACCGCTGCTGGTGGAGGGCTATTCCTCCGTTACGCTGGTGGATATCCGGTATCTCGCCTCCAGCCGGCTGGGCGGCTTTGTCGATTTTACAGGCTGCGATGTGCTGTTCCTGTATAGTGCCGGCGTCCTCAATAACAGCTCCACCCTAAAATAAGCCAAAGAGCCGCTCCTTTTGGGAACGGCTCTTTTCAATTTATGCGCTCTTTTTTCTCCCGTCGGGCCCGGTAAATGGACCGGACCGTCAGCAGCACCACAGCCGCCGCCAGCAGATTGATAAGGCCGGAGACCACCGGATAGTACCAGCTGGCGGCTTCTGCACCGCCCAGCACCTGCCACAGCGGGGCCAGCCACCCGCGCAGCCCAAGGACGACGGTCCACCCCAGTGCCAGCGGGGTGTATTTCTGCCAGCGGGTGTGCCGCAGGGCCAGCACCACATACAAGATAAGAACCGCCCACAATGCCCAGGAGATCAATAGCCCAATTCCGAAATACTCCGACTGGTAGACGATCGGGTTGATCACGCTCCCCAGGCTTACACCGCCAAACCAGCGCTGTGCGGGCAGCAGGATTGCCAGCAGCGTCCCGCCTATAATGATCCGCCCGGCATATCGCCGCAGCGTCAGGCACAGCGCCGCGCAGATCAGAAAGTACGCTGCCGGGATCAGCAGTGCCAAATTGAGCACCAGCGCCAGCGCTGCGCACAGCAGTCCCACCCCCAGCAGGATATACCCAATGGTTTTCTGCCCGCTGGGGGCTGCTGGCTTCGCAATGACCGCATCCACCGGTATCTCCTCCGGGGCTTCGGCCGTTTCCTCCGGGGACTCTCCCTTTACCAGTTCATCCAGTGTGATATGGTACAGCCGGGAAAGAGCGATCAGCCGATCCAGATCCGGCAGCCCGGCGTCGGTTTCCCATTTGCTCACCGCCTGACGGCTCACGCCCAGCTTTTCCGCCAGCTCCCCCTGGGAAAGCCCCAGCTTCCCCCTGTAATATGCGATCCGTTCACCCAGTGTCATTTCAGCATCCGCCTTTCATGTTTTGTACCGCAAGAGTATCATGGAATGGGGGTGCTGTCGACCAACCCCTCATGGATTTTTAGCAACCTTCCGTTGCCCCCCCTCTGTTTGGAGGGCTTTCGCGCGTTTTCTTACCTATATTATATAGGAAACGCTCCGCTGGCTACTGCGGCCTTCACCAGGCAGTAGAAGAGCGGCGTGGATAGGACACAGAACAGCGTGGAAAGCAGACACACCCGTGCGGCCATATCCGCTTCCTCCTGGTAGGTGATGAAGAAGGTGCACAGCACCGCAGAGAGCGGCGCAGCAAAGCACATCACCACCGTCATCAGCGTCACCTCGGTAAAGTGGGTCCATCCGATCTGCTGGAGCAGGCACAGCACCGCCAGGGTATACAGCGGGGCTATAAACATCCGCAGGAAAGCGATGAACCACGCCTTGCCGTCCCGCAGCGCGTCGCCCAGCCGGGACTCCTCCCAGTGTCGAGCCGATCAGCAGCATCGCCAGGGGGTTCACCAGGGTGGCCATCTGCGGTACCACCGCGTACAGTGCCGGGAATCGCAGGTCCAGCCGCAGCAGCGGTATGCCGCCGGGGCAGGGAAGCAGTCCCTGTGTCAGCCAGATGAAGAACCCCGCGAACATAGCCAGCATCACCGGCGTCAGGAACGCTTTTTTCAGGTTTTGCTTCAGGCTGCCACCGGTCACCGCCACCCCGCTGATGGAATAAAAGGCGTAGAGGTATAGCATCACCCGGAAAGCGATAGCTACCATGCTGGCGGAAAGCATCGATTCCGACGGATTTTCCCGGTAAATAGCCCGTAGAATAGGCATGGCGTATAGTGTCTGCTGCCCTATGGCAAAGCAGATGCCATATAGGTTGGCCTTCCGCCGGCCGTATTTAATAAAAATAAGCTGCGACAGCGCGATCATCGAAAGATACAGCGCAAAGGAGATCAGCAGGATCTGCACATTGCGCCGCAGCTCCCCGCGGGCAAAATCGGTCATAAAGGCATCAAAGGCCAGGCACGGCACCGTCAGCTTCAGCAGCAGGGCATTCAGTACCGGACGGCTTTCCGCCTTCAGGATATTTTTCTTCCGCAGCCCCCAGCCGATCCCGATGGTCAGCATGGCGGCGCAAAATACGCTCAAAAAGGATTGATCGGTCAGCAGCCCGGCCGCAGAGGATAACATAGGATCTCCACTCTCCCGTCACTTGGTATACCTTATTATAATAGGATCCCCTGGGCCGGGTGTCAATATCGCATTTCGCAGGTTTCTGCCAGCCGCTGGCTCGGGGCGCAGCCCGCCCGCCTCCGGCGGGCTCCACGCGCTCCGCGCGTGGCTTTCGGCTCCGCCGAAAGGGGCTGCGCCCGCTCGTCATCTCCCGTTCTTTCCCGCAAAAATCACACAAATTTCACATCAAAACCCCTTGCATTCCGCTGCGGGAATGGGTATAATAAGCTTTCAACGATGGAGCGTCCGCCCCAGTCGATGAACCTTTTGAAACCCGTATTACGGAATACTTTAATTACAGGAGGAACATCTGACATGAATCTCGAAAAATACCTTGATATTACCCCCGAGCTGCAGGAAGCCATCAAAAACGGCGAGCCCGTTGTCGCCCTGGAAAGCACCATCCTCAGCCACGGTATGCCCTATCCGGAAAACCTCTCCTTTGCCGCAGAGGTGGAAAAAGAGATCCGGGCTTGCGGCGCTCACCCCGCCACTATGGCGCTCATCGGCGGCAAGATCAAAGTCGGTCTCTCCCCGGAAGAGTTGGAGCTGATGTGCCGCGGCGAAAATGTCGGCAAGGTCTCCCGCCGCGACTTTGCCACCTACCTCGCCACCGGTAAGACCGGTGCTACCACCGTCGCTTCCACCATGATGTGCGCGGCTCTGGCTGGCATCCATGTATTCGCCACCGGCGGCATCGGCGGCGTTCATCGCCATGGTGAGGTCACCATGGATGTCTCTGCCGACCTGCAGGAGCTGGCCCGCACCCCCGTCGCCGTCATCTGCGCCGGCGCCAAGCAGATCCTCGATATCGGCCGCACGCTGGAGTACCTCGAGACTATGGGCGTCCCCGTCATCGGCAATGGCACCAGCGATTTCCCCGCCTTCTTCTGCAAAAAGAGCGGCTTCGGTGTGGATTACGCCGCCCAGAGCGAGGAGGAGATCGCTCGCATCATCAAGACCAAGCTGGAGCTGGAAATGCCCGGCGGTGTCCTCATCGGCAATCCCATCCCGGATGAATACGCCATGGATTTCGATTACATGGAGGGCATCATCACCAAGGCCCTGGAGCTGGCCGATGCCCAGCACATCCACGGCAAGGAGATCACCCCCTTCCTGCTGGCCCACATCAAGGATATGACCGGCGGCGAATCCTTTGCCTCCAATGTTCAGCTTGCGCTTAATAAAACTGCCGCCGGCGAAATGGAGATCAAGAACTGCAAGTTCAATGGCCGCCTGTATGTCTATGATAACTTTGAGAATACCGGAATGACCTACAACATCCACGATAATGTGTTTGATGGCACTAATTA
>VOFG01001275.1_pt1 | contig 60000 bp, 111 predicted proteins | sample 5384171 | NCBI WGS metagenome assembly VOFG01 (sample SAMN12384726, study PRJNA508395) | human gut metagenome | isolation source: healthy gut F | host: Homo sapiens
CCTCTGGCTTAGATATTGTCATTATTGTTTTTATTTTATTGCTTTCTCTTTTGCACACACCAAAGGCAGCCCCATGGCCCAGCCACTTCAATTAAATAAGCAAGCTAAAACCTGTAATAAAAAGAGCCCTGACGCATCAGGCTCTTTTCAAGGTGTTGTAAAGGCAGCCACCGCAATTCATAACTATAATGTACCACACCCAGGGGTGAAATCCCCTGCAAGAAATTTTAAGAGTTATATGTTTTTCCTTTCAGCAGTTCTACCGCAAAGTGCCTCATTGATATCATCGGACAGATTGTTTTTCCTCCGTTTTGCCGAAATATGTTTCCATTGCATAGCAAGGTAATAAACGCACCGGAATGACCTGGAATGGTACAGACCGAATATTCTGGATCCAGGAACGCAACGTCTGCCTGTTAAAAAATGATCTTACAGCAGTTGGAAACCAAACCGCCCTCATTTTATTCGTGGATCTTTCTGGTATTGCACATTTTAACAAATTCCGGATCAAAATGCTTGACCGCAGTTCTGATAGCCAAAGATCCAGTGAACTGATTTTCTGCATCTCCTCTTCGAGAAGTCGATGTAAATCCATATCTGGAAATTCTCTTCGATTCTCGCTTTGTGAACCGATTTTCGGAATGACTACAACGCCGCGCTGTACATTCCAGCGCAGAACTACCCTGTCCCTACGGTCTTTCTGTATTGCGGCAGCGATTTCTTTTTACCATCTCGTTGTCAAAACGGATTGTGGCGTCCTCGCCGGTGGTGCCCAATACTCCGGCACGATCTAGTACTCTTCCATGACTTTTAATACGAACTCCTGTGCGAAGTACGGATGCATTTCAATCTGGTTTACCATCGGACGGATCGCTACCGTTTTCGCAGAAGTTGGTCAGCACATGCGGATAAAAATTGGAAACACCGATGGCTCTTAACTTTCCTTCTTTGTATGCATGTTCCATGGCACGCCATGCGCTGAAATAATCTTTTCATTGCCTGGTGCAGAAGATAAAGATCAAGATATTCCACGCCCAGTGTCTCCAATTGAATGGTCGATGGCTTTCTTTTGCCATTTCATAATTCTGCATATCCTGCCACCCACATCTTGGATGTGATGAACAGCTCTTCGCGGGTACAGATTCCTTCCGCAATCGCCTCACAGACAGCTTCCCCAACGGCGTCTTCATTCGTGTAGGAAGCCGCTGTGTCGATCAGACGATAGCCCGCCGGATGGCATTTAAAACAGATTCTTTTACACTCTTCTTTATCTCTTACCTGAAAAACTCACCACCCTCCATCGGCATTTTTACACTATTTGTCAATACTTTATATTCCATTTTTGTTTCCCCTTTCTTATTGAATAAATGCAGTAAACATGCTCTTCCATCTTCGGCAGACCGTATTTATTTTATTTCTGGCTGTCCAGATCAATCTTCATATTCGCGTATGCTGCCAGTTTCTCTTCATCCGGGTAATAGTAGCGCACGTTTTTGTTCAGGCCTGCCATTTGTTTCATCTCTTCTTCCGTCAGTTCGAAATCAAAAGATATCGAGGTTTACCCTTGATGTGCTCCGGATTGGTCGATCGGGATGACGATGTTTCCAACCTGTGTATGCCATCTTAAGATGACCTGTGCGGTGCTCTTTTCCATTTTTCCGCAAGCTCTTTGACAACCGGCTCCTCAAGCAGTGCATGATCGCGCCGTGTCCTAACGGATACCATGCCATCACGCAGCAGCCGTATCGGGGTGCAAGTGCTGCGATGGTTTCTTCATCGCGGTAATACGGATGTAAGCCCATCTGGATCACATGCGGACGATCGCACTCATCCAGCAGCTTTTTCAACTTTTCGCCTGGAAATTGAAATACCGATCGATTTGATTTTTGCCCTCTTTGTATGCCTTTTTCCAGTTTACGGTATCCTGCCATGAAATCGCCTGCAGGCTGATGGATAAACATCAGATCGATGTAGTCGGTTCCAAGCAGTTCCAGACTCTTTCTACGGTTTCCTTCTGTCAGATACTGGCTTACCCAGATTTTGGTGGAGATGAAAATGTCCTCTTGCCACACCGGATCTTTTGATTCCGCGTCCGACCCGCGCTCATTCATGTAAGCCTGTGCCGTGTCGATCATGCGGTATCCGCAGGCTAATGCGTCCACAACCGCCTGCTCTGCCTGGTCTGGTGTCATCATAAAAGTTCCGATTCCCACTGCCGGGATCTGTACCTGATTGCTTAATGTAAAGTTCATCATGTAACCTCCCTGTTTTATTTTGATGTGTGATATTTTGTTATTTCCTGTCTTTGTAGCTTTGGCTTATCACCCAGGAGTTGCTACCGATCAAGGACTTTTTAAAAAATTTCTAAAATCTAATCGTTCATTCTATTTCGTATCGACTGAAATATTTTACAAAACGTCATATCATGAATTCCGTTGTCCATGATATGACGTTTTCCTCAACATTCGGTTTTCTATCTTTTTATCTTTTCAATCCTGCACTCATGTTCTTTTTCGTCTTTTTGTTGTAGTTAATTCCCACCAGAAGAATATTTCCTGTATATTCAGAATAGAATCCGGATATTTTTTATCCCAGATCTGCTCTATGGCGGTATCTGTGCTTTTTGTTCCACTTAAGTTCTACCAGCAGCGCCGGATAACTTGTTCTGTATTCCGGTTTCGGAAGATAAACAAAATCTGCAAAACCGCGTCGGTCGGCAGCTCTCTTACGGGTTGGAAATAATACTGCATAGAGCTTAAATATGCTATCGTAAGCACGCTGCTCAGGGAATTTTCATCATTATATTGGATCACCGAACTGTACTCCTGATGAATTCGCTCTATCCATCTGCTACCGCTTTTTCATCCATATCCAGGGTTGCATCAGCAAATCTGCGGATTCCTTCTGAAAAGTAATCATTTCATTCCATTTATTGCGTTTTCACCGCATTGTTTTTAATTCATGTCTGATTTCCTCATTTGGAATAAAACCTGCTCCCTGTCCTGATCCGTAAAGCCCAGATATCCCAAGTGGATCAGATACGTCAGTACATCATCCCGGTTGGCGAAGCTTACGGTATCATTCTGGAAAGATGTCACATCCCACATCCACGGCGGCCCCCGACATCATTTCTATAATTGCCGCCCGCAGTCCGTCGAAATTCATGTTAATCAGTGGCACGATTGCTTCATAGCTGCCGGTATTGGACCAGTAGCTTTTTATATTTTCCATTCAGCATCAGGCTGACAACGGCTTTTTGATTATATACCTGATACCCTTCCAGAGAATATCCATCATACCATAATTTCACCTGCTCATAGATCTGTCCGTACCTGTCGCATAAATCATGCACTTCCTCTTCTGTAAAGCCAACATACGGTGCCATTCTTCCTGCATCCAGCATGGTAAATTCTTCAAAATTGTTGAGAGCGGACTGTGTCTTTAATTTCTTGATCGGCAGAATTCCTGTCAGATACGCCAATGCAATATATTTTGACGGTTCTGACCCTTTAAACATGCCACGCAGAAAATCAATATACTTTTCCTGTACTTTATGATTCTGTGCCTCATCACGGATCAGTACATCCCATTCATCGATGATGACAACAAATTTGTTTCCGCTGGCAGCCTTGATATAAGACATCGCACCATAAGCAGTTTTACCGTATCCGGAATCAACTCTCCGTATTTTTCCTTCAGTTCCCTGCAGTATTCCATGATTGATATATTCCACAACCTGATCCGCATTCCCGGCGTCCATCATGCACCATTGTACATCAAAATGAATGACATCGTACTGATTCAGATGTTTTTCAAAAGACGAAGCCTTAGCAAATCGCATAATCTGCAAACAGTGCTCTGGAATCACAGCCCTTGCTGTAGTATGCTGACAGCATCTCCGCTGTAATCGACTTTCCAAAAACGTCTGGGACGGCTGCTGCAGATAAATTTTGATGTCGTACTGATTACTTTATTGGTGTATTCCAGAAGCGGTGTTTTTATCTACATAAATTTCCGAATGAATGACTTCCGAAAATGCTTCATTTCCCGGTTTAAAAATCTTCCCATGGCGTCCTCCTGTTCACATTTTTTTCTGACTGATACATTCATTATACACGGAAAAAAACGCGGATTGGTAGACTTTATCTTTAAAAAATGCTGCACCACGGATTCTTTTTCCATGGTACAGCATTTCCAAAATTTCTATTCTTGATTAAATATCCAGCGCCGCATGATACCCCTGATATACGGCATTGGTGATGGTAGATACACGTCTTGCGTCTCCGATCACGCGTACAAACGGCGCGGTATTACGGAGCTGCTCTACAACGTCGGTTCTTGCTCTCTGGCCGAGGGCGCAGATGACGGTGGTTCCTTCTACGGTGGCGCTCCCCATTCGCATCGGTGCACCATACGCCTTCCGGGGTGATCTCCTCGGCGCGGTAACCGGTGTGGACGGCTTTGACCTGTTTTTCGATTTCTTTTAAGAGCAGCGGGCGGTGGCGGACGTTTGCATCCGGGGCGAGGGCGTCGCGCATTTCGACGAGCTGAACTTCTTTTCCTTCCATGCCAAGAGAGATCGCACACTCGCATCCGGCGAGGCCGCCGCCCATGACAACGACTTTGTCGGAAATCTTGTCGAGATTGCGGTACAGCTCATTGACAACGACAACCTGCTCTCCATCCATGCCTTTGATCGGCGGAACAAGCGGACGGGAGCCTGCGGCGATGATGAGGGGGCATCCGGTGCTTCTTTCTCGACGTACTCGGTATTACCTCGGTGTTGAAGCGGATTTCCACACCTGCATTTCTTGCGAAACGCTCGTAGGTCTCGGTCAGCGCGAACATTTCCCGTTTTGAACGGCAGGGCAATTTCGCTCTTTAAGATACCGCCGAGCGCTACTTCTTTCTCGCAGAGCACCACGCTGTGGCCTCTTCTTGCTGCAGTCCATGCAGCATACAGTCCGCCAGGGCCTCCTCCTGCGATGAGGACTTTTTTTTCTTCACCGGAGCCGGCTGTACTTCATCGCCCTCCATCTCTCTTCCGATCAGCGGATTGACGGTGCATCGTCTCGTGCCGGTTGCCGCACGCTCTGCCATACAGGTGAAGCACCGCAGGCAGTGCACGATATCTTCGGAACGGTTTTCCATGACTTTGCGCGGCAGGAATGGATCTGCGAGAAGGAGCTCTTGCCATGTAAACAACATCGGCTTTTCCGGATGCGATGATCTCTTCCATCTGCGCCGGATCATTCAGACCGCCGATCATTTGCGACCGGAATGGAACAGTTCAGGCTCGGCACAGCGCCGTGGCGGAAATCGCATCAGCCGCATACGTTGCAGATGCCAGGGAATTTAAGACTGCGGTATCAGATGATACGCATGGGAACCGTCGGTTACCGGGTGTACCATGCACTCGCTGACGGTGACAGCTGCTGCTCCGCCCTTTGCGCGAAGCTCATAGAATGCTGCGGACTTCGGTCCGATACATCCGTCGTTCGTGATATCAGTTCCGCCCATCGGTGCGGAAAACATGCAGTGCAGGAAGGTCTTTCCTGCAATGGTAATCGGGCTGCAAAGGTGTGGGTAATCGTATTTCATTTTGCTTCCTCCTCTTTTTAAATCTGTAAAATACCCCATTTTTTTTATTCAAACAGCATCCCCGGAAGAAATGCAGTTTTTGCCAATCGTTCTGGCAATGAATCCGACCAGAAGAGCTGCTACGATGGTTCCCTCGCGGACACCGTTCAGCTCACGCGCCAGGAAGAACGAAGCGGCAGCGGCAATGACGGCCATCAGAAACATCGAATGCGATTTTTCGTCACCGAACTCCGTTTCCCATCTGGCAACAACCGCGCGGACAAAGATTAGCATGACAACATCAGCGAGCACTTCCATGTAAAACACCGACGCCGAGGATCAGACATCCGATCGAAGATAGCAACTTTGCCGCATACATCTGCGGATTCGGTGCGTTTAACAGAATCATACTGAAATCAATAAAAATCCAAAGGCAATGGATACCGGGATCTGAAGAAGGGATTCCGGTTTGAAATTCTTTCGAGAATCACAATCTGGAGAACGATCCAGGATGCTGAAGATGATCGTAAAGCTGCCGAGAGATAATGCAAAGTTAAGACTTAATACGTAAAGGGATCGAAGAGATCGGAGCGTTCCGAGATTTGCTTTGGTGATGAGCGCAACCCGAGGGAGTTTACAAACAGTCCTGCAAGGAAAATCAGGTAACGTTTCAGAAGGTCTTTTTTGTTTTTGTCATAGGTGCAGTTCAAATCCTTTCCTCATAATTGTAATTCTTTGTTATCTTACCACCAACCGCAAAACATGTCAACTTTTACATGTTTTATTTTACTTGTTTTTCCTGTGGATTTTCCGGCGAAGCTGTGCTATACTCAAAAACACAAAAAGCAAAACGGTTTTGAAAAATTATTTGGATAAAGGAGTTTCATGCGAATGGGAACTTTGAAATATGCGATTCTCGGACTTTTGAACCGAAAAATGAAATGACAGGCTATGAACTGTCGAAAGAATTTGAGACAACCTTATTTGAATTCTGGAATGCGAAACACAGCCAGATTTATCCGGAACTGAAATCACTGAACGCCGAGGGGCTGATCCAGTATCGGGTGGAAATTACAGGAAATGTGCTGGAAAGAAGGTCTATACGATCACCGATGAAGGACGGCGCGATTTTTCGGAATGGGAGGAAACGCTCTGCCCGATCCAGACGGCATCTAAGGATGAATCCCGTTTGCGGCTCTTCTTCCTCGACGGCGCCTCACCGGATTTCCAGCAGCGATTTCTTGCCGACCAGCTTTCCCAGCATCAAGCATCTGGAACATCTGCTGGAAAACCAGAAAAAATTTGATGAAATCCCGCCTGCGGATGACCGCGCGTTTTCGGATTATCTCGTCCTGCGCGGCGCGGTGTACCGGGAAGAAGCTGCGCTGCAGTGGATTCAGGAATGCATCAAGCTCAGCGGGCAGCGGTCTGCGGAATCAAAAAAATAATTAAAAAATGCAGAGAACCTGTTTTTCGGTTCTCTGCATTTTTTATAAACGTATGTTATACTTATTTCTCCATTTCCTTTTTGATTGCTCCAAGCAGCTCCTCATACGTCTCATACGCCGGAATCTGCGGATAGTCGGCTTTGATTTTATCGGTCGAGCGGAACAGGAAGCCTGCCTTGCCTGGAATCATGCCGAGATCATTATAGGAATCGCCGCTTGCGATCGTTTCGAATCCGATAGACTGCAGTGCTTTGACCGTGGTGAGCTTCGACTGCTCGACTCTCATCTTAAAGCCGGTGATCTCTCCGTCGTCTGCGACTTCCAGGGAGTTGCAGAACAGGGTCGGATAGCCGAGTTTTTTCATCAGCGGTGCGGCAAACTCCGTGAAGGTGTCGCTGATCAGGATCACCTGGGAGAAGGTGCGCAGCTCGTCGAGGAACTCTCTTGCGCCCGGCAGTGGATCGATCTTCTCAATCGTAGCCTGAATCTCTTTCAGTCCCAGGCCGTGCTCTTTTAAGATTCAAGTCTCCATCTCATCAGTTTATCGTAATCCGGTTCGTCGCGTGTCGTTTTTTGAGTTCGGGATTCCGCTTGCCTCTGCAAACGCGATCCAGATCTCCGGTACCAGTACTCCTTCTACATCCAGGCATGTAATATACATTGTTATGATCCCCTTTCCTGCGCTGCCCGTCTCGTTTGCCAACGGGATTTTTGTTTTCACAGCATCACTTTACCACACTATATCACAGAATGTGCATCTCTGCAATTTCTATTGTATGTAAAAATAACACCAAATTTGATCCTTTTACAGCAAAACCGCCTTCCGGAATCCTTTTCTTCCGGCAAAAGGCGGTTTATTATCATATATTTTATCTGTTCTTTAATGCGTCCCGGATCGGTCGAGTGCCTCGGTCAGGGTTGCGCGCGGGCAGGCGATGTTGATCCGCTGGAAGCCGCGTCCGCAGTCCCCGAAAATCTTGCCGCTGTCAAGCCACAGCTTCGCCTTGTTGATGATCAGGTCTTCCAGTTCATCGACCGAAAGCCCCGTCCCGGAAATCAAGCCATACAAGGTACGTTCCTTCCAGGTCGATCATCTTCACGCCCGGAAGCTGCTCCTCCACATACTGTTTTGTGAATTCCGCATTTGCCTTCACGTAGGAAAGCATCGCCTCATACCACTCTTCGCCCTTGTTGTACGCTGTCTGGCAGGCCACAAGACCCATCACGCCAAAGCTGGCTCGTTCCGGCAGCATCGAGCTGTTTCTGGAATTTCGCGCGGGTTCGGGTTGGCGATAAAGATATTCGACATCATCATGCTCGCCAGGTTGAACGTCTTGCTCGGCGCGGTGCAGGTAATGGTGATATCCTCGTACTCTTTTTTGATTCCGGCAAACACCTGATGCTCGCCTTTGAAAATGAAATCCCCATGGATCTCATCACTCACAACGGTCACGCCATACTGCACGCAGAGATCGCCGATCACAGTCAGCTCCTCTTTCGTCCAGACTCTTCCGACCGGGTTGTGCGGGTTGCAGAGGAAGAAAAGCTTCACGTTTTCGGATTTCAGCTTCTCCTCAAAATCAGCCACATCCATGTGATAGCGGTTGTCGTCGCCGAGCACCAGCGTGCTGCTGACGACTCTTCTGCCGTTATCTGCAATGACCTCGGAAAATGGATAGTAAACCGGCGACTGAATCAGCACAGCATCGCCTGGCTCAGTGTAGGCCTTGACTGCCATCGCAAGTGCAAACACAACGCCCGGCGTTTTGACCAGCCACTCTTCTTTCGGCTCCCAGCTGTGATGGCGTTTCATCCATCCCGCAACGGCCCCAAAATACGGAGTCTGCGCATCACTGTATCCGTAAATGCCCATTTTCGCACGCTCCACCAGAGCATCCTCGATGTAAGAGGATGTCTCAAAATCCATATCCGCCACCCACAGCGGCAGCACGTCGGCTGGCATACCGCGTTTACTGCGAAGTCATATTTTAAACAGTCCGTATTTCTCCGATTGATGATTCTGTCAAAATCAAGATTTCTTTCCGCCATTTTTCTCTTCCTCGATTTCTGCAAAGACCTTCGTAAGCTCGCCGATCAGGTCCTCGATATTTTTCAATTCCGACGGAGAAGCGAAGGGTGCTCTCCGTAATTCCGTTCCGCTCGCGGATTTCTTTCGGCACATCGGCATGGGTCTGTGTTGTCGGATACGTCACGAGTGTCTCCACGCCGCCGAGGCTCTCCGCAAAACGGATCATTCTTACTTTTCCAGAATGGCAAGGGCAAACTCTTTGCTCTCGAGCTGAATCGTCAGCATCGCGCCGAAGCCTCTTGCCTGTTTTTCATGATCTCGTGGCCGGGTGATCCGGCAGTCCCGGATAGATCACTCTTGTGACTGCTTTCTGCTTCTGCAGCCATGCAGCAATCTGTTTTGCATTCTCCTGGGAGCGTTCCATGCGGATGCCTAAGGTTTTCATGCCGCGCAGAATCAGCCAGCAGTCAAACGGAGCAAGACCTGCACCTGTTGTCTTAATCAGGAAACGCAGTTTTCCTGAATATCTTCACGGTTTGTCACGATAAAGCCTGCCAGCGTATCGTTGTGGCCGCTTAAGTATTTCGTGCCGCTGTGGATGACAACATCTGCACCGAGATCAAGCGGATTCTGGAAATATGGGGACATAAAAGGTGTTGTCCACGATCAGAATCAGGTTGTGGCGTTTTGCAATATCCGCCATCTTTCGGATGTCGGTTACGTTCATCATCGGGTTCGTCGGAGTTTCGATGTAGATTGCTTTTGTATTTTCTTTCACATAGCTCTCCACGCCATCACGGCAGCAGTCGATGCTGGAAAATTCGACGCCGTTTTTCTCGTTGACGTTGTGGAACAGACGAATGCTGCCGCCGTACAGGTCAGAGTCCGCGATGATGTGGTCGCCCGGGCGGAACAGTTCCATCAGAAGAGAGATCGCTGCCATGCCGGAGCTTAACGCAAATGCGTCAATTCCGTTTTTCCAGTGCTGCCACCATCTTCTCCAGATGCTCTCTGGTCGGGTTCTGCAGTCTGCTGTAATCAAATCCGGTGCTCTGTCCTACGCCCGGATGCGCATACGTTGCGGTCTGATAAATCGGGTAGCTGAGTGCGCCGTAGTGGCTACACTGTCCCTCGTCCTCTTCTAAATGGATACATTTTGTGTCAATTCCTCTTGCCATATGAATAATCTCCTGTTATTTCGTAAATTCTTTTCTATACTAATCTGATAGGTTTTGTAACGTAATCTATCATAACAGAAAATGCGGCGTTTGTATATTCCTTTTTTCTTTGACTTGTTATAAGTTTTCCTATAACCGTCATAAAAAACGCCGCCAGAAGATTTTTCTCCCGGCGGCCGCCTCTTGCATCCATATTTTAAATAAGTTCCGCACAGATCGGATAATGATCGGAAGGCACACCGTCCTTCTGCTCCGTCCATTTTCCACCTTTTTCAGTTCCCCAGTCCCCTTTGAGAATAATATAATCAATCGAGCACTGCGGATCGTTCGATCGTCTCTGTGGAAATTGTGGAATGTAATACCGATTCCTCCGTCGCATTCACAAGACCATCGGTCTCCTTCAGCGGTTTCATCTCTCGCTGTCCGGCTCGGCATTGAAGTCTCCGCCGAAAATCACCGGCACATCACCAAAGAGTTTTTTTCTCATCCAGATGCGCCAGAATCTGTTCCAGCCCAAGTTTTCTCGCCTCGGAACCCTCGTGATCCAGATGGGTGTTGATCACGCGGAACACCTTGCCGCTCTCCAGATCCTGGAATACGGCGTCTGTCGCAGTGCGCGGGCACACACTCTGCACCGCATAACGGGACCCCGGCACGTACGGGTCGGCGACAGCCAGAAGGTTTCGAGGCTCACGATCTGATAGCGGTTTTTTCCGGTACGCGATCACCATCGCCTCACCGGCCAGATCCTCTCCTCTTCCGCAGCCGACAACGTAATACTCCGGCAGATTTTCCTTCAGCCAGACAGCCACATGCGGCCGTACCTCCTGAAAGCCGATGATGTCCGGTTTCTCCTGGCTGATTTTTCCAGAATCAGCGGTTTGCGGTAAACAAAATTATTTGTCCCCGTCCTCGCCGTAATCACAGCGGATATTGAATGTTACATATTTCATCGTAAAACCCCTCTTTTCGTTTGTTTTTCTAACCCTTATTTTTGTTGAAAGCGCTGTGCTTTCTCTTCTTTTTCTTTGTATTTTTGGCGCAGACACGCATAGCGCAGCTTCAGCCGCATTTTCAGCTGCAGCCCGGTACCGGCTCCGTCAGCTTTTCCAGAAAAATAATTCAGCGTACGCTCCTCATAAGGAGACAGCAGAATCTCGCCGTAGATATGTTTCTCGATCAGATGGCAGACACGCGTATATTCGCCTGGCTCGACCGCCGGAAATCTGCGGGCGAGTTCATCGGTTGCTGCCGTTTCCCATCCAAGACCGGCATCTATGCCCCACTGACAAAGATACTGATAAATTCTTGCTTCCGTTCTTCGGATCCGCCTGCCCGCCGCTCCTTCTGCTGTTTCTTTGCCGCCGGTCAGGCAGATGATCACGCCGCCTCCCGCCGCAATCACAAGCAGCGTCCAGCAGGAATCAGAAGCACGCCGAGCAGTCGAGAAGAAACAGCGAAACACTGCGCAGTACCGGAAGAACGGCTTCGCCTGCCTTGCTCTTTCGGTTTTCCACGCCGGTCTGCTCCGCCGACAGTGAATTGTTCTCCAGCGCCACATTCTTTCTGTACAGAATCTGGACTTCCGACCATTTTCTGAAGAGATGCAACATTATAATAGTACCCCGGTGTCACATCCGCCGGAAGCCATCCGATGCCGTCGAAATAAATCTCCACCCACGCATGGGCATCGTTTCCGGTCAGCTCCGCCTGGCCTTTTTCCCCTGTCGGAGCCGATTCCGAAAGAAATATCCTTCCACATACCGTGCCGGAATGCCCGCTTCGCACGGAGCGCCTCCACTGCGGTCGACGCATACAGCATCGCATTTCCTTCCTTTGACTCATCCAGGAACCAGAATACCGGATCCTCGTCTTCCGGAATCGCTCCAGGATTTTTCGCTGTACGTTACGCGGCTCTCCAGCACCTTTCGGATCCGGCCAAGCGCACTGTAGATGCCGTCCGTTTCCGATGGATCCTCTTCCCAGAAAACTTCCTGCATTTTATCGTACATCGTCTGGTCAACTGCCGTGTAATGGTCGTAAACAAACGTACGGTAAACGGACTCCGCCTCGCTGTACGTTTTCTGCTCCTCCGTTTCGGGTTTTCCACCCAGGAACCGGCCACAACAAGCTCCGCCGGACGGGAGGATGACACCTCTGTCATACCGTAGTTCTGTTTTCCAAACAGGCCTTTGCGTCCAGAAACTGATCTTTTTTCTCCGATGCCGCGCCGCTGGTTGTGATCTTTTTTTCAGCGAAGCAGGCGCATAAATGTAGTAGCGCGATGCTCCCGTATTTTCCACATAAACCCGGTTCGCTTCCGGCTTATCTTCCTCATCCCCGAGTGCATAATACTGCGCCGTCTGTGTCAGCGGATCAAAGTTCTTTTTCGCCAGCCATTCCAGCATGCCCGACGATGTACCGCGGTACGATTCGCCGGAAAGCGGCTCCCATACGCCATTCGCATACGTTCCGCCGACATAACCCTTAAAAATACAGATTTTTCTTCTGTTCGGAACGGATCGCCAGCACCGGTTCCTCTCCCGCATGGAGCGTGTCTGCTTCATACAGATTTCCTTCCGGCAGTCCGTCCTTTCCATACCGAATCTCATAGATCTTCTGTTTCGTATCGCCCAGAAGCTGTGTGAAAAACGGAATCCTTTCCTGCGGCAGCAGTATTGCCGGAAGCAGGAAAACCAGAAGGCAGGCCAGCAGTCCTGCACAGTTGCTCTTCCACTGCGCATGTGACTTGCTTCCAAGCCCGAGGCCGATCATTCCTGCACTTAAGAATGCTGCCGATACCGGATGGAATACATCTAAGAGAAGCGGAATCAGAATGCCGGCTGCACAGATCAGAGAACCCAGGGTGCGGTGCTTTCTTTTCAGCAGCAGCATCCAGAGAACTTCTATCACAAGCACGGATACAACAAGTGTGACCGCCCAGATTTCACGGATTCCTGCGATAGCCGTGTACGCTGCCGTGCCGCCGTCACGCGCTGCACTCCACCGTTCCGCCGTAATCCGCCAGAAGCCCTGCAGGCGCGGATGCTCTGCGGGATTCCGGCAGCAGCCACACCACCGCAAAGGAAATGATCTGGATTCCATCGCTTCTTTTCTTTTTCTGTTTTAATACCTCTGCCGCACAGCAGCAGAGCATGCCGAACGCAAGTCCGATCAGCAGTACCAGGTGTCCCTGGCGCTGCATCACCCCAGATGTTCTGCAGCATTTCCATGATTCCAAATGCAATAAAAAATACCGGAATGACCGCTGTGACACCGGTCAGTTTTGTTCCCTTCGGAAGGATTTCCAGTGTGGGAATCTGTTGTTTTTGATTGTTCCAATTCTTCATACTGGCTCTAGCATATGATTCTCTCGCATTCCCCGTCCTCCCATCTGCTGGGAGTTCCAGACGCTCGCACGTTCCGGCCGTGCTGGTTTTGATGTGTTCCGTTTCCGTTGCGCACTGTAACATCGATTTTTCCGTTCAGTGCGCCAGGATTCGGCATATCATCACCGGCTGCAAACAGAATCAGTTTTGTGAAGCGCTCTTCCATATGATTCATTTCAAAATAGCGGAGTCCGTGCCGCTCATTTCCTGTACCGGCACACTGAGCCACAGTGCGATAAGCTGCTGAAATGCACTGCGGTTTCTGACTTCCTCTATTTTCAGACCCTGCGGCGTCGGAAATGCAAAGCCGAAGACCGTATTCTGCCGCAGCAGTTCCTCGCCGATTGCGACCGTATAGCCGATCGCTGCGTTGATCTGCTCCGCCGCGTGCTTCTGTTTCAGCTGATTTTGTCCGAAATCCGGTAGCAGCACGGTATTGTAATGCGCAGGATCACTCGCCTGACGCAGGATCAGGCTGTCTGTCTTGCTCGACAGTTTCCAGTGAATCGAGCGGATGTCATCTCCCGGCGTATAATCCCGGATATCAAACATTTCACGGATCGCTTCCCTTTCGGTTCTGAACCATTCCTGTGTACCTGGGAATACCGGCCGCCGTGCGGGAAAGCTGCACCTGAAGCCGGCGGTGTTTCGAATAAACGACGGCGCTCGCAAAGTTCCAGCGTATCAATCTCCGTGCAGAACAGTCTTAAAAAGTCATACGCCCGGATCTGGCTGCATGTAACCTCAATTTCTCCGCAGAGCGGAATCGTTTCTTTCATCGCAAAACAATTGGCCCGGCCCGACAGCGGCAGGATCAGTCTCGTCTGCTCTGTCGTCTGGAACATTTCATTCTGGATGGTGAGGTCCATCTGGATACAGCGCAGAAACCACGGACTCTTCTGCGTTCTGACCGTAATTTCAAGCGGAAGCTCTTCGCCTCCGCGCACGCCTTTTCCGACCTTCAGCCTCACTTCCAGATCCCGGCATTCCTGATGCATGCCGATACCGACGACAAGTGCAATCAGGATCAGGGCAGTGCCCGCATAAAGAAGGAACGGCTCACTGAAGAAAAAGAAAACAGGAACATCGCACCCGCCGTGAGGATATACCCCAGTCGATTTTTCCACATAGCGGTTTACCTCTGCTTCCGGTCTTACCTTCATCATGATCTCCTCGAGAAGTGCTCTCGCTGTCAGGCCGTCGACCTGTGCCTGCGGACGGAGAACGAGACGGTGTGCGCAGACATCACAGAAGATTCTCTGAACATCCTCCGGCACGACGTAGTTGCGCTCCCGAAGAACCGCTCCCGCACATGCCATACGCACCGGCGCCTGAACGCCTCGCGGAGAAATACCAAGCTCGATCAGCGGATGGTTTCTCGTCGCTTCACAGAGACGGATCGCATAGCTTAAAAACAGCGTCCGTCATCTTGACAGAACTCAGGTAATCTCTCACTTCCATAATATTCTGCGCTGTCGTTACCTCGCGCAGATCGGCAAGCGGATTGCTGTACTTCTGAGAGTGAATGATCTTCATCTGGTTTTCCAGGCTCGGATAGCCGATGGAAAGGCAGACCATGAAACGGTCCAGCTGGGATTCCGGCAGCGGCTGTGTTCCGGCAAAACCGAGCGGGTTCTGTGGTGCGATGCAGATGAACGGTTCCGGCAGCATATGCGTTACGCCGTCCACACTGATCGTATGCTCCTCAAGCACCTCAAGAAGCGCCGACTGTGTTTTCGGTGAGGTACGGTTAATCTCATCCGCCAGAAGAAGCTGGCAGTTGGTAGCTCCGTCGCGGTACTCGAACTGGTTTGTCTCGCGGTTGAACATGTTAAAACCGGTGATGTCTGACGGAAGCGTGTCGGTGGTGAACTGGATTCGTTTGTGGGAAAGTCCAAGCACTTTGGAAAAGGCGACAGCCAGTGTCGTTTTCCGACGCCCGGGCAGTCCTCCAAAAGGACGTGTCCGCCGGCGTAGATAGTCATCAGTACCTTTTCTACAATTTCATTTTTCCGATAAAGGCCTTGTTGACCTCTGCAATAATCTGTCTGGACTGCTCCACTATCATTCCTGTACTTCCTCCTCATCTGCGCTTTCTGGTTCGGACTGCACTGCCGTCTCTGCTTCTGTTTCCGCAGACCCTGCCTCCGATGCGCTCTCTGTTTTTCTTCTGATTCGGTGTTTCTTCTATGGTATCTGTAGTGTCAGTTGTGTTTGTCGTATCTGTGCTGTCATCCGGAACGGCTGTGTCATCACTGTCAGCTCCATCGTCATCTGTTTCTGGTGTCTGATCCGGCTCTTCCGATCCCGAAACCGCGGAATCTGCGCGAAATCGGGTCGAGATCCATCATCACACGCAGGCGGTTTTCACGGCAAGCAGCCGTTTTCCGGTCTCCTCATACACTTCAGATCTGTCGGCTCTTTGCCGTCCACGGAAAGCTCCGCACGGATATCCGCCAGCATCTCATCAGATTAGCATAGCCTGCCATCGGGTACATCCAGGCGTTGATATAATCATTCTCGGCACCCAATGCCACCATAATCTGAATCTTACTCTCATCATCGCCGAAGCCCGGAACGGTTCTTCTTTTCGACCATCCCATCAGCTCCATCGGTGTGCCGCTCTCAAAATAGATATAGAAACGATTGTTTTTCGCTCCGTTAAATGCATTGGTCGAAAGACCGGCAATGTAATCCGGCACAATCACGCCCTGCAGGTCTGCGCAGAAACGGAACATTCCTGTTCCAATGTAATCCGGGTACCAGCCGTCCGGCAGATCCAGATCCGGTCCGGACAGGTAAACAAATTCCGTAGAGGACGGTGCACCGATCATCGTGATCATATCGTAATTCACGCGGTACGGATAAAACCGGTCGGCTCGGAAACCGTCTCGATACCGAGCGTTCTGCGGATGCAGTTTTCGCTTCTTCATCAGGGTTTCCTTCAGAATCTGATCGACCGTTTCATCCGCCGGGAACTCCCAGGTCTCCCAGTTCATGTTGTTCCACTGAATATCAGTCCACATGTTCTGATAAGCGGAATCATCCCGAAATCGTAATAGCCCGCATACAGATAACGCCACTCTTTGATATAGTTTCCTCAGAGCCCTCCGGCACATTGAGCCGTAGCCGTTCGGACTCTTCTTCCTGCGTCCAGTTATAGTTGAACTGGAATCCCATACTGCCGTAGATACCGGTCTGGGGTGCATAGTAATCAGAAAGCGTAATTTCAGAAAGTTCATCACAACCCGTAAACATTCCTGCAAAGATGGTCGATGTTTTCTCCCATATTTCCAAACGAGGCACTGCGCAGGCTGCTGCAGTTTTCAAATGCTGCCTCGTCGAGGCAAACCGACACGCCAGGTGCTTCCACACTTTCCAGTTTTGTGCATCCGGCAAATGCATACGATCAATATAAGAATTCTCATTCAGTACAAGATCTCCGCCGATCTCGGAAGCCTGGAACGCTCCCGCATCGATAGCCCAGAGATTCGGGCTCGCTGCCCAGTTGACGCTGTAGGAACCATGGTAAGCGAAGGTTTCCGCAAACGCGCGGCGGAAAATCTCAATCGTTGTATCCGGCAGCTCCAGCGTATCCGACAGAATCAAACCGGAACGGAGTGCCAGCCACATGCCGGACTCTTCATTGGTTCCGTAAAGAACACGGGTATTTTCCCCGACCGTCGCCACATCGTAGCCTGTTACGTTCGAATCCTCCGTAAAGCTGAGCGCCGTATCCGGATAGCCTTCGGAATTTGTCGGCACATAAAAATACGAGGTTCCATACGAATCGACAATCTCCGGGCTGTATCCCTCTGCCGTCGTACACTCCATGGCATTGAATGCGGCAAAACGGATCGATGTACAGCCGTCCAGCGCCTGGTTTCCGATCGAAATCGTATCGGTGCTCCGGCTTAAGATGCCCTGCAGCGACGTACAGTTGTAAAATGCCTGATAGCCGATCGATTTTACGCTCTCCGGCAGCGTAACCCACTGCAGACCCGTGCAGTTTGCAAACGCTGCATCGCCGATCGCGGTAATCTGCACTTCCGTGCCGTCCTCCGCCGTCACAGCACCGTCAAACGCTGTCACATCCGAAGGTGCGCTGATCAGCTCGCCGGTCACAATGCCGTCCTGCTCCGTTCTCGCATAATGGTATCCCTCTTTCGAGATGCCGACGAGTTCCAGCGTAATCTCTTTTTCTGCGCCGGCCGCCCGGAGCTGTTCTTTCAGCACGCGGTACTGTGTCATCGTATAACAGCGCACCGTCTCGATGCCGCTCTTTGCCAGTGCATCTGCTTCCAGGGATACCGCTGTACCGCTCTGCGGCAGAATCAACGTGGTAATATTCGGGGTATTGGCAAAGGCAAAATCACCAATCACATTAACATCATTCGAGAGCTGGATGCTCGTTCTGTCTGCCTTTAATACGCGGCGCAGCACTCCATCGCTGCTGACGATCGTATCGTCTTTTACAGTATAAGTCACATCCGGCTCTTCCTCGGATGCCACGCAGTTGTCCACGCCCTTTTGCAAGTACGGCGCTGTACGTCTGCAGAAATTCCTCCAGCGTCTCATCCTTTACGATGATTTTGCAGTGATTCAGGTATTCGTAATTGGCACTCGGAAGATCCTCAATCTCATCTGCTTCCAGATGCAGCTCCTTAATCTGATTCTCGGCGCTGATGCGGATTTTCGTGACCTCTTTCGCAGCGGTCACTTTTTCTGCGTCATACGGGGATTCCGATCAGCTCTGTGCCTGCTTTATTGGTCAGAATGCCTGCTTCATTCGACGCATATACCGGTTGTTTTCATCCACCTGATATCCCTTGTCCACACGGAGTCCGTCATTCAGCGTATCGATGTAGTACACGGTATCCGGCACAGCCAGATAGTCGGCGGCAAGACCGGAATCCGGGTCGATGTTGATCGCCTGCACGTATTCCGGAACCGTCAGGGTCTCGCAGCGGTGCTTCTCTTTCCAGCCGCTTCCGAAACTGCCGCCAGGGAAGAAAAAGCCACTTTCCTGATAATCGGTCAGCGTCTGCAGGTAGGCAAGATTGCTGTAATCATCGCCGACTTCCATATCCTCCGACATCCAGAAATGCTGCATCTGTACCGTATAGTGGGAATCCAGAAACCATCTTTTCCGGCTCGAGAATATGGCGTCCGTCTGTGGGATAATAAAACCACGGAACAAGCTCGCCGTCCTCCGCCCAGCCTGGAAACAGGCTCGTAAGCTGCGTATCATTTCCAAGCAGATACAACTGATACAGAAACAGATTCATCTTCTGTCCGCTCTCCGGATGCTGTTCCTCATTCAGAATTTTGCTCGTATCAAGAACCGTTTCTCCCTCCTGCACTGTCTCAGAAAGAATGAAAACGCGGTTTGGCGCGACAAAATATTTAATTTTTCTCTCATTCCACTTCTCATCCTCCGTGGAAAAACGATACTGTACCCGGATCATCATCTGCGCAATGCCCGCATCGCCGGACGGAATGGTAACTGGGAAATCGCTGGTCAGGTCTCGCCGCCGTCAAAGGAAAGGGCATCGATGCGGATATATTTGTCCAGATCGTCTGCACCCCAGACATACCGTGTTCCATCGCTTCCAATCACATACGTATCCAGTCCGTTGTAAATCTGCTCCTGGTCAACGGTCTGACCGCAGTAGAACGCCTGCGCCTCTTCCGATCTGCTGATTGATCAGAACACTGCCGCCGTTATCTTCTGCTTCATTTGGCTGCCTGGAAGGCGTGACACCGTCCTGATACGGCTTTGTCGTTGTTCCGGTGATGAGGCCGTCGCTTGGCTGCCCTTCGAGGTCGTCGGATCCTTTACCGTGTTGGAAAGGCCGCGTCGGCTGCACCGGTGTCTCAGCCGGTGCCGGCGTGATGATCGGTTCTTCCGGTGTCTCGGTCGGATTCGGGAGAATTCCCGGCGTTACACTCGGCGCCGGTGTCAGACGGCGTGAGCGGATCCTGCGTTCGCTGCTGGACGGTGTTGTGGTTCCATTCCTGTCTCCATCTGTGTTTCCATTCGTATTTCCATTATTGTTTCCCGCCGGGATCGTTCCATCGTTTCCGCGGATCGTCACGTCCGCATCACTTGGATTTTCTGTCACATGGTACGTCTCATCCGGCTGATTCTGCTGCGGATTCTGCAGTTCCGTCGTCGGTGCACCATCGGATTTCTTTGTTTCCTCTCCGTTCTGCTCCTCATCGATTCCGACAGTCGTCTCGTTCCTGTCTCCTGCTGAACTTTCTGATCTTCAAAGAGATAATCCGCCTGGTTCTGCAGATCGGCTCCCTGATTCTGTTCGCTGTTTTTCTGCTGCAGCAGACGGCTCTCCTCATCGGAAGCGGAATCCTGGTGCTCCAGCGCATTTTCATCGTTCTCAAACACGACCTTATTTGCCTGGAAATCCTTTCTTCCGTCGGTCGGTGTAAATTCCATCCCTGTTTATAGGCAGAAACCATGGCTACCGTTCCTGCCGCAATCACCGGAACCGCCGCAATGGCGATTCCTGCTTTTTCTTATCAATCTTTTTTTCATTATCTACCCATGCTTTTCTCTGAGAAAACCTCCTACACTGCGCTGCAGTGCTTCAAAGTCAACCGGTTTTGTATAATGTCCATTCATGCCGCTCTCGATGGAAAGCCGTTCGTCCTCGGTGAACGCATCGGCGGAAGCGCAAAAGATCAGGATGCTTCCGGCATCCGGCCGGTCAGTGCACGGATCGTTCTGGCTGCCTTCCGGCCGTCCATCACCGGCATCTGCACATCCATCAGGATAAAGTCGTAATAGTTTTCCGGATGGGATGCAAATTTGTCGACAGCAATCTGGCCGTTTTCTGCCACATCGACCTCGGCTCCCATCTCATTTAAAAATTCCACAGCAACGATGGCATTGATCTCGTTGTCCTCCGCCATCAGGATGCGGCGGCCGCGGAATACATTTTCGTTTTCTTCTTTCTGGCCGGCTCCGCCGTTTCCTGTGGCTGCCGCTGCAGGCTGCTGCCTCCTCCGGCTCAGCGACCGGCAGACTGATAAACACCGTGAAGTCCGAACCCTCGCCCTGCTTGCTCTTTACGACAATCTCACCGCCCATCAGCCGCACAAGATTGTCGGTGATTAGCCATACCAAGGCCGCTTCCGCCGTACTCCCTGGTGATGTGCTCACCCTCCTGCTCAAACGGCCGGAAAATGCGGCTGATGAATTCGGTTTTCATACCGATTCCGGTGTCGTGCACGCAGATCATCAGATCGGCTTTTCCGTTCTGGAGCATCATCTGGCGGAAGGTTACGGTGATTTCGCCCTCTTTTGTAAATTTCACGGCATTGGACAGAAAGTTGATGATAACCTGGCTCAGGCGGAGTTCATCGCCCTTGACGTAATCGACGGTCATATCCTCAAATTTGACTTCGTAGTGAACGCTGCGTGCCTCCAGCGTTTTGGCAAACATGTCGTAGAGATGCTCACCCAGTTTTTGAGGCTGAACGCTTTGCACTCCAGTTCCACTTTTCCAGCCTCGATCCTCGACATATCGAGAATGTCGTTGATGAGGAAAGCAGATGGTCGGAAAGCTCTCCGGCCTTTGTCAGATACTGCATCGCCGGATTCTGCGGAGCGAGTTTTCCGCGCGCTAATGCCAGCATACCCATGATACCGTTCATCGGGTACGGATTTCATGCGACATCTGGGAGAGGAACGTTGTCTTTGAACGGCTCTCCTCCTGTGCCAGAAGAAGTTCTCTCTGGTATTCTTTTTCTTTCTCATAGTGCGCGGTAATATCCTGGAAAGAAAACAGATCGTATTTTCCATTTCCGCAGCGTGTGATCCGTGTCTGGAAGCGGTTGCCGTTTTTTATGCAGAATCTCTAAGGTAAATGGCTCTGCCCCGTCCCATGCAAGATATTTGCTCCACAGATGGTTTCCTTCGCGGATATCCATTGCCATATTCCGAAGGCAGGTCACATCCTCCTGAAGTTTCTGCAGGGTCACGCCGATCGTCTCTTCAATATTTTCGGTCAGGTAAACCGGCATTTTGTCCGCGGTGCGCAGCATCAGCCACGCCTCCCCCTCTTCTTTTCCGATTTCATCGAGGAAAACGCGCTCTGCTCCGCCAAAGGATGGCCGCTTTTCTTTTTTCCGTTTCCGCTGCAGTCCCGTTCCAAGCAGTACGACTGCGGCGATTCCTTCCACACAGCCGACTGCAATCAGCGGCAGATTTCCGCCGAACACAGCCAGAAGATCCGTTATTTCTTTTATCATCATTTTGCCTTTCTGTTGGCCGGAACAATGGAACCTGCAAGCGCGGGAAGTCCTTTTCCCTAACCGTAAAAACCCTTGTAATTTTTAGCCATATACAATAAATTATATCTCTTATGTCGAAAAGTGTCTACTATAATTATGTATTTCTGTGACTGTCTTTCACGGATATTTTCTTTCACTTGTTTTTCTGTTGTTCCTTCCTCCATTTTTGCTCTGCCTTAACTCCTAAAGACCATCCCAGAAAAACGCAAGTATTTTAGTACTCAGATACGCCCCTTTCATCGGGCTTGCTGCGTGGAGGCTGAAAAGACGGAGTACGCCTTTTTGTATTTCGGCTCGCGCGGTTTCCAGTTTTGGCGGCGTTCTTTTAAAGATCGCATCGATTTCTTCCATGGACTTGCGCTCACCGGCGATTCCGATAATGTTAAGTTTTCGTTCCTTCACATCAATCTCAATCAAATCCCCTTCCTCGACGAGTGCGATCGGGCCGCCGTCTACAGCTTCGGGACTGCAGTGGCCGATAACCGGGCCGGTGGAGGCGCCGGAGAAACGGCCGTCGGTGATAAGCGCGATGCTCTTTCCAAGCTCTTTGTCGCTGCTGATTGCCTCGGAAGTATAGAACATCTCCGGCATACCGCTGCCTTTCCGGGCCTTCGTAGCGGATGAAGACGGCGTCGCCTTTCTGAACCTTATGTTTCAGCACGGCATCGAGGCACTCCTCCTCGCTGTCGAACGGTCGGGCACGGAGGACGGCGTGGAACATTTCTTTCCGGGCAGGCCGTGTGTTTGATGACGGCTCCCTCCGGCGCAAGGTTTCCGCCCAGAACAGCGATGCTGCCGTCCGTTCCGATCGCCTTGTCATACGGGCGGATAATATCTTCTTTTGTAATCGAAGTTCCATACCGCTCATTAAATTTTGCGAGCCATCGCTGCACTTCTCATAAAATCCATTTTCACGAAGCTCCGCCAGATTTTCTCCGAGCGTCTTTCCAGTCACCGTCATCACATCGAGATGCAGATGATCTTTGATTTCTTCCATAATCGCCGGAACGCCGCCCGCATAATAGAAGCACTCTGCCGGCCATCTTCCCGCCGGGCGGACATCGAGCAGATACCGCGCGTTGCGGTGCAGACGATCGAATGTGTCGCCGGTGATCTCGATACCGAACTCATGCGCAATGGCCGGGATGTGCAGCAGGCAGTTGTGCTTCCCGAAATTGCCGCGTGGACAAGAATCGCATTCTCAAAACTCTCTTTCGTCACAAGATCGCTTGGCCGCATATGCTCCATCTGTGCCAGTTTTACCGCCTGGCGGCCTGCCTCCCGTGCATATGCCAGAAGATCCGGGCTTGTCGCCGGCATCAGAGCGCTTCCAGGCAGGGCGAGGCCGAGTGCCTCCGCCATGATCTGCATCGTGGATGCCGTTCCGATAAACGAACAGGCACCGCAGCTCGGGCAGGCATTGCATTTCGCCCAGTCGAGCTTCTCCTCGTCGATCTCACCGCGCTCAAATTTTGCGCTGTACATGCCAAGCTGCTCCAGTGTCAGCATCTCCGGTCCCGCATTCATCGTTCCGCCCGGCACAACAACCGCCGGAATATCGACACGCGCAAGGCCGATCAGATTGCCCGGCATACCCTTGTCGCAGCTCGACAGATAGACGCCGCCGTCAAACGGTGTCGCATTCGCGTGGATCTCGATCATATTGGCGATCATCTCGCGGCTCGCAAGACTGTAGTTGATGCCATCCGTTCCTGGCTCTCGCCGTCACAGATGTCGGTGCAGAAATACCGCGCCCCGAAGCCCCCCGCTTCCGCAACGCCTTTCCGCACTTCCTCGACCAGCAGATTTAAGTGGCCGCTTCCCGGGTGGCTGTCCCCGTACGTACTCTCCACCATAATCTGCGGTTTTCAAGATCCTCTTTTTCCATCCTGTTCCAATCCGGAGCGGATCCATCTCCGGTGCAAGTTTCCGCATTTCCTGACTCTTCAGCATTTCCTTCTCCTCCGCTGTTTTTTTAGGTATTAAAAATACTCTTTCTGCTTTTCACTATAGCAATCCCTGTATTTGATTGCAGACAAAAAGCTGCAGTCTGCGGGATTCCCCACAGACCACGCAGCCTCTCTGAACAGCTCACAGATTTCTCTGTTTTCTGTTTGCCTGCTTCCGCAGATAATTTCCAATGCTTGTAAAACTAAGCAGCGTCACAATCAGAAAAACACCCGGGATCAGAATGATCCACCATGCCTTTGTCATCAGCGCGCTTTTTCCGAAAGTGACAGCATGCTGCCCCAGGAAATCACCTCCAGCGGAAGACCGATTCCCATAAAACTCAGTGTGGATTCTGCTACAATCGCACTTCGGATGTTCATAACCACCATAAACATAATAGACGAAAAAAGTTCGGTGCCAGATGGTGCCATAAAATATAGAAAAAACTGCCTCCCCATACAGCGCGACGCAATCACGTATTCACTGTTCCGGATCTGCCGTACTTCGGTCCGCACAACCTTTATGTCTTGTCCAGCTTGTCATTCCGATCACGGCAGAAATCGTAATCACATTGGATTTTCCCGCAGCGGCCAGAAGAAAAATGACAAGAAGAAGAGTCGGCACCGACAAAAAGATCTCGGTCAGCCGCATCAGAAGTGCGTCCAGCCACGCCGGTGCACATCCGCTGACTGCGCCGAAGAGAACGGCAATCACAGTGGAAATCAGCGTAGAAAGCAGACCGATCGCCAGCGATATTCTGCCGCCGTACCAGATCATCGAGAAAATATCTCTTCCCATCGTATCGGTTCCAAACAGAAATTCCCCGGCACGGCATGACGGAACAGTTTTTCAGATCCATATATAAGGGATCCTTCGTCATGATCTGCCGACAGAAAAGGCAGCCCAGCACAAGAAGACCCAGAAAAAGCTCTGCTGCCACCGGCCGGTCCTGATACCATTTTTTTTTTTTTTCTGCTTCTGTTTTTTTTCTGCAGGCCTCTCTCTGCAAATTGAAATAATTGTGTTTTTCTGTCACAGCATCATTACCTCCGATGTTTCTGCCGCTTCTTTCTCCCGCATCCGCGGATCAATTCTCTCGTTGATGATCTGTGCCGCCATATTGCATAGAATCACAACGATTCCGGACATCAGGCAAAGCAGCATCAGAAGATTGTAATCTTTGTACCGTGCGCTCTCATACGCCAGCGTTCCGATACCGGGATACGAGAAAACCGTTTCTACAATATAGGTTCCCCCAGCACATGCGGAACAGAAATGGCCATGATGCCAAGATACGACGGAATCGTATTCCGCAGGCAATGCCGGAACAGAACCGTCTTTCGTTTCAGCCCCTTGGCTCTTGCCAGAAGCACATACTCTTCCGCACTTCATCCAGAATTTTATTGCGGATCATGTATGCGTAATACCACAAATGACTCAGCACTACGACCGTCATCGGCAGGATCAGATGACAGACACGGTCAGAAAAAAATCTGCCTGTTTTCCAACAGAGTAGGCACCGGAACTCGGCAGCCATTTGAGCTGCATGGAAAAAACAAGAATCAGAAGCAGCGACAGCCAGAATTCCGGAATACATCCCGTGATGGTTCCCACCTTACAGATGATGCGGTCCAGCCATGTATCTTCCTTCCATGCACAGAAGAATTCCAGAAGCAGCGCGAGGGTGAAAATCAGCAGAAACCCAATGCCGCCAAGCACCAGCGTATTTCCAATTCTTCCCTCGATCACGCGTTACATCCATTTTATATTTGTACGAAATTCGAAATCCCCCCTGCAGCGCATTGCCTGCCCAGCGGATATACTGTACGGAAATGGGATCCTTCAGTCCCAATTTTTCTTCGGCCCACACTCTTTCTTCGGGCGTCATTTTTCCACGCGGTCTCCGTAATATGATACCAGCGGATCTCCCGGCGCAAGCCTTGAAATATAAAATACGAGCACAGACAGCAGCAGAACACTTGCCAGAAATGCCGCTGCTTTTTTTCCATAGTAAAGCACTCTGTTCCGGCTTTTCATCCTGCATCGCCTCCCTCCATCAGCACAAAATGATCTTTTTCCACTTCCCGCAGTGTTCCCGTCCGGGGAAATTCTGTATTGGAAAAATCCGGTACAGCTCTCGCTCTTTCCCTTCGCGGATCCGGAATCGGAATGGCCGCGATCAGTGCTTTCGTATATGGATGCAGCGGATTTTCAAACACGGCTCGCGCCGGGCCGGTCTCCACCAGTTTTCCATGGTACATCACACCTACTCTGTCACACAGAAATTCGACCATATCCAGATCATGCGCAATAAACAGGAACGAAAAACCGTGCTCCTTCTGCAGATGACGGAACAGATTCACAATCTGTGCCTGTATCGACGCGTCCAGCGATGCAATCGGTTCATCCGCCACCAGAAGCTCCGGCTCCATCGTCAGTGCCCGTGCAATCGCAACGCGCTGCCGCTGTCCGCCGGACAATTCTCCCGGATATTTTTTCAGATATTCCGGATCCAGCCCCACGTATTTCATCTGGAATCTGGCTTCCTCCTCATAGCTTCCCCGCAGCGGCCGGATTTTCTGCACGCGCATCGGCTCCTCAATAATGTCGCGGACCTTCATCTTCTGATTCAGACTGGAACCGGAATCCTGAAAAATCATCTGGCGTGTCGTCTGCAGCATTTTTTATTTTTCCGAACTGGCCTCTGTCGCAGGTATCAATCCCTTTATAATAAATCTGGCCGGCATATGGCTGATAAATATTCATCACACAGCGTGCAACGGTAGATTTTCCGGAACCGGATTCTCCTACCAGTCCAAAAAATTTCTCCTCTTCGAATCTGAAACGATACATCATCGACTGCCTTGACTGCTGTTTTCCGGGACAGTGGAAAATATGGATCAGATGACGCACATCCAGCAAAATCTCATGTTCCATCTGTGTTTCCTCCTATCGGCGGCACAACCTTCGGTGCTCTCATCCAGCAGCCATGTTGCCGCATAATGGCTGTCTGTGACCCGGAACATCGGCGGCTCCTCCTCAAAATCAATTTCCAGCGCATAAGCATTGCGGCTGGCAAAGGCATCGCCCTTCGGCGGATGGAGAAGAGACGGCGGCATTCCCGGGATAGACGGCAGGCTTTCTTTTCCCCTCGAAAACGCCGGTATGGAACGCAGCAGTCCCCACGTATACGGATGACGGGGATCATAGAAAATCTCATCCACGGTTCCAATCTCTACTATTTTTCCCGCATACATGACCGCTACCCGGTCTGCGATCCGCGCTACAACGCCAAGGTCATGTGTGACAAAGACCGTCGCCGTTCCCAGTTTTTTTTCTGAATTTCCCGAAGCAGGTCCAGAATCTGTGCTTGAATCGTCACATCCAGCGCTGTCGTCGGCTCATCAGCAAACAGAATTTCCGGATTGCCCGCCAGCGCAATCGCCAGTACGATCCGCTGCCGCATTCCGCCGGAAAAGTGATACGGATATGCCTTTTTCCGCTCTTCTGCCTGCTCGATTCCCACCAGCTGCATCAGTTCTGTCACTCTCTGTTCCACTTCTTCTTTTCCCATGTCTTTCTGATGCGCCCGCACTGCCTCTGCAATCTGCGCTCCGACTGTCATCGTCGGATTTAAGGAAGTCATCGGATTCTGGAAAACCATCGAGAACAGTTTTCCCCGCAGTTCCCGCATTCTTCGCTCCCCGTATCCTGCAATTTCTTCTCCATTGACCAGAATTTTTCCGTTTTTGATCTTTGCATTCTCCGGCAGCAGCTTCATAATGCTTTTGCAGAGCACACTTTTTCCGCAGCCTGACTCGCCTACAACAGCGAGCACCTCACCTGCATTCAGGGGAAAAGCTGACATCGCGGACCGCCTGTACTTCCCCCTCATCCGTAAAAAGCTGACGGAAAGATGTTCCACTTTTTAATCGTTCCTTCATTCCATTTTTCTCCTGTACAGACAAAAAGGAGGTAACCATACCTCCCTTCGTCTGCTTTTTTTTTTTATTCTTCGATTGTCCAGTCCTGAATATTCCAGAAAATACCAACGCCGTGGTGGCCCAGCACCGTGTCTTTGGAAATTCCCTGAATACCGGAATCTGCCACATAATTTGCATCAATATAACAGATGAATGCATAGGCCGGATCTTCTGCCAGTTCTTCCTGGAATTTTCCGTAATATTCTTTCCGCACTTCCGGATCGTCACTCTGGCGGGCAAGAGACAGATACTCATCTACTTTTTTCATTGGAATAGCTCGAATAATTCGCCCCTTTGTCCGTGCCGAAAACCTTATATGTATGATCGTCCGCATCGAACGGGCTTCCCCAGCCGATCAGACAGGCCATCTGTCCGCCCCAGTCCATCTGTGCCGGAATTTCTACGGTACAGTTGATTCCGGTTTCCCGCAGCTGCTGTGCTGCTGCCTGGGCAATATCAATGCGGTCCTGCTCGCCGGACATGACGCTGATGACAAAACCGATCTCCTCGCCGTCCCGCTCATAGAAACCATCGCTGTTTCTGGTGCATCCGGCCGCTTCAGAATTTCCTGTGCTTTTTCCGGATTGTAATCATAGTGTTCTACATTTTCGTTATTATAAATGTTACGCTGCAGAGGACTGTATGCCGGCATTCCCTCGCCAAAGTACCAGAATCAATGATCGCCTGACGTTCAATAGAATAGCATACCGCCGGAATGATGTCTCTGTTTTTCGTCCAGTAATCATTTGCAAAAGTTAAATAAGATTCCGCGGTAATCTGCCGTTGTCATATCGTAGCAGGTAAAACCGTCTTTTTCTTTGAAATTCTGTGCATTTTTCGGGTCAAGCAGCGCCAGATCCAGTTCGCCGGATTCCAGCTGCATTGCCTGTGCATTATCATCGGTACAATTTTGAAAATGACCTTGTCAATCTTTGGTGCACCGAGGTAATAATTTTCATTTTTGTCAGAACGATCGACTGGCCTTCATCCCAGCTTTCCAGCTTGTACGGACCTGTTCCGACCGGTGCTCGGAAGAAATCCGACTCCTGCATATTTTCACCTTCCAGCAGGTGCTTCGGCAGGATGGCCATCGTCATGTATTCCAGGAAAGCCACGTTCGGCTCGGAAAGGCGGAAGGAAACGGTGCTGTCATCTATAACTGTAATCTCTTCTACATCCTCATAATTTGGTGCATTTTCAGATCCGTTTTCCGGATCCATGATCGCTTCGATGGTGAATTTTCATCATCCGCCGTAAATTTTTCTCCATCATGCCATTGGATGCCATCCCGGATATGAAAGGTGTAGGTGCAGGTTTCTGCATCGTACTCCCATTTTCTGCCAGACCCGAACAATGTTGTCATCCGCATCGTGTGCGGTCAGTCCGTTGAACAGCAGTAGATTAATTTCACCGTGCTCATCCATCGCCGGATTAATCCTGGTATAATCAAGCAGAACCGTAAACCAGGGTCGTCTCTTCCTCCCCTGTCTGGCCGGAAGAAACTTCCGTCTCTGTTTTCGACAAATCTGTACTGTTGCTGTTTTTCCCGCTGTCCTGACCGCATGCCGCAAGGGATGCTGCAAGAACACCATCAGCATCAAAGATAATATTTTCTTTTTCATCCTTTTCCTCCCATTTTCAGACCGTTTTACCCGGACTGACCGCTTTTTTGCTTTGTACTCCCATGATCTGCGCGCCTGATCCATGTACTGTTCGTTCATTATATTTGATATTTCAGGCTCTCACAAGCCGGGTGGGGGGATTTTTTTCTTTTCTTGTAAAGTTAATCGTCTCATGCAGAGAGTTGCCCGTTTCTTTTTTGTTATCCTATTTTCTTTACCCTATCATCATCCGTAACCGCATTCACCGCTTTCGCCACAAAGCTGATCGTCTTTTCATTGAACACTTCCCCGTCTTTTGAGATCGAAACGTGTGCGAGTCCGATCTCATCTTTCTCGCTCGCTTCGGTGCTGCCCATGAGGGTTGTCCATTTGATATGGACATCGTCGGCAGTGATGGCGTGGTCGCATGTTACGATGTACTGTGCTTCATCGAACAGCGGCGAATTGATTCCGCATAGACGATGATGTCGTTGTTTTTTCCCTGATAGACGCGCACGGTATAATTTACCAGGTCTTTTTTTCATCCGTAATATAGTCCTTGTTCGGCGATACGGTTTCTTCGCAGATCAGGCTTGCATCTTTTGGAATGGTATTCTTCTCTTTCGTTTTGGTCATCCGATCATCAGCATACAGTTGCAGAGCGCTGCGATCAGAACTGCAAGCAGCAGGATTTTTTATTCTATGTTTCATTGTTTTCTCTTCCTTTTCCCATGTCATAGTTTGTCACTGATGTTTCATTTCCATTATACATGATTCCCCAAAATAAAACGCAAAAATGCATCCGCCCCCGTAAAAGCCTTTTTGAAAAAATTTCTCAAAGAAAAAGTTTTCCATTTTGTTCCAAATATGTTATGCTATACTATCCGTTAGACAATTTAACTTGATGCACTCTCGCAATAAAGGAGGTCCTGCATGCCTTTAAATTTAACCGTTTTCAATCAGTTTTACGCCATCAATAAAATCTGCGGCCAGGAAAAGCAGCGTCATTATCTGGAGTCGCTTTGGGTTTGTTCCCGGGGCCAGGATTTCGATTCTGTCGGACTTCACGGTTATTATCTCGTCATGGTGAAGGGCAGTAAAATCGGGCTGGATAAGAGTCTGGCCAAGAAAATTATTGTGTATGCCAGCTGAACCGATGGCAGAGTTCGCTTTTGCATACGCATTTAGAAAGTATGGAGTATTATGGAAAAGAACAAAAAATCATCAAACTGTGCTATCTGCAGATCGCATTCTATGTCGTCTTTCTGACATCGCTGCTTCTGCATTTCAAGCGTGGGCTGGATCATCGCGCCTTTGCGCTTCTGATTATCCTTACGCTGCTCGGCTGCGCCTCTGCACTGACGCTTACCGATTATCTGAAAAGCCTGATCCGCCGCTCCGGCTTTGATGTCGCCGGCGTGCACGATAAAAAGTCGCTGGAAGAAAAGCTCCTCCAGCTTCAGAACGCGGACGATACACTCGATGTCGGCGTGATGATGTTTGATATGAACAATTTAAAGATGATCAACGACACGTACGGCCACGAAGAAGGCGACGTCTTTATCCAGACCTTCGCCTCCTATCTGACCCGCATTCTGACCGAGGACAGCTTTCTGGCGCGGTTCGGCGGTGATGAATTTGTCATTGTGCAGAATCATGCAACCTGGAACCAGCTGGAGCAGATGAATCTTCAGCTGCAGACGATGATCGACACCTACAACCAGACGGCGGATCACCCGCTGAGCTATGCCGTCGGATATGAGCTGAGCTGCAAAAATCATTATTATCTGATCATGGATCTGCTGCAAATGGCGGACGAAAAAATGTACCAGGACAAGCGGTATAAAAACAGCTCCAGAAAAACGGACCTCTCGCCGCCCGCCGCAGTATGCTTGCTGAGAGCATTTCCACGGATTCTTTAAAAGAAAAATTTTTACGCTTCTCAATAACAGAAGCGAAGAAAAGCAGTACGCCTTTCTGATGACGGATGTCGACAATTTTCATCTGATCAACGATTACTGGGGTTATGAGACGGGTACGAACATTCTGAATTTCATCCTGAAAAAGCTGGAACTCTTTCCGCAGACACTCTTTGTGAACCGCTATCACTCCGATATCTTTGTCGGCATTATCGATATCACCTGGCAGGATCCGGCCGTGGTGCGGGAAAAGATTTCCGCCTATCACAAGCAGGCGATCCGCTTCTTCCACGATCGGAATATCCGCATTTCCATGGACGATTTCGGATCGGGGTATTCTTCTTTGAATTCGCTGAAGGATATTCTTTTGATGAAGTCAAGATCGACAAACATTTCCTCTCGGCGGGCCTTTCCGAAAAAGGAAAAATTTGAAGAGCTGATCGCTTGACAAAGTCCGAATTCTATACTATGGTTATCTTGCCCGGTAGTTACTACCGATTCAATTCTGTTATCAACTTTGTTGGGAGGTATGCATGATGTATTCCATGAAAGAAGCCTGCGTTCAGACAGGCATGTCGTATGAAACCCTGAAATTTTACTGCAAAAGAAGGCCTCGTCCCGAACGTAAAACGCGACAGCCACAATTACCGCGTTTTCGACGACCGCGACATCAAATGGATCCAGAGCCTCGGCTGCCTGAAGCGCTGCGGCATGACGCTGGCGGAAATGAAAGAATATCTCGCCTACTGCCTCGAAGGTCCATCCTCCATTCCGGAGCGTAAAGAAATTCTCGCGGTAAAAAAAGAAGCGCTGCTCGCATCGATGGAAAAACTGCAGAAAGCCATCGATTATATCGACTGGAAACAGAATTTTTACGATGATGTCCTGTCGGGAAAAATCGAATATCACAGCAATCTGATTTCCGATGAAGAGATTGCACAGAAGGCACAGTAGTCCTTCCTATCCTATGCAAAAAACGGCGCCGATCTTTTACAGATCAGTGCCGTTTTCTCATTTTTTCTCTTCTTTCCTCCACCGTCTCCATGCGTCGTCTGTGGAGCTATTCATTTACTTCGTCTGCGGTCCGCATACTCTGTCCGAAATCGACGATGTGCCACAGGATTTTTGCTCCCAGGATAAAGGATCCGTAGATGGCTGCATCCAGCGGGCCGTACCAGAAATGCCAGTAATGTGTCAGCGGCAGCAATGTGATTTCCAGCAGGCAGGTATGTAACTCTGTTGAATTTATCTCGTCAATCATGTCATCATCTCGTCACGTAAGTGACGTGATTAATTTTCTCGAATATTATATGTTTTTCCGTCTCAGATCCGATCCAGCACTTCCCCAATATCCCCTTTAATGCACACCGCTCTGTCACGGATCAGATCCGGGACACGCATATCGCTGGTGTTGATGCAGACATAAAGATTATCTTTATCTTCTGCTGTCATGCTGAAAAATGGATATTTGATGATTCCCCGGCGTGTTGTATCCCACGCCGAGTTCCAGATACAGGATATGGCCTCTGTTGTGACGAAGCAGGAAATCGATGCGTCGGCTGGATGCCTCATGCCAGCCTTTATCTTCCACAAACGTGTCATCCGCGCGCAGATTCATGCTCATCGGTTTTCCGCAGTGTGGGCAGTACGGCACCAGTTCGGATGGGATCCGCATGCTCAGGTTTCCGTTCTCCGGCGGAACAAGGCTTCCGTCTTCCGGGATCTGATACCCCTGGGCAAGCAGCATCTTTCGAATGATTTCTTCATTGTCATACTTTTCCTTGCAGCACGGCTCAGAGCACTGAAACAGGCCGTAATCTCCCTGCGTGTAAAACAAACGGTTTTATCAAATCCGGCTTTCTGGAAGCAGTGGTCTACATTTGTGGTGATGACAAAATAGCTCTTATTTTTCATCAGGCTGAGCAGTTTCTGGTAAACCGGTTTTGGCGCGTCCTGATAACGGTTGATGTAAATGTATCTGCTCCAGTACGCCCAGTATTCTTCCAGCGTATCGTAAGGGTAGAAGCCGCCAGAATACATATCGTGGAAACCGTATTTCTGTTCAAAATCTGCAAAATATTTCCGGAACCGCTCACCGCTGTAGGTAAATCCGGCCGATGTCGAAAGCCCAGCCCCGGCTCCTATTAAAATCGTGTTTTTTTCCTGCAGTGCGGTGCGAAAACGCTCCATCTTTTTTCAAATTCTCTTTCTTTCCAACTTTCAAACATCACAAATTCACCTCTTCTTTTCTTTCTGCTTTTTGTTCCCCATTCTTCAGCAATTACTTTTCTCCCAGCAGCTCCTCATAAATCTCCCGGTCGCGGTCCTTGAACACGTTGAAAATGACCTTCTCCACGCTCGTCTCTTTCTGCGCCAGAAACTCTTTCACCGTCGCAACGGCAATCTCCGCTGCTTTCTCGTTCGGAAAATGAAATTCTCCAGTGGAAATGCAGCAGAACGCCACGCTTTTCAGTCCGTTCTCCGCCGCAAGTGACAGGCACGACCGATAGCAGTCCGCCAGCTGCCGGCAGTGTGTTTCCGTCAGATGGCCGCCCACAATCGGTCCAACCGTGTGGAGCACATAGCGGTACGGCAGATTATACGCCGGCGTGATTTTCGCCTGCCCCGTCGGCTCCGCATGGCCCTGCGCTTCCATCATCTCCTCGCAGTACAGCCGAAGCTGCACACCCGCAAACGTATGGATGCAGTTGTCAATGCACCGGTGATTCGGCACGTAACAGCCAGTCATCCCGCTGTTCGCCGCATTCACAATCGCATCGCACCGGAGCGCGGTGATATCGCCCTGCCAGAGATACAGCCCCTGCTGCACCGGCGTAAGGTCGTCGACATTCGTCACGCCCTTTTTGCCGTCTCCTCCTGCAGATACGCATCCTGAATGTTCAGAAATTCTGCACTGCTCTTTTTTTCACCATGCGCACATTCATCAGCCCCCGCAGAAGCTGTCTCTGCCCGGTGCTGTCAGACGGAATCTGCATTCCGCGGTACTCCCGGCTCTCTTCCAGCAATGACTGGATCAGAAAATTTCTTCGTTCACTCTTGGTTCATGTTATTCCCTCATTTCCATCGTTTCTATAGACTTTATCTTATCACTATTCCCATAAAATCTGTAGCTAAAATAAGGGGACTACTGCCCTCTTTTTGCGAATCGTTCCTCTCGGACACGTCTCCGCGCATCGGCCGCAGTGCAGGCACTGGTGCTGGTCGATGACGGCCGGGATGCGGGTGATGTCGATGCATTTCTGCGGACAGACTGAAAAACAGAGCTTGCAGCCAATGCATTCGTTTCCCACCTCGTACCCAGCCATCGACTGCTCTGCGCCGCCGATCAGGATCGTGTCCCGCACGATATGCGACGGATCGCTGATGTCGAAGTATTCTCCCTCGGCCTCGTACACGCGGAACACCTCAAGTGCCGCGCGTGTATCGCCGGGATAAATTTTCTGCATGTATGGATTTTTTCCGAAAATTTCATCCAGCTTTTCACTGTGGATGTTCTGGATTCTGCCGCGGAGAGAGACTGCTTTTTTATCTTTCGTCGCAGAAATTGCCACATAGCCCTGCTCCAATTCATAGCGACAGATTAAAACTCGTACGGCGGGTTTCCGGAAAGTCTGCGATTACACGTGTGCATTGTTCAGATAGAATACCTCGAAAATCGGGTTGTCAGCGGTTTGGTACTGGCCTTTTACAATCGGATTTCCCATGCACATTTCTTTTGCAGCCATATTGTTTTCAAATACAGCTTTTCCGTTCAGACGGATCCATGCATAGGATGGGCTGGAAGTGGAAATTTCAATTTCCGGATTTGCCAGCATATCTTTATAAACATCTTTTGTGTTGTTGGTACAAAACCACAGTTTTCCTTCCATTTCGCCAATAAACATAAACGGACGGCATTTTGCTTTTCCATCGCGTCCTACAGTTGCTAAATACTGTACTGGGTTTTCTTTTAAGAATTCTACTACTTTACTCATGATGATGTCCTCCATTTTCGTTTTTTGATTTTGTTTTTGAGCTTGTTTCTTATGATTTGGTTTCGGCCTTTTTCGAATGCGCTCCAGACCTTTTTTCTCGAAAGGATTGCTTTTTTCTTTCGATGGCTTTATAATAAGCCCAAAGCGTCTTAACGTAAAGTAAGCACTATTTTGTGCTGTAGTTACCAAAAGGAAACTATTGTGTAAATACAAGGTTTTCCGTGCTTACTTTTACAAGAAAATCTTTATGAAATGGAGGTTTTTATGTCAGTTTCTGAAAAAAAACGCAATATCTTTAGCCGATCTCCCGGCCTGCCCGGTAGAGACTACCTTAACCTTAATCAGTGATAAATGGAAAGTCCTGATTCTCCGTGATCTGATGCCGGGCACCAAACGTTTTGGCGAACTAAAAAAATCCATCGGTCACGTTTCCCAGAAGGTTCTGACGAGCCAGCTCCGTCAGATGGAACAGAGCGGGCTCGTCAGCCGTAAAGTTTATGCAGAAGTTCCGCCGCGGGTAGAATATACCCTCACCGACCTGGGCTACAGCCTACAGCCAATCATGGATGCCATGTGGAGCTGGGGGAAAATTATAAGAAAAAACTCTCCGCCGAAGAATCCGAAACCGCCTGATATTCGTTTGTTTTTGCAAAAAAAATGTCTCAAAACCAGTCTTTTGTTTTGAGACATTTTTATTTTTTATTTTTCCCGGAAATTCGGACTGTTTTCTTTCAGCACCACTGTTTCCCAGCTTCCGATTGTTCCATCATACTGTCCGTTCCACACCGGATACTGTTCGACCGGAAGTTTGATTTCCACGGCATTCCGATTAAAGTTCTGTACGAACACATACCGGATTCCATTCTTTTCGCGCGTTGTAACCTCCACGCCATCCGGAATCTCTTTCACCACCGATGTGACACCTGCTTCTTCTGCCAGTTTTCCGCAGAGCTCATCGTACAGACCCTGTTCAAAACCGGCACAGATCTGATATGCTTTTCCTGCGCCATACTGGTTTTCTGTCAGTGCAGGCATTCCTGCATAAAAATCTTTTCCATAAGTCATCAGCACTTCTGCTGTCGATGGTTTCACCAGTTCACAGAGATTGCTGCACCGGTACGTCCGGGTCAGATGCAGACGGTTTTGCGGGACCGGAACTCCTTCGTTCCATTCCCCATCGTACAGGCCGTCAATCTCCATGCTCAGAAGTCCCATTACATCCAGCAGTCCGTGCGGCGTTCCGCCAAGGAAACAAAGATCCGTCTCATCTACAATTCCGGACCAGTACGTTGCCAGGAAAGTGCCGCCTCCGGCCACAAACTGCCGTACTTTTTCCACCCATCCTTCCCGCTGCAGATAAACCACAGGCGCTGCCACGATCTGATAGTCCGAAAGACCCTGCGTTTCATCGATGACATCAACATCCAGGCCGAGTCTGCGGAAGGCGCGGTATGATTTTTCCACGGTTTCTTTGTAAAACAGGCCCTGATTCCGTGGCCCTGCCGCATCTTCCAGTGCCCACCGGTTTTCGGTGTCATAAATCACAGCCACTTTCGGACTGCAGATGGCACCGGAAAGTTCCTGCATCTGCGCCAGGGGTTTCTCCTACCTTTGTCACTTCCCGGAATACACGGGTGTCATCTCCTCCATAATGGTCTATCACCGCTCCATGAAACTTTTCGGAAGCTCCACGGCTCTGGCGCATCTGGAAATACAGGACGCTGTCTGATCCGTGCGCCACGGCCTGCATGGATGCGGCGTGCAGCATGCCCGGCTTTTTTCAGTTTGCTGACCGGCTGCCAGTTTGTTGCGGACGGACAGCTCTCCATCAGATAAAACGGCTTTTTTCTGGATACTGCGCATGATATCATGCTGCATCGCCGTATCTGCTGCCGTAACTGCTTCCGCTTCTTTGTGCCAGGTCGGATAATTGTCCCAGGAAACAAAATCAACAATGTCGGCAAACTTGTGATAATCCAGCCCCTTGAAATCATACATCATATTGATGGTCGTAGGCTGTTTGGCACCGGCATCCCGCAGCGCGCTGATCTCCCATTTCACAAAATCGGCTGTCTGATCTGTTACAAATCGTTTCCAGTCCAGATTCAGTCCGTGCAGCGATGCGTCTCCTTTTGGCGACGGACTCTCCACCTGGTCAAAGCTCTGGTAGGTATGACTCCAGAACGCCGTGTTCCATGCATGGTTTAAGGCCTGTAAACTGCCATATTTTCGTTTTACCCAGTTCCGAAATGCCTCCTGGCAGAGCGGACAATGGCACTCTCCGCCTAGTTCATTCGAAATATGCCATGCAATGACACCTGGATGATCCCTGAACGCTTCTGCCAGTTTTGTATTGATCTTTCTCGTTTTTCCCGGTACACCGGCGAGGTATAGCAATGGTTATGACGCTCTCCGTACAGATTTTCTCTGCCGCATCGCATCCATGCGGAGTACTTCCGGATATTTCTGTGCCATCCAGCGCGGTCTTGCCGCTGTCGGTGTAGCCATCATGACAGAAATTCCATTTTCATACAGGCGGTCTACCATTTTTTGAGCCATTCCAGATCAAACACGCCTTCTTCCGGCTCCAGGAATGCCCAGGAAAAGATGCCGAGGGAAACTTCATTTATTTTCGCTTTTTTGAAATACGCAAGATCCTGTTCCAGAATTTCCGGATATTCCAGCCATTGTTCCGGATTGTAATCTCCGCCATGCAGAAGTTTTCCAAAATTTATATTCTGTCTCATGAAAATCTCCTTTTATTCTCAAATGCCTCGGAATGTAAAGGTAAATTCCAGTTTTTTGTCAACCGGAATCAGGTACTCCGGATGGGTCCAGCAACCCCAGCTGTCGTCTCCGCCGACACCCATCTGCTGTTTTGCCACGCGCACAACGGTGTAATGTACCTGCGGCAGTTCATACGGATGCATCGCATTTTCCAGCTCGTGCGGTGTGTACGGCAGTGCGGAAAATTCCATCTTGTCGCCGCTGAACATCATACCACGGCCCTTGCGGTTCGTCACGGTTGCCCAGCGTACACCAACCTTGTTGCCGCACTCCTGCGGTACCAGATACTGCGCCATATTATCTTCGACTTTATTCTTATAAACACCGAGCTTTGCTCCGGCACAGCGGTCCACATACGTCTCCTCCGGTCCCATGCCATACCAGGTAACGTGGTCGTAATCGGCATCCAGCTTGAACATCACGCCGAATTCCGGCATATCGCCGAGCTCTTTCACCGGATCATACGTCAGCGTCGTCTGAATGCTTCCATCGCCGAAGACACGGTAGGTCAGACGGCACTCACTGCCGGTGTGGTCGGCATTACATAGCGGTAGCTGACTTCTGCGCAGTCCTCGTGTACTTCGATTTCCGGTGCATACAGTCCCGGATAATGGCTGCCGTTCGGATATTTGTGGGACAGATACATCGAAGCAATCTTCCACTGGCTGTAACGCATCGGCATCAGGCTTCCGCAGTCATTGTCGATCGGCGCACGCCAGAAGTTCGGTTTCGGAATCATTTTGATCATCTCAACGCCGCCGTAACGGTACGATACGAGTCCGCCGTTCAGATCGGAGAACATCACATCAGAAATTCTCGCCGCGCACACCAAAAATCATGGTTGGAACGGATCACTTCAAATTTCGCCGGTTTTTCTGCTTTCGCCGGTGCTTCCACTTCATAAACGCCCTGTCCAAATGCAACTTCATGGCCGCGCTTGCCCCATACGGTATCTTCTTTCAGGCGGAAGGAAACGGTCACCGCATACTCTCCCGGAAGTGTCTGTACGGCGATCGGAAGCTCCACTGTTTTTTCGAAAGCGGCTCCACGGAAATTTCCATCGGCACTTCTTTCAGTTTCTTTCCTTCTTTTTCGAGAATTACCACGCAGTCAAACGCATCGGTATTCACAAACAGGTTCTTATTTTTTACAACTGCTTTGTCTTTCTGTACATCCACAGCAATGTTCTGATAGCAGAATTTTACTTCCTGCATCTTCGGGGAAGCATCGCGCTCGCCGCCGTATACAATACCATTTCCGCTGAAATTGTAATCGCATGGATGATCATCAAAGTCTCCGCCGTACGCCTGGAACTCTTTTCCGTAGCGGTCTTTTTTGTAGATTGACTGGTCGATATAATCCCAGATAAAGCCGCCCTGGAACAGCGGTTCTTCCTCGGCAAGATCCATATATTTCTTCATCGCGCCGCAGGAATTGCCCATGGCATGGGCATACTCACAGCAGACGTACGGTTTTCTGCGGTCTTTCGCTAAAATTCCCGGATCTCGTTGACCGTGGTGTACATCTGGCTTTCCATGTCGCTGGTGTCGTTGTATCTGCGGTCGTCATTAACTCCTTCATAATGAACGAGACGGGTCGGGTCCATTTTCCGGTATAACTGGGACATTTCAAAAATAACTTTTCCGCCAAACGATTCATTTCCACAGGACCACCACAGAATCGCCGGATGGTTTTTGTCTCTCGATACATCGAGTTGACACGGTCCAGCATGCAGTCCATCCACTCCGGGCGGTCGCATGGTATAACACCGGAGAAATCTCCGTTTCGTACCGCATCCGTATCTCTCGTTCCATGGGACTCCATGTTGCACTCCGCGATCATGTAAAGACCGTATTCATCGCACAGATCATAAATGCCGACCGCATCCGGGTAATGGCAGGTACGGATTGCATTGATGTTGTTCTGTTTCATCGTTGTCAGGTCTTTGATCAGCTCTTCTCTCGAAACAACACGGCCGGATACGGAGCTGAACTCGTGGCGGTTGACGCCTTTAAAAACAATGCGTTTTCCATTCAGCATCATGATGTGGTCTTTCATCTCAAAGCGGCGGAATCCGACTCTCTGCGGAATCAGTTCTGCACCGTTCCATCCTCTGCGGTGACTTCCAGCAGAAGATCATACAGCACCGGTGTCTCTGCGGACCACAGTTCCGGGTGATCGACTTTCAGAACAAACTGTGTTTCCCCATCCAGCACACCTTCGGTGCTCTGCAGTGCCGTTCCGTCTTTTGACAGGGTAATTTTTACTTTTCCTTTTCCGATCGTTTTCGTATCAATGACCAGATCTGCCTTCGTAAACGTATCATCCAGCAACGTCTGTACTTTCAGATCCGAAACGTGAACCTCCGGAATCGTGTACAGATACACATCACGGTAAATACCGGAGAAACGGAAGAAATCCTGATCCTCGCACCAGCTTCCGCTCGTCCATTTGAAAACCTGCGCAGCCAGTTTATTTTCGCCCTCTTTCAGATACGGGGTCAGTTCAAACTCGGACGGAGTAAACGTATCCTCGCTGTAGCCAAGGAACGTTCCGTTCAGCCATACGGCAATACCGCTCTCTGCTCCCTGGAAGGAAACAAAAAGCCGTTTTCCTTTCATCTGATCCGGCACTTCAAAATATTTCACATAGGAAGCCGTCGGATTGAACCGCTCCGGAATCTCGCCCGGCTGGATTTCTTCTCTTCCTTCCCACGGATACTGCACGTTGGCATACTGCGGAACGCCGTATCCCTCCATCTGGATATGCGCCGGAACGCGGATATCATCCCATTTTGTGCAGTCATACTCCGGTGTCTCAAATCCCGGAATCGTGCTCTCGTAGTTCTTTGCGTAGTGGAATTTCCACAGTCCGTTCAGACTGTGACGGAAGTTTTCCACATGCTGCTCCATTTCTTCCACCGATCCATAATACCTGTGATCGGAATGCGCCGGTACCCGGTTTTCTCCATAGTACGTCGGGTCCTTCACTTTTTCATACTGAAATACACCCATTTTTATTTTCCTCCTTCTGGAATTTTATTTTCTTTGATCTTTTGAAAAAAGGTGGATATTCATCCAAATATCCACCTTTTTTCTGTTCGATTCTTTTTCTTATTTTACGGCACCTGTGATACCTTCTGTGAAGCTCTTCTGGAAGCAGAAGAAAATAATTGCTGTCGGAATCGTACAGATAAGTACGCCGAGCATCAGCACGCCATAATCTACAGTGTAGCCACCGAGCAGGTTCGCTACCAGCATCGGCATGGTAATGGAATCATTGTTCTGTAAAATAACCTTTGGCCACAGATAGTTGTTCCATGCATTCATGAAGGTGATGATCGTTGCTGCCGCATAGGTCGATTTCATGGTCGGCATATACATGCGGAAGAAAATTCCTGTCTCGCTTAAACCATCCAGTCTTGCCGCTTCGATGATATCGTGGGGGAAAGAACGGGAAGCCTGAGGGAACATCATAAGCATAAACGGGGTTGGAAATCGAAGGAAGCATAAATGCTGCCATCGTGTTGACCATTTTTAACTGTGAAAACATACGGAACATCGGAATCATGATGGCTGCAAAAGGAATCATCATAGCAGTCAGAAGCACGGTAAATACCGCATCTTTCGCTTTGTCATGATAAATTTCAAATCCATAACCTGCGATTGAGCAGACCAGAAGACAAAGGATCGTCAGTACTGTTGCATTCCGGAACGAGTTCCACAGTGCAAGACGCAGGTTCTGCTGCGCAATCAGTGACTTGAAGTTTTCAATCAGATACGTACCCGGAATCAGTTTACCGGCAATAACATCAATACTTCTGTTTCGTAGACGCGCAGAACATATAGTACAGCGGAAATACAGAAAAGGAGGGATGCTACCGTTAAAACCAGATACATGAAGAATTTCTTTGCTTTTCCCATTATCGTTCGTCACCTACTTTCATCTGAAGCAGTGCCAGAATAGCAACCATAATCAGGATCAGGATAGACATCGCCGCAGCATAACCGAAGTTCGGGCTCTGTACAAAGGACATGTTGTAAATGTAATGAGACATGGTCATAGTTGATTTACCAGGACCACCATTTGTCAGGTTCAGGGACTCATCGAACAGCTGCAGGGTACCATTCGTAGATGTAATCGTGGTCAGCAGGATCATCGGCTTTAACAGCGGAACGGTGATCTTGAAGAAGGTCTGCAGCGGGCTTGCGCCGTCAATTTTGCTGCTTCGTAGATTGAGTATTCAATGTTCTGCATACCGGAGAGGTAGAATACCATATTGTATCCCGTCCATCTCCAGACCAATGCGATGATAATAACGGCACGGGCTGTCCAGGCATTGGAGAACCACATGATCGGATGCATGCCAAGTCCGCGCAGAACGGTGTTGATAAATCCATCGTTTGCAAACAGGGAACGGAAAATCATTGCGTAAGATACCAGCGATGTTGCACACGGCAGGAAAATGCAGGTACGGAACAGTCCCTTGAAACGCAGATCTTTGTTGTTCAGCATCGATGCAAACATCAGACCAAGGATCAGCATGATCGGCACCTGAATAATCAGGTAGAGGAAAGTGTTACTTAAAGTCTGTTTAAAAGTCGGGTCTTTTTAAAATACGCGCATAGTTTGCAAAATCCGTTGAATTTCAGGTTAATGCCCATACCGGTCTGTAAAGACAGGATAAATGCCTGAATCATCGGATAAAGCTCATCCATGCGATCAGAATCGTTGCCGGCAAGCAGAAAAACCCATCCGGTAAAATTCTGTTTTCTTTCCAAGTTCATTCCTTTTTTCTTCTGGCTGCTCATGGAATCTTCCTTTCTTTTTTTGCGAGGTACGCTTGAAAAAATCTTTTTGCAGACAACATCGCATGTTCTCCTGCAGAAATCATTTTTCGAGGGCAGATACAGAACCCTCTGTCTGTCCTGTTAGAAGCAGACCTTGGTTTTTATCGTCCTACTTTTTTCACAATATGAGAAATCTTAGTTACCCATGTTGAACTCTACGGTTTCCTGTGCAGTTGGAGTTCGCTGTCCATATCTGCTCCTGTCTGGATGATATTGGAAAGTGCGGTTCCGACAGCATCACGTGCATCGTAGTAGAATGCTCCAGTGATGTTGGATGGAGTCTTGGTTGCGAAATCAACGATCTTTGCGTAAACCGGGTCATCGCTGAAGAATGCAACTGGCTGTGCATATGCTTCTGGAATCTCCTGCCGGTGCCCAGGTTGCCAGAGCGCCTTTTGCGATGATGTCATCGTAAAGAGCTGTGCTGCCTGCGAAGGTAGATTTCATAAAGTCAATGGCAAGATCGGTTTTTCTTGCAGTTGGAAGAAATTGCCCAGGAAGAACCACCGTTGTTGGAGTAGTTGGTTGCTCCGTCAACGCCGTCCAGTTTTGGCATATTGGTGATTGCCCATTTGCCGGACTGATCGTCATTTGCTGTGATGGAAGCCATGATCCAGCATCCGTTGATAACGCCTGCTGTGGTCCCGTTGTTGATCGATGCAATATACTGATCCCAGTCGGTAACTTCTACTAATGTTCCGTCTGCAACCATCTGCTGTAGATCTCAGGATTGGTTTTAAGCTTTGTTGTCTCAATATTTACGGATCCGTCCTCGTTGAACAGAGACTCACCGCAGGACTGCAGCATTTCCATAACAAGGTCCGGAGATCCGGCCTGAGATGTCAGGATTGGCTGGCCTGTTTTCTCTTTGACAACTTTTGCTTTTTCCATAAAGTCATTCCAGGTAATGTCTGTGAAATCATCTACGGTAAAGCCTGCCTCTTCCAGCATATCGGTACGCAGGCACTCGATCACAGCGCCATTGTCAAACGGAATTCCGTAGTTCTTTCCATCCAGTGTAGAGTAAGCAACTTTTGCGGATGAGAATTCGCCAAAGTCGATACCGGAATCGGTCAGATCTGTGAAAAATGTCCGGGTAGTTGGTTGCATATTTCTGGAAGGAGTTGTCCTGCATCAGGAAGATATCCGGCAGAGTACTTAAGTCTCCTGCAGAAACTGCTGTGGTCAGGCGGGTTTCAATGTCATCGGACTGTACTTCGCTGACTTCTACTTTTTAAAGCCTTCGTGATCCTGTGCGTAAACCTCAGCTGCTTTCTGGATCGCATAAACGTTGAAGTTCGGGTCCCAGGTCCATACGGTTAGGTGTTGTCATCCGCAGAGCTGCCCTCTACTACGTCGCTGCTCTCTGATTTTGCAGTGGTGTCATCTGCTGCTGATGCATCGTTTCCGCCGTTGCTGGAGCTTGTTGTAGTTCCTCCGCTGGATCCGCATGCAGCCAGTCCAAGTACCATTGCTGATGCCATTACGATTGATACAATTTTTCTTTCTCATATTGCACATCCTCCTTAAGATGTTATTTTACAACCTGACTTTTTCACATATATCGCCTAAAAGTTTTTGGTTGTTTTGTACATTTTTAGGTTTTTATCCCCTCAACATGTACAAATTATAACAACATTCTTTTCGTCAGTTGTGCGCATATTCGACTCTATCCTATGCATTTTCAACTGTTTATAGATATTTTCACTTTGTTTCACCATCCTTCCTGTGTTTTTATGTCAAAATTTCAACAAATTCTGCTCGTAATGTTCCGGTGCCCTCCGCCATTGCTGGGGCGAAACGCCGAGAATCTTTCGAAAATTACGATTAAAAGTGGATATTGTTGTGAATCCGCAGTGCAGTGCAATGTCACTTACGGAGGCATTTGTCTTTCCTCAGCTCTTTGCACGCTGCCCGGATCCGAACCCAGTTGATATATTCCACCGGCGGCATCCGCATGGATTCCTGAAAAATACGGCGCAGATGTGTCTCACTGATGTGGCACACATCCGCAAGTTCTTCAATCCGGATGCTCTCGTGGAAATTTTCCCCGATATAATTGAGCGCAGGAAGAATCAGGGCAATGCTGGCATCATCCAGAATGGCATTCTTTTCCTGCGTCTCATCTTTTTCATTCCATCTCGCAATCTGCATCAGAAGCGCCCGCGTCAGCCCCTTTACTTCTTCCAGATAAAATTCCTCTTTTTCATCCATGCATTTAATAATCAGTTTGATCAGTCCGCCACCTCAGGTCTGTCCTCATTTTTCGAGTAATGAGCCCTCTGGTTGATGCGGGAAATCAGCTTCTGTGCCATACGCGAATTATCCTTATACAGTTTTGTGATAAAGCCTTCCACATCAATAAACAGCCATGCCCAGGAGCACAGACTGTTTTCCTTTTGAGTTTGTCGTATGTGGAAAGTTCTTTGGTACTACCGTAAATGCCCCCCGTCGTACGGAATTTCTTTTTTATCTTCCAGGACAATTGTCCCCTCACCGTAATAGCAGACGCCGATCTCCATCATATTATGAAAATGCAGGTAATCAATCTGATAACCGTAGTTCTGTACCCATTTTTCGCCCAGAAGCGCCAGCACCGGACATTTCTCCGGCGCTTCGTAGTAGCGGTATTCCATCCTGGGCTTTTTTCTTTCTGCTCATGGCCGTCCGCTCCGGTTACTCTGCTTTTTCTGAATCATCGCCAGAAAGACCAGCGGCTCTTCCCCAAGGCAGGAAATCGCATGGCCGCTGCTGTCCTCGCAGAACGTCGTCATGCCAGCCTGTACCGGATAGGTCTTGTCATTATCCTGATACATTCCCCCGCCGGATAAGATGTGGTACGTTTCTGTCTCTCCGTGATGCTCATGATACGGAAGCTCGTCGCCCGGTAAAATTGTTACTTTCGCAAATAATGTCACCTTTCCGGAAAGACGCTCGCCCTCCAGTAATTTTTTCTGTTATGTGTCTGTCTGCCATAGTTTTTTCCTCGCTTCATTTTGTATTTCCATTCACTTAATTCATCTCATCACCTGCAGAGATGCGAGAATCCTTGCTGTAAGCCCCTTCTAAGAACGCTTTCTCATCCACCCCTGCCAGATATCTTTTCAGCAAAAAGCACAAAAAATACGGAAACGTATAAATCTGCTCTCCGTATCCCATGTTACTGCCTGTAAATTTAATTCCGCAGTGGATGTCCGCATACTTTTTTCCCGCTGATTAAAGTTCGTATGGATTTTTGCCATTCCATTCTGTGCTTTAACCTCGACCGGAATCAGCGCATTTGCTGTCCGGACAAAAAATCCTGCTCCAGTGAAGAATCGTCCCGTTTATAATAATACAGCCGGTAACCTGATTTTACCAGTGCTTCTCCGACAACATTCTCATAAAGCGCACCTTTGTATACACCAAGATTTTTATTGCTTTTAAATCCACCTGGGCTTCTTCATCAAGCATGGCTACCAGCAAACCACTGTCTGCGAAGTAAAGCTTGTATTTTCGTTTCATCATAATTTCCCTGCAATGGTAATTCCGGAAAATTCATACAATAGCATACATTGACCATTCCCGCATCATGCAGCCATTCGATGCACCCGCGGTAATCACGGAATCTCGCTCCTGATGCCACTTTTGAAATCTGGAATTTTTGTTATCCTTCGCAAGCTGCACCGGAATATGATTATATACATTTAATATTCTGGTCTGATCCATACCCTCCGCATATTTTCGGATATCTTCTTTATAGTCTGCAATCAGCTGTCTCTGTACTTCCAGTGAGCCCTCAAATGTTCCCTTTTCGACAAATTCCCGCACAACAGCCGGCATTCCGCCCAGAATACAGTAGTCTAAAAAAGAGTTCACTGTACACCGACATCTCCACTTCATTAAACGGCTTCAGCGTCCGCATATGTTCCAGCATATCCTCTACCGTGCTGTCATCATATCCCTTTGCCCATAAAAATTCTTCAAAATCCAGAGAAAACATTTCATAATCGGATTTATAGCCAACACTGTTGCTTTCGATTTTTCGGTAATTGATGCCCAGCATAGAGCCGCTGCAGATCACATCGAACCTACCATCGATTTTAAGAATTTCAGTGCAGTTGCAATCTCCGGAAATTCCTGCAGCTCGTCAAAAAGAACAGGGTCTCGCCTTCTATAAAACGTTTCGACGGGTCAATCCTGGAAATATTTTTTATAATATCTTCCGCTTTATATCCATCGGTTGTAATCATTTTATACTTTGGTTCTTCTACAAAATTAATGCTAATCACACTTTTATAGTTTTGCTCTCCAAACCGCCGGATGGATTCGGTTTTTTCCCACCTGCCGCGGTCCTTTTACAATCAACGGTTTCCGGTCCGGATTGCTTTTCCATGCGCTCAGAAAAAAATCGATTTTTCGTTTTAAATAAAGCATCTCTTTCGCGCACCTCCTCTGCTTATTCTGATGCTTTTATTATATTCTTAACCGCAAAGGAAAACAACTTTTTCACAAAATCAGAGGGAATTTTTCTATCTTATTCACATTTTCTGAGCGACTTTACACCATTTCTTCACATTTTCCTTTTTTAGTTTATCGCGCATCAAAAAGAGCCCGTCCGGATATGCCAATCGGATATTCCAAACGGGCTCTTTCTATTTTTCAATTTTTACGGATCTGCTATGCCACAACATCCTCAAACTGCGAGTTATACAGATTTGCATAGAATCCATTTGCCGCGAGCAGCTCTTCGTGATTTCCTGCTCGATGATATCGCCGTCTTTCATAACAAGGATCAGAATCTTGTTGTCGGCCAGAATGGCACGCGCAATCGCCAGACGCTGTTTCTGACCGCCGGAGACGTTGCTTCCGCCCTGGGCGATCGGCGTTTCGTATTTGTCATCTTTTGCTTCGATGAACTCAGTTGCCTGCGCAATTTCCGCTGCTTTTGCAATCTCTTCATCTGACGCATCATCTTTTCCAAAACGGAGGTTGGATGCGATCGTTCCGGAGAACAGAACACCTTTCTGCGGTACAAAACCGATTTCATCCCGCAGATCTTTCATTGTGATCCTGCGGATATCTTTTCCATCCAGTGTGATGGATCCGCCCGTTACATCGTAAAGACGCGGAATCAGGTTGACCAGTGTAGATTTTCTACAGCCGGTACTTCCGATGATCGCGGTTGTCTTTCCAGATTCTGCCACAAAGTCGATGTCATGAAGCACATCTTCCTCGGCACCCGGATATCGGAAGTTGACATGTTCGAAACGAACCACACCGTTTTTTGACTTCCACTTTTCCCGGATTTTCTGCAGCTTCAATCGAGGACTTGGTCTGAATGACTTCGTCAATTCGTCCGGCAGCATGGACACCACATTCAGCTTTTTAAACTGATGCAATGCACGAAACAGTTCTTCAAAACTCTCTGTCACTCTTTTTCCTTCTTCTTCCGCAAATATTTAATATCGTTATCTATTTACTAGTGTTAAATAATAACACCGGCAAGTTTCTCTGCCAAGAAAAAAATGCCGGTGTTTCTACTTTTTTATAAATACGCAAGTTTTATTTTATACTATACTTCGTGCTGCGTCCCTTACCTTCCACAGTTATGATCCCTTTTTCCTCCATCTCTTTCAAAAGCTTTGTCGTTTTTGATCTTCCAAATGAAACATATGGTGCAATTTCCCCCATAGATTTCAACCTGTTTTTGCTTAATATCCCGTATATCATTTTCTCATCTTCTGTCAAATCCAGATTGCTTTCCCAGACCGGAAGTACAATCTGAATCGCATTTTCTGACACTTCAAACTCCGGTTTTCTTAAGCTTTTTTCGTAAAGTTGTCTGATTCTCATAATTCCTGTTCCAAATATCTCTACTAATCCCAGTCTGTAAAATACATTTGCAAGATTTCTATTTCTTAAAATAGATAGTTTACCTGACAAATATTCATCTTTTGTAATACCTGCCGGCAGACCTCCCGGAGAAACTACTTGATTCGATCCTCAAACATCAGAACTCTGATTTGCGATTCCACATCCCAGATCCTGTGAATCAAACCATTGGCGATCGCCTCTCGAAATGCAGCTTCTGGTATTTTTTCTATTTTTTTCTGTCCGCACCTTTAATTTCCTCATATTGATAGTAATCTCTGAAAATTTCAATCGCTTTCTCATACACCTCTAAAATCGATCTGTTTTCAAATGTTACTCTTTTCTGGATAATACTGATGTTTTCGCCGAATCTGACCATGTCGATTCCCGGAAAGTGGTTCTGATCTGCCAAAAGACCAGCGGCATTATTGTATCCATTGGCATTGTCGTATAGATTCAAGGTTTTCAGCGTGTCCTGGCTAAAGGTTTCGATCTGAATATGTTCTTTCAGCTTTCGCTGTAAAATCTGAAAGGTCAGATTCTGGTCTTTGCATGGCAGTTCTTCAAATCGGATATTTTTTCCTTCCAGAACAAGCCTGGAAAATTCCTGTGTATCTACTTCTATCGTCGCGGTATCATTTCGTTTATATGCTTTTGACCTATATAAATACGGCTTCTGCGCACCGCTTTGTACGGTAAGTTTGATAATTTTATCATTATTTTGTGTTTCCAGTTTATAATCTGGCTGTGGAGAAATACTGTCATTAATTTTATTTTCTATATCCAGGCATGACTGTTTTACATCCGATAAACCTTTACTGTTTCCCTCGTCATCGACTCCAAACAGAATAACTCCACCGTCATAATTCGAAAAAGCACTTACTGTTTTCAGAAATGTATTGGTAATCGTTTCTTTAAATTCCATGGTCCGTGTTTCTCGCATTCTGTTCACATCCTTTCCACTTTTTCATGCTTTTATTATACGCAAAACACGCAAAAAGCAATCGTATTTTTTTGCGATTGCTTTTTTGCGTGTTTTCAATCAATAAACTCGCGAATCAATTGTTTGTTTGCTTATTTCCATTCAAAAATATTCGCAATCTGATTCGTTTAAAATTTCCAGCGTTCTGCCTCCTGCTGCCGGTTCCACCAGAGCGCCAAACAGTCCTTCCTTGTCCCGGAACCGGGAATAAATAGAACCCGTGGTTGTCTCTGCTTTTTGCCGCAATTGTGCGAAGCGATGCATCCGCATATCCTTTTTTCCAGAAACCCCTCCTTTGCACAGGATAAAATTCGCTCTGAAACGCCTTCGATTGGTTTTGTCAAAGTTAACCTTCCTTCTTATAACAGTGTTATATAACGCTATTATAAATATAAATCGTTTTCTTTTGTTGTCAAATACGGTAATTGTCAAGGTCGGTTTTCAAATACGCTTTCTGTTTCCATCTTGAATGGATTCCTGCTCCATGTTAGAATAAACACACAATGAAATTTCTATCTTAATCAGACTTTAGCAAAAACAAGAGTTTTTATGGGATGAAATAAATCAACCTTATCTGAACAAACTTATCAGATTCTGCGAGACGATATTTTAACGCAGAAGATCAAATGCGGAGAAAAGCTGAAAGCCGAAGTGACCTCTATTTTGCCAAAGGGCGCGAAGCCGCAAAATGCGGGGACATAAAAACCTGGAACGATTGCTCGATGATTTTCACCTGGTCTTCTACCGCTATTGCAACAATTCCCGACTCACCGAGTCTGCCAAACGCCTCAAAAGCGGCATTTCCATTTTTCCAACCAGTACAGCCAGGAAACCGCCATCCAGACGAGCATTGATGCCGAACATGAAGCAATTTTCGCTGCTTACCAGAACGGTGAAACAGAAAAAAGCCGTCCAGATGATGAAAACTCATCTAAACGACTCTCATGCCCTCCTGCTGAAATACTCCGGCCCTGCTGCAGCTTATTGCGCTTCATCCGGCACACACTTTATTTTCTTTATTTCTCCATCAGAAAGCATCAGAATCCGGTCGCAGACATTTGCTACCAGCGCCAGATCATGGGAAATAAAAAGCATGGCCATATGCTCTTCTTGTTGAATCTCTTTCAGAAGATCCACGATTTCCTTCTGCACCGAAACATCCAGCGCGCTTGTTGCTTCATCGCAAATCAACAGCGCCGGATGCCGCAGCAGTGCTCTGGCAATACAGACTCTCTGGCATTCCCCTCCGCTGATCTGCGATGGATATTTGGCGAGATAGCTCACCGGAAGGTGCACACGTTCCAAAATCTCTTCACACTGCCTTTTTCTTTCTGTTTTCGGAATTTTTCTGTAATAAAGCAATGCGTCATCAGATTCTGCCCAATCGTCATCTTCGGATTCAGGGAAGATTTCGGATTCTGAAAAATCATCTGCACTTTTTTCCAATTTCTTTTTGCGTCCTTTTCCGGAAATCTGTTTTCCTTCCAGGTAAATGCATCCTTTCGTTGCCGTCGTAATGCCTGTCAGGATCTTTACGATTGTACTTTTACCGCTTCCGCTGTTTCCAATCAGCCCCAGACACTCTCCGGCATCATTTCAAAACTGATGTCTTTTAATACATAAGTTCCATCTGAATTTCTGTGAAACTGTTTTTTAAATGTTCCACCCGAAGCAGTGCTTCCATACCATTTCCGTACCTTTCTCTATCCCTCATCGAGTACAAGTTTCACCGGCTGCGGAATTGCCGCAATCAGTTTTTTTTCGTATAATCCTCTTTTGGGTCGTTCCATATTTCTTCCGGCAAACCCGATTCTATGATCCGGCCCTGATACATAACGCCGATTTCATCGGCAAGTCTTCTTGCAACTTCCATATTATGTGTCACCAGCAGAATCGAAAGATCTGTCTTTTTCCGCAGTGCGAGCAGCGTCTCGATCGTCATATCCTGTGAGGCGACATCCAGCGCACTGGTCGGTTCATCTGCCAGTAAAAGGGACGGCTGATTCATAATCGCAAGCGCAATTGCAACACGCTGACACATTCCTCCGCTTAATTCAAATGGATATGATTTTAAAACGCGCTGCGGGTTTTCAAATCGAAGCTCTTTAAAAAGCTCTTCCGCATCCTCTAAAATCTCTTTTTTTGCTTTTTTTTTCCCCGCTGTTTTTGCATGCATATTTTGGCATTCCACAAACTGTTTCCCGATTTTGGCAAGCGGGCTTAATGACTGTTCCGGGTTCTGAAAAATATAACCCATTTTGTTTCCATGGACTTCACACCATTCCTTCTCTGAAAGCTGTATCAGATTCTGTTCTCCCATCCAGATATCTCCGGAAACAATTTTCCCTCTTTTGTCAGGAGTCCTCCGATTGTACGAAGCAGAGTCGATTTTCCAGAACCACTCTCGCCGACAATAACGTAAATTTTCCCGGGAGAAAGAGAAAAGCTGACACCGTCAACTGCCAGCTTTTCTCCATATGTTACCGTTAAACGATCCACAATCAGATTTTTCTCTATTTGATTTTTCTCTGCCAGATGTTTGTCTGTCTTATTCTCTTCTATCCTGTTTTTTTCATCTTTTGCGATCCGTTTCGTCTTTCGCCGTTGTTCCGGCTTTTGTTTCCTGTGTTTCTTTATTTATTCTTCCACAGACAGAGTATTGGTTACCAGATAATATTCCGTCGGATTGATCTGTACTCCTTTTTACTTTGTTGAGTATACAAAGATCAGTTGCTGATCTGCCACAAATGCAAATGGCATATCATCCAGTACCTGCTGCTCCAGTTCTCTGGTAAGAGAAACCACTTTGTCGTTATCCGATGTGGTACCAATTTCCGCTGCCAGCGCGTCTACTTTTTCGTTGGAATATCCACCATAATTGTTGCTGGCTCCCGTCGTAAACAACATATTGATAAAGTACGACGGAGTTCCAATCGGCGCCATGGCATAGTTTAAAATAGCAAGATCGAAATCACCCGATGCAAGAGGATCATCCAGCACATCCTGTGTCTCAATGGAAAGCTCAATTCCAATCTGGGACAGTTCTGCCTGAAGCATATCAGCAAGCTGGATGCAGTTGTCATTGTAGCTGTAAGTCAGCACTTTGAACGAAAGATTCACGCCGTCTTTGTCGAGGATACCATCTCCATCGGTATCCTGGTATCCTGCATCTGCAAGAATTTCTTTTTGCTTTATCCGCATCGTAAGAATCGACGGTCAGATTTAATCCGTCTGTACCGCCAAATGCCAGGTTGTCCGGATAAATTCCATAGCACGGAGTTGCAAATCCCTGATAAACAACATCTGCATAGCCTCCACGGTCAATACAGTAATTGATTGCCTGACGTACTGCCAGATCGTCCAGTCCTTCTGTTTTCAGATTGAAGCTTAAAAAGTTTGCTCTTGTTGTCGTCACGGTATCGGTTGTATATTTCGAAGTATCTGTGAACTTTGATGCTCCGTTTGCTGTTTCCTGTGCGATCAGGTCAATCTCTCCGTTAGCAAGTGCCATATCCAGCGCATCCTGATCGTCGATAATTTTCAGCTCTACGGTGTCTGCCTTCGGAGCGCCGCCCCAGTAATTTTCGTTGGCACGCATTTTGACATCCGTCATAGCGGTAAACGAAGTTGCAACGTAAGGTCCTGTGCAGGAAACACCAAGCTCCTCATCCGGTTCTTCTGTTGCATCATAAATACCGAGAAGCGGATCACACAGATCATTTAACAGTGTTGGATTTGGTTCCGGCGTTACAATTGTAAATTTCATGCCGTCTGCTTCCATGGATTTGATTTTTAAGGTCGAATCTGCTCTCATTTTTTTCTCATAGGTACGCTCAAAGCATGCTTTTACTGCTTTTGCATCTACCGTTTTTCCGTTTGAGAACGTTACGCCATCACGAATGGTGAAAACCCAAGTATTTTCATCCGGTGTCTCTACCGATTCTGCGATCCATGGCTGCGGCTCAATATTTTCATCCAGACGGTACAGATTTTCGCTGATTCCATAGATGGACATGATCCAGCCATCCCAGTTATACGCAACGTCCAGACTTTCTGCACCAAAGAAACCGGTAGTAGCTCCAAGAACGAGATCTGCTCTTTCTCCATCTGTAGTCGTTTCCCCGGACTTTGAAACTGCGCCTACTGCTTCCTCGGATGCTGAAGTCACACTTGCTGCTTCCGAACCTGATTTGGAAGATGTTTCACTCTCATTTGCCGTGCCGCATCCCGTTGCAAGAGATGCGAACAGGCAGGCTGCCATCATGACACTTACAATCTCTTTTTTCATTTGATTTTTCTCCTCTTTTTTGGTTTTTCCCGTCTTTCAGACGATCTTTTTTATGGAATCATCTGTCCGCCTTTTTCGCGTTGCAGGTGGTTTCATCTTGAATTTAATTTTCTGTTCTTGCTTCTTTCTTATGTACAAACTCGCTCAGTCGGTCTCCGAACAGCTGAAAAACTGTCACAACCAGAAACAGGGCCAGACCATTAAAAACGATAATCCATGGTGCTTTCTGCAGATAATCTCTCGCCTCGCTCATAACGGCTCCCCACTCTGCGGTAGGACGCGCAGCACCGAGTCCCAGAAACGAAAGTCCTGCCATACTGAGGATTACACTTCCAATATCCATAGCCGCTGTTACAATAAGGCTTCCCATCATATTGGGCAGAATATAGGCTGTTATCATGCGATAAAGCGGTACACCGTTCATTCTTGCGGCATATATATAATTTTCCTGTTTCATGGAAACCACAAGACTCCGGGAAAGCCGTGCATACGTTGTCCAGTACACGGCGCTTAAGGCAAGCACGCCGTTCCACAGGCCGACACCTAAAATTCCCGCAATCGCAATCGACAGTACAAAAAGCAGGAAAAGCCTGGAAAACCAGCGTGATTTTCATCAGAATCTCATCCAGAACCCCGCCTGCAAATCCGGCCAGAATTCCAACCAGTGTTCCCACCAGAAATACGATTCCGACAATCAGAAGTGCTGTATAAATCGATGTCCTGCTTCCCGCCAGAATACGGCAGAACACGCACCGCCCCAGATTGTCCGTTCCAAACAAATATTCTTTGCACGGCGATAAGAATGCATTTCTTACATTCACCGCATACGGATCGTGGCGGATCAGATGCGGACCGATTACCGGGATGATTAAGATAACTGCGAGAAACAACAGACTGATTTTAAATTTTCCATCCATTTTTTCATCGTGCACTCTTTTCCTTCTGACTCTTGGATCCAGAATCTGACACAAAACTCTACTGCAGCATTTATCAGCAGGTAAATCATTGCCATCCAGACAACATAAGCCTGAATCACCGGATAATCCCGCGCGCTGATGGATGTCACAGCAAGTCTTCCGACTCCCGGCCAGGAAAAATAGTTTCCACGATGGCAGAACCGCCAAGCAGAGTTCCAAATGACATGCCAAGCAACGTAACAATCGGAAGCATACAATTTTTTTTCAGCACGTGGAAAAAGAGAATCCGGTTCTCCGAAGCTCCTCTTGACTTTAAACCATCGACATACTCCTGTTCCAGCTCCTGAAGCACAATGCCGCGAATCTGGCGGATATACCAGGCAGACAGTGTCAGCGCCAGGACAAGAGCCGGCATAATAATTCCTTTTCCACTTACCGATCCTATGACCGGCAGAAGCTGCAGTTTCATGGACAGTACATACATCATCAGCAGCGCCAGGAAAAAGGATGGAAGGGAGGACAGAAAATAAGTGACGAAACGAATCATATTGTCAAACCCTCTGTCCTTATACTTCGCACACAGTACTCCGATCGGAAAGGAAATCAGAATCGTAAGCGCGAGCGCTGCCACTGTCAGAAGCAGAGTCGCCGGAATCGTTTTCTTTAACTCGCCGGCCACGGCTTTTCCTGTTTTATAGGATTCTCCCAGATCTCCGTGGAAGAATTCATTCAGCCATCTTCCATACTGCACGGCAAAGGGATCATTCAGGCCAAGCTCTTCCCGTTTTAATTCCAGTGCCTCTTCCGAAACACGCATACCGGATTTTTCAGTGCCACCATTGCCGGATCTCCCGGCGAATGATAAACCAGTAAAAAAGAAAGGAACGTAATTCCGATCAGCAGAAGTATTGTTTTTCCGATCACTGTTAACCATTTTTTTTATCATGCTATTCCTCTACTTTACCGCGCGGAGCATAAAAAGCGGGGTCGATGCAAAATTAATTTTTTCTACATCATCCCAGACTTTTTTCCAGACCTCCCTGTCTGCCGTTGCTTCGCAAAAACCAGCCCGACGAATCATCCTCAGATCTTCTGTCGGACGCGCGCATCTGCTCAGAATCAGATTTCTGGCGATTTCTTCCATCTTATACGCTTCATCATATGCATTGAAATCAAAAACTTCTGCATCCTCTACATTTCTGTGATCCTCTTCGAATGCATTCTTCTGTTTGTCATCAAAAGATAGTTATACCATCCTGCATCAAAATTTAAAAGAATGCCTCCTTTTTTTCAGAACACGGCACCATTCCTGATATGCCTTCTGCGGTTCTTCCAGATTCCAGGTGAGATTTCTTGTTACAATTACATCAAAACTTCCGTCCTGTATGTTTTCTAGATTCTGCACATCTCCTCTCATCCATGTGATCCTGGAAGCATACGTTCCCGCATTCTGCATAGCATGGTTCAGCATTTCCTGCGTATAATCTACCGCGGTCACATCATACCCCCTTTTTTGCCAGGCTAATGGCGAAAAATCCAGGACCAGTTCCCATATCGGCTATTTTTATCTTTTTATCCTCTGAATTTCTTTCAATATGACATCCATCCAGCTCTTTTCATTGCTGTGATTCAGTTCATGACAGACAACATCCGAATAGCTCTCTGCCCGGCGTGTCCAATATGCTTCTACTTCTTTTAACATTTTCATAGTCTGTCTGTTCTTTTCTATCTGTAATTAAAGTCAAAATCCTCTTGCAGGTCTGCTGCAAAAGGATTTTGGAATTGATTTGCAGGAAGCAGAGAAAACGCCCCGAAGCGGAGGAATGGCGGCGATTTACAGCTGTTCCCGCATCCTGCGCGTCAAAAAGTGCGGAACTTTCTGACGTTACAGGATCAAAAATTTTTGACGTAAGCATAATAACATAAAAAAAAAACGCTAAAATAAGCCCCTCTGGGGGATATTTTTCGCGTTTTTCAAATTTTTTTAATACAACCACTATTTTGCCCATCTCAATTACTTGCGTAAATTCGATGGACACGTCTTATATCCCCATAGCTAAAGCCTTAACTTGACCCATATTTATACAAGATAATTTCGATAAGCAAGCAATGAATATAGTACATCCAGTCCTTGCCAGATAGAACGTACTCCAGGCATACCATCGCTCGGTGCACCTTTCGTCCCTCCAAGAACTCCCAGATCATAAATTGCTTCTTTAAGTGAATACGCTTCAGGAATTTCCTTGCTTTTTCTTGCGCAACAACATAATACTTTCCATTCCTCTTCAACAAATACGATCCCACTTGAAATTTCCGGACATATTTTCCCAAGATAAGTCAGATTTAATATCTGCATTGCAATGACAGAATATAATAACGTTAGAAAGCTTAATCTCCCATAGTCCCTTGCCTGGCTCTTTTCTATTTTGCACCCACTCTTTAATATAAAATGAAACCGTTCTATCTTCCATCTGTGTGCATAACACTGTACCAGCTTTTTATTTCTTTTTTCGCTCTTTACCGTTACCGTTGTCAGCCGTGACATGTGACAATAGGCGGTAATACATAACGCCAGAGCGTGTCTGAAAAAGGCTTTTTTCGCAGGCTGCGAGTCCCGTTTGTGGGAGATTTTGTCCGAATGAAGGTAGCGTAGCGTGCTACGGCAACTGAATGAGGGCAAAATGCACCGCAAAGTGGTTTTTGCAACACAGCATGTTCACGCTTGAATCACGTTCTTGCGCACCTGAACAGCAAGTGTTCAGGTGCTGAGGAAATAGCAATGAATCGTGTTCCTGGTTTTGCCGGTCTTGCTATTTTCGTAGGTGGGTGATAAAATGACGATAGATCGTGAGATCAAAAAGGGAGGAATGTTGTGGGACGATTCTTTAATTCGAAGGTCAATGCGTTTCAGGATGTGTTAAACTCCAAAATATATATCGATAAAACAGTATTACTGGAATACACCAACAGTGTGATAGACACAACATCAAAGTTTATCTGCAACAGCCGACCCAGAAGATTTGGAAAATCAATCACGGCGGATATGCTCACTGCGTATTACAGCAGAAGTCTGGATACGGAAGAAATTTTCGAAAAACTTGAGGTCGGAAAAACAGCGGATTTTCGAAAGCATCTGAATCAGTACGACGTGATTCATATTGACATTCAGTGGTGTATTGAGCCGGCCGGAGGTGCAGATCAGGTAATCACTTTTTTATTAACAAAAATGTGATTGAAGAGCTGCGTGAAACATATGAAAAAGAATTATCGGAGGGAACATCGTCGCTTCCGGATGCGTTGTCACAGATCAGTGCAAAAACAGGAAAAAAGTTTATTCTGATTCTGGACGAGTGGGATGTACTGATTCGAGATGAGGCGGCAAATCAGAAAATACAGGATGAATATATCAACTTTTTGCGAGGGCTTTTTAAGGGAACGGAACCTTCGAAATATATTCATCTTGCATATCTGACTGGAATCCTGCCGATCAAAAAATAAGGACACAGTCTGCACTGAACAATTTTTCAGAATTTACAATGCTGGATGCGAAAGTTTTTGCAAAATACACTGGTTTTACAGAAGAAGAAGTGCAGGCGCTCTGTCGGACATACAACAGCGATTTTGAAAAAGTAAAAAGCGCTGGTATGACGGATATCTGCTGGAAGAGTATCAGGTTTATAATCCAAAAGCAGTTGTAGAGGTTATGACCTGGAATAAATATCAGAGCTACTGGTCAGAAACGGGCGTATGAATCAATTGTACCGATGATTAACATGAATTTTGATGGTCTGAAAACGGCAATGATTGAACTGCTGGCAGGCGGATCTGTGAAGGTAGATACTTCAACGTTTCAGAATGATATGATAAACTTTTCCGATAAGGATGATGTGCTCACATACCTCATCCATCTGGGGTATCTGGGATATGATCAGCAGCAGGAAAAACAGCGTTTGTGCCAAATGAAGAAATACGGCTGGAACTGACGAAGGCGGTAAAAAGAAAAAATGGAATGAATGGATTTCGTTTCAGAGAGAATCGGATGCACTGCTGGATGCGACACTGGATGGAGATGCGGAAAGCGTTGCTGAAAAGATAGAAGAAATTCACATGGCCTATACATCTGTAATTCAGTATCACGATGAAAATTCATTGAGCAGTGTGATTTGATCGCATATTTAAGTGCTATGCAGTATTATTTCAAACCTGTCCGTGAAATGCCGACAGGAAGAGGATTTGCAGATTTCGTGTTTTTACCGAAACCGGAATATATACAGCAGTACCCGGCGATGGTTGTGGAATTGAAATGGAATAAGAGTGCACAGACAGCGTTGAATCAGATCGCGGATAAAAATATCCGGAGTCTTTGCGACAGTATACGGAGAAGTTCTGCTAGTGGGAATCAATTACGACAAGAAAAGTAAAAACATGAGTGTGGAATTGAGAGCTATGAAAAATAGGAGGAATCTGTATGAAAAGATGTAGTTACTGTGGCAAAAAAATAAACGGAAGTGTTGGATTTTGCAGTGATGCATGCGAAAGCCGCTATAAAAAAAAAGTAATGGAAAAAGATGGACCTAAAGTTAAATATTTTATTTCCGGTATTATTTTAGGATTCCTGGTGATGTTTTATGGAATTATATCAAACAGCAGCTTCCTGATAGGGATGGGAAGCATAGTAATAGGAATTGATGTTGTTTTCTTTCCGTTTACCACGCCGGAAACAACCGCTTTTGGGATATCAAAAGGCAAAATTAGTGGGCCGCGTAGCAGGTATATTCCTGATAGCAGTTGGAATATGGGTGGACTATTCACTGATGAACAGAATGCAGAAGCTGCCGCATTAACGTGCGGCAGCTTATTTTTACAGCAATTCCGCTTTCTTTTGGATCATTGCCAGAAATACCAGCGGTTCTTTTCCGCTACAGGAAACGGCAT
>VOFG01001396.1_pt1 | contig 60000 bp, 68 predicted proteins | sample 5384171 | NCBI WGS metagenome assembly VOFG01 (sample SAMN12384726, study PRJNA508395) | human gut metagenome | isolation source: healthy gut F | host: Homo sapiens
GCAGCAGCGCAGGCGGAAAAAGACATACAGCTCCCCAGCGTTCATCGTCGTCAGCACCGGGACAGTCTGCCCGCTGAGCAGCAGATAGGACAGCACGTCCTCCCCTGCCCCCGCTGTCCGGAGCTGCGCGGCAGCTTCGTCGGCCAAGCGGAACGCTTCGCGGTACTGCGCCTCCATTCCGGCCTGCCGGACGCTTTCAGGCAGGACATAGCGGTCATAGCGCGCCGTTTTCAGCAGCTCCGGCGCACAGAGCGCCTGCATCCGGTGACGCGTCAGATGCGTGAGCGCCGCAAGAGACAGTCCGCCGAACTGCAGCGTATAGCTCGCCTGCTCCAGCTCCCGTTTTCGCGGCTGGGCCAAAAGGGATTTGAGCAGCGCCGTCTGCTCCGGTTTTGTCAGCGGCTGCGGCACATTGCCGCGTGCAAGCTGATACGCGCCACAGATCAGCCCTTCTGCATCCTGCGGCGCAGCAAGGACTGTAACAGGCGCTTTCGACGTGAGCAGCTGTACCTGCCGCGGGCAGAATGCGTCCGACTGACGATAGGCCTCCGGCTTACGGACAGCCAGAAACGGCAACTGCTGCTCACACTGCGCAAACAGGCTCTCGCCCAGCGCGCGCAGCTCCGGGATGCCGCTGCCGCGTCCGTAGGTCAGCTCGTTCATCACGTGCACAAGCTCCCGCGCATTCATGGAGCAGAAGAAATTGCTGCAAAAGCAGTACGGCAGGACGAAGCGCGCGTCCTCCTTCGGAATGCCCGCAGCCTCCAGCGCGTCATAGGTGCGGAACAGCGATGCTGCCGTGTTTTCAAATACCAGCCCCGCTGTGCGTCGTCCGCGAAAGCAGGCGAAACATACCCGGCCTTGGAAAAATCGACGTAGCGCCGGGATTTGACCGTAAACGAGGCCAGCCGGAACTCGATCAGAAACTGCTCCGCCAGAACGGAGACATTTTCAAACGATAAGTTTACATAACAATGCTCCAGTACCGAGGTATGCCCGGACGAGAGCACTTTGCCGATCAGCTTTTCATTCTTTTCCTGCCCGGCGGCCAGTGATTTCACATAAATCTCGCCCGCCGTGCCGTCCATCGTGGAGATCCGCCCGCCGGAGGCGATCATCGCAGCCGCTTCCGGGCTGACATTCAAAATTGATACACTTCCCTGCATAGCTGTTCCTCCTCAGCGGAACGGGTTTCCCTGTTCGTCGTAAATTTCCAGCCGTTTGATGCGCGCAAAGTCCGGCTTCTGCCCCGGCAGATAGCGCTCGATCGCGTTGACCAGCAGCTGCGGGTTGCAGCTTGGATTCTGCGCGGAGACGAGAACCGTCAGCTCCAGCTCCTGCGCGGACGCTTTTCGCATGGAAAGCCCAAAAATCATGGGCGTGAGATCAAGCTCCGCCTCCCCGCCGCTTTTCGTACGCTTTTTGACAAGCACGGGGCCGCCCGAAAACAGCTCCGTGATCGTCCGCTCGGCCTGTTCCGGTACACCCCGGTCATATTCCAGCGTGATCTGCGCGCGCAATCGCGTTAGGTGCTTGATCTTAACGGCGCTTTCATACGCCTCCAGCACTCGGATGCCTGCGGGCATCGTGCGGTTCAGCAGGGCCGGGAGCTTTGCAAGGTCGACAGAGCCGTCCTGAATTTCAAAGTCCAGAATTTCGCAGACGCTCTCCGAGCCGACGGGCAGCGGCAGCGCGATAGAGACATACGCGCGCGGGCTGAAGCCCTGCGAGTGCCAGATCATGATGTCCGCCCGCTTGAACGCGCGCTGAAACACGCGCATCAGATCCAGATGCGAGAGATAGACTGCGTCGCCGGTCTTTTCAAACAGCAGGCGATTCATCGCACAGCCTCCTTTCGCTCAGACGCCGGGCGCCGCAGCCATTGCAGTGCGTGCGGCAGTCGGGCGTTGCTTCCGAGCGCAGTGCTTTTTCACGCTCGTGCAGCAGGAACTTCGTCGTAACGCCAACGTCGATGGTCTGCCACGGCAGAAGTTCATCTGTGCCAAAGCCGCGCGTCGTATAGAAATCCGGGTCGAGCCCGGCGCGGCGGAAGGCCTCGAGCCATTTTTCATAGTCAAAATACTCGTCCCAGCCGTCGAGCCTGCACCCGAGCCGGTGCGCCTCCAGCAGTGCCTGTCCGACGCGGCGGTCGCCGCGTGCCATGACGGCTTCCAGACAGCTGAGGTCGGATTCGTGATAGCGGTAATCGACGCATTTTGCGTGCAGGTTTGCCTGCAGCAGATGGACGCGCCGCAGATATTCCTCCGGCGTGATCTGCGCCGCCCACTGGAACGGTGTAAAGGGCTTCGGGACAAAATACGCCGTTGCCAGATTGATAGACAGCCCGCGCTTTTTCCCGCTGCCGTTCTCCCGCCAGACCTGAAGGATTTTATAGACCAGCTCCGCAATGCCAACTACATCCTCATCCGTTTCCGTCGGCAGACCCAGCATGAAATACAGCTTCACACTGTTCCAGCCGCCGGAAAAGGCCGTGGCGCAGGTGGAGAGAATTTCTTCTTCTGTAACATTTTTATTGATCGCGTCGCGCAGACGCTGCGTTCCGGCCTCTGGCGCGAACGTCAGGCCGCTTTTGCGCACCTTTTGAATGCGCATCATGAGCTCCCGCGAAAAATTATCCGCGCGCAGGCTCGGCAGCGAGAGATTGATCTTGCGCGGCTCACAGTAGTCGAGCAGACCGTCGGCCAGGGCTTCCAGCTCGCGGTAATCGGAGGTCGAAAGGCTGGCCAGCGTGATCTCACTGTTGCCGGAATCTTCGAGGGATTCGATTGCTTGTTTACATAATACATCTGCCGATTTAGCCCTTATCGGCCGGTAGCAGAACCCGGCCTGACAGAACCGACAGCCGCGGATACAACCGCGGAAAATTTCAAGATTCGACCGGTCATGGACGATCTGAGTCGACGGCACGATGGTCTTCGTCGGAAAATATGCCGTATTCATATCCTGTACGATGCGCTTTTTGACGCGCTCCGGCACGCCGGGTTCTGGCGTGATGGCAGCAAGCGTTCCGTCTTCATGATAGGTATGAGTATAAAAAGACGGCACATAGACGCCCTCGATTTTCGCGACCTCATGCAAGAATTTCAGCTTCGTCAGCCCCTGCTTTTTTGCGGCGCGGTAGCATTCGATGATCTCCGGCGTGCTTTCCTCCCCTTCTCCGACGGAAAAGAAGTCAATAAAATCCGCCAGCGGCTCCGGATTGACCGCGCATACGCCGCCCGCAAATACAATGTTTTCCAATCCATCGCGGTCTTTGGACAGCAGCGGAATCTGCGCCAGCTCCAGCATGTTCAGGACATTTGAATAGCACATCTCATAGCCGAGCGTGAACGCGACCAGATCAAAATCCCTGACCGCGTCGTGGCTTTCCAGCGCCAAGAGTGGAAGACCATGCGCGCGCATTTTGTCCTCCATATCGCCCCACGGCGCAAAGACGCGCTCGCACCAGACGCCGGACATCTCGTTCATTACGCCATAGAGGATCCGCATACCAATGTTGGACATACCGATCTCATAGGTATCCGGGAAACAGAACGCAACGCGCACATCGACGTCCTTTTTGTCTTTGATGATCTGATTATATTCTCCGCCCACATAGCGTGCCGGCTTCTGGACGCGCATGAGGAGCCTGTGGAACTGATCTGTCATGAATAGCTTCCTTCTCTTTTGTGATTCACTCTATTGTACCTGTTCGCGCCGAAAAAAGCAACAAAAAGCTTGCCGGTTCCCCACGTTCACTGCACCGCATCCGCGCGTCTTGCAAGCATCAGCAGGCGCACGGTCAGATAGGCCGCCGTTCCAAGCGGCCAGAGTCCTGACTTCCTGAAAAAAGTCAGGAACACGCCGATCAGCAGCAGAACCGCGCAGGCTGCGAAGCTGACGATCTCCGAAATATGCTCCGCCTGTGTGATCGGCAGCCGGGCCAGCAGCACGCAGCGGAGCATCCGCCCGCCGTCCAGCGGCCAGACCGGCAGCAGATTATAGATTCCCAGCATCAGACTGTATGCGGCAAAGGAAGGCCGCTGCATACAAAATGCTGCGCCGCAGATCAAATTGACCAGCGGTCCCGCCAGCGCCGAAAGCAGCTCCTGCCGGTAGCCAAGGCCGGACGCCGCGATCTGAAGATCTGCAAACCGCAGCGTCAGCCGCCGCACCTGGCCGCCGCAGGCCAGCATCATCACGACGTGCGCCAGCTCATGTACTGCCATCGCGCAGAGGATCGGCAGCACCGACCCGCTCCGGTCAAGCGCCGCAAGGACGATCGCAAACATGAAAAAGCCTGGCCGGAGGTCAATTTCCGGCACCGGTCAGAATCTCAAACGAGCCGGACAGCGCCTCCTGCACAGCCTCCCCTTCCCGCAGCCGTTCCGTCAGTGCTGAAAACGCCTGTACGGTCTTTGTTTTCTGTGCTGCACCGGCAATTTTCGTGATCGCCGCGTCAACAGCCGGTACGCAGGTCTTGAGTGTCCACACAAGCGCCAGCATCGCCAGCAGCAGATAGAGCCGCGAGATTCCAGCTCCCGCTTGCCTTTCGTTTTTACCCCCGTTTTCCTTCATCGCACACACCTCCTCTGGCAAGCGTATGCGCCAAAAAATATTTTCATGCATCCCTCTTGACAAATCACTGTTTTCCTCATATAATATCCAAGCTGACGGGGTGTGGCGAAGTTTGGTATCGCGCTTGGTTCGGGACCAAGAGGCCTCGGGTTCGAATCCCGACACTCCGACCAGATCCGGTTGAAATCTAGCGATTTCGGCCGGATTTTTCTGCGTTTTCAGAACTTTTTCCGATGGAGAATTCTGTGACTTTTTCGTCTGACCCAAACCTGACCCAAACGGGAATTTGGAGCGGAAAGCGCCGGAAGAGAGAATTCGCCGCCTGTCGGAGCTTTTCCGGCAGGTGGCGTGTGCTTTTCTGTTAATTTTTGCTGTCATCCGACGCCTGCCATGAAGCCGCTGATCTTCTGCGCGGCTTCTTTTTTCATGCCTGTCGTCACGTGTGTATACACGTCCAGTGAGAATTCCTGCCGAGGCGTGACCGAGAATTTCCGCGACTGTTTTCGGGTCAATGCCGCTTTGGATTGCCAGCGTCGAGAATGTGTGTCTGAGGTCATGGAACCGGACATGTTCTTCGATGCCTGCCTTTTCCAGCAGCTTTTTGTGAATCCTTCCGACGCAGTCCGGACCGTACATTCCACCAGTCTTGGGCGACGGGAACATATACGGACTGAACGGGTGATTCTTACGATCTTCGACCAGCAGTCGAATTACTTCGTCGCTGAGGTAAATCTCCCGGACGGAATTCTCCGTTTTTGGTTCTGTCACGACCAGCTCGCCTTTTGCCGCGCGACACGGATTTCGACACGGTCAGCGTTTTCGTTTGCAAGTTGAGGTCACTCCATAATAGTGCCACCAGTTCCCCGCGCCGCAGCCCCTGTGCTGAGTTCCAGATAGAACATCGGCAGGACGCCCCAGTCCTCCGCCGCTTTCAGGTAATCCCGGATCTTCTCTGGTGGGATGATCTGCATTTTCTTCTTCTCTTTCTTTGGCAGGCGGCAGCCGTTTGCGGGGTTGTACGGAATCAGCCGCTCGGTCACCGCCTGCTCCAAGCACTGCCGCAGCATCGTGTGCAGTCCGCGAATCGTCTTGTTGCTGAGACTCAGATCGTCCATTGTTTTCGTACCGCTGCACTCTGCCGTGCACTTTCGTTTCATTGTAGAATTTCTGGATTTGCAGCGTCGTGAGCGCCGTCAGCTTAATCTCTCCGATGCGCGGCACGATATGCTGGTCGATGTAGTTCTTGTAATATGCCGACGTGGATGCGCGGACGGATGGCCTTGCGTAGTTCTCGTACCAGAGCTGCGCCCACTCGCCTACCGTGTAATCTCGCCGCTTCGTCACATCGATCTTTTCGAGTTCTTCCATCGCCTTTTGCAGCTTCTCCTTGCATTCGCGCTGCGTCCGCGCGAGGACGCTCTTTGCGATTGGCTTCCCCGTCTCCGGGTCGATGCCCGCTGTGTAGCGTCCTTCCCAGCGTCCATCCTTCCGCTTGCGGATATTTCCTTCTCCATTTGCCCGTTTCTTTGCCATCTATGTTCCCCTTTCCGTTTTGGTAACACAAACATCTACCACAGAAGAGAGAGAAAGTCTAGCAAATTTTTGAAAACTTCGGACATTTTTCAGAGATTTGTATTTCAGTAGAAAAGCCTAATCTTTGTTTACTGCGGCGCAGTTTTTGCGCCGCTAAATCCCCCATTCAGGATTTAAGAAGTAGCTCTGACTGCGCTCTTGGATGAGCTTTTTGCGTCGCTTGGAATCCACGCGGATACCCATTGGATTGCTTGGCGGCGCTGCGTTGTCGCGGAAGATTTGACCGAGTTGGCGGAATAGCGGTTAACAGTTGCGTGCAAAAGATATTCGGATGGAACTGTTAGATTTGCAGAAGTCTGTGCAGAAGATTCTTCGAGTTGAAGCCGCAAACGCTCCGCTTCTTGAATGATGGCGTTCTTGATGGCACGGAATTCTTTCTGTTGCGAAAGCGGATTGTGCTGCCGTGGGCTTGACTTTTGTAATAACCATCCAGCGTATCGCGCAGGTCGTTCCAGACGGAATAATACGCCGCTACCTCCGGCAGATTTTTTCCAGTTCGTCCACGATGGAATCCACCATATCCTTGAGTGGCTTTTTGAGATATCCATACTGCTTTTTTTTCCAGTGACTGTGCGCATTTCCAGCGCAAGCTCCAGCAGCTTTTGTTGAATCGATTCCGGCGGATTTTCAACAGATTCTAGCCGGTCAACAATTCTGCGCATGGTTTCCCGCGCCGCCCCGGTCACGTCTTTGTAGGCAACATCTTTCTGAATATAGACCTCTTTTAACTCATCCGCATAGATCATGTTCGTCAACACAGACTGCAAATGCAACAGCTTGTCTTTGCGCAGAAATCCGTATTTCGGGTCATCTGACCAGAGCATCATGTGGATATGCGGATGCTCACCCTCGTCGTGAAACGCGGCATACCAGTGAAGCTGCGATGTTGGAATTTGCAGGGCTTCCGCAAAATCCGCCTGTTTGGAACGTAGCAGCGCCCGCCAGCTTGCGGCGTTATCGTATCCAAGCCGCGCAGCATCCTCGCGCCGAAGGGAGTAAATAATCGTCCAGACATTGCCCTCATGCGCTTTCAACTCGCCCAATGTCTTTTCCAGATCAACGGCATCTTCGGCTCCAAACAGGCCGTGTTCCCCGTGCTTTTCCGCGCGAGGCCGTGTGGCAATATAGCGCATATAAATGCTGTCTGCGTTTTCATCCAAAAGCTCCACGCCGTCGCGGGTGGCGATATAATTCATATAACGACCGGCACGTTTTGGATTCAGAAAGCCTGCTTTCTGAATCAGCTTTGACATTTTCACACGCCCCTTTCACTCAACAGCACATCTTCAAAATCAATTCTCCCGTTCGTTCTTTGACTTCCTCCATACTGAGTCCGCGCATTTTCTGATAGCTCCGGGCGTCAATGTCCGTGTCCGAAGCAAGGATATGATTACTGACATTCTGCTCAACTGCCAGCTTGAAAAGCTGCCGTCCAATACGCTCTGCAAATCGATCCAGCGTTCCGGATAGGATTTGCTGCAAGACTTTTGGAAGGTAACGATCTGCTTTTTCGGCGTATAAGAAGCCGGTATAAAATAAGACTGCCTTTTCAATGTACTCGCTGCGGCTCTGGCATTGATCGTCCGCATAGCAGTCATCAACGAGCTGCTTACACTCCGGCGTGATCCAGAGTGCAAATTTTTCTTTTCCTTTTACCATTTTTCTGTATTCACCTCGTGTTTTCGTTGGAACCCCTCTGTTTCCCTTTGAAACGGCGGGCTTTTTTCATTCCGCAACGCCCTCCGGCTGTTTTTCGCTGTGTTTGGAACGCCCTCGTAAATCCCCGAAACTGCCCGCACCGCGGGCAGATGTGACCGCCGCGGAGGCGCGCACGACCCCGCGGCTTTGTCCTGCTATAATTCGTTCGTAGGCAAATCTCGGATAAAAATGCAAACATTCCGCATAATCGCCAAAAACCATTCCCATGAAAATGCGGCTTCCAAGCTCGTTCCGGCGGCAGTCCGATTCTTTGTCCTTGCGAAATTTGTTCGCTCTAAGCAGCATTCGGCGCTGCTGTATGAGACCGCAGTTCTTCTTTTCCTCGCCGTTATCAACGCGCGGATGCGCGATGATATAATATTCTCATGCAGACAGAGGTTCTCTTCTTTTCTCCTTGCGGCGCTCGTCCGCTCTAAGCAGCGTGGGACCTCTCTCTTATGAGCTTTCATTTATGAGCCGGATGCGGGATCCTCCGCTGATATCGAAGCAGGGTATGACTCATAAGACCATGAGGACTGTCTGCAAATCTATGTTGAGGTGTATGTTATGTTCATTGTCGGTATCGATGTCGCCAAGCGCAGCCACGAGGTCTGTATGATCACATCGGACGGCCGGACCGTCCAGCGCCCATTCTCTATCCGCAACAACTGCACCGGGTACAATCTCATGCTGGAGAAAATCAGAAAACACACGAACATCAAAAGCCAGATCGTATTTGCGATGGAGTCCACCGCACATTACTGGCTGGCGCTCTTTACGCGGCTGCGCAAGGACGGCTACCACGTCATTCTGCTCAACCCGATCCAAACCAGCGCCATGCGGGATATGTTCATCCGCAAGATCAAAACAGATGCAAAAGATTCCTTCATCATCGCCGAGCTGATCCGCTTCGGGCGCTATGCCGAAAGCAATGTTGCACAGGATCGTCTGCTGGCGCTGAAGGAGCTGTGCCGGAACCGCTTCTATCTGGTCGACATGGCCGGCGACCTCAAGCGAAAACTGATCGCTCTGATCGACCGTGTTTTCCGGAATACGAGGCGCAGTTCGATACGATTTTCTGCAAGTCCTCCGTGGCGGTTCTGAAAAAGTATCCGACGCCGCAGAAGCTTTCCAACGCACATCTGGATAAGCTGACGGAGTTGCTCTGGAACAGCAGCAACGGTCACTTTGGCGAGTGGAAGGCGCGCGAACTCAAAGAGCTTGCACGAAACAGCTTCGGCGTTGAAGACTGCGACGGCGCGTATTCCACGCTGATCCTCCTGATGCTCGACCAGATCCAGTCGCTCTCTGGGAAGGCAGACGCTCTGGAAAAAAAATATCTCGACTGTTTCAGAGCTTTGATACGACGGTCACGACGATTCCCGGCGTTGGACCGATCATTGGAGCCGTCATTCTCAGCGAAGTCGGAGATATCTCCCGTTTTCTTCTGCGGACAAGCTCGCAGCCTATATTGGCGTCGATCCGTCTGTCAACCAGTCCGGCGAGTTCCAGGCTGCACACGCGCATATGTCTAAACGGGGCTCTCCGTATCTGCGCAGATGCATCTGGATGGCGTCTCAGGTCGCTGTACAGCGCGATCCCATGTTCCGCGCATATTACGAGAAGAAAGCCGCAGAAGGGCTCAAATACATGACGATCATCGGTCATGTGACGAGGAAAATGACTGCCGTGCTCTTTGCCATTCTGCGCGACCATAAGGTCTACGAGCCGATTCTGTCGACCGCCGCATAGAAGCTTCACACCCATATCCGCCTGCTCACGCCCCGTGAGCCTGCATTGTCGCGCCCATTTCCAACCGCGACGAATTCATCTTTTCTGCATTTTTATCCCTTGACAAATCCATAGCCGGCTGCTTCGCCGCTTGCGGCTTCTCCCTCTGCTGAAATCCGCCCGCAGGCGTTCTTCTTCTGCGCTTGGCATTCCCGCAACGCTCCCGCACGTCGGTGCAACGTCCGGGTTTTTAGACTTTCCGCGGGTACGCGCTCGACTGTGTCCTGAAAGCGGCACAAACCGCCGACACGGGCGCGACGGGCTGTGACTGGCGTTTTGGCTGTGCTGTCAACCTGTGTTTTCAATGAAATCGGCATATTTTCTCCTTGCCGCGTCCTCGTCCAGCTTTTGCATCTGTCGGTCATAGTACTGCTGGAGCGCAGCCTGAATCGGACAGATGGTGAATCGCAGATTTCCGTTGCGCGTTTTTCCATCTTTCGTTGTGACCAACGTCGGCTCGGTGATGAGCAAGCCATGTTCTTCAAGTGACCGAATGTGCTTGCGGATGGTGTTCGGACTCAGCCCAACCGCTTCGCTGATTTTCCGATAACTCGGCCAGCACTGGAACGTCTGGCAATCCTCGCAGAACAGCAGGTAGGCATAAATGGCGATCTCTGCTGCGCTCAGACCCAGTGAGAACATTTCTTTCGGCAGTGGGAAGTAGTCCCTGACAGCATCGCGTGTTGGCCAGAGACTGCGCTTCACTCTGCCACTCCTGTGTGCTGCTCCACCCAGCGGATGAACTCTTCTTTCGGAACGACGATCCGATTACCGATTCGCAGCGCGGGAAAATCCTTTTCATGCATCAGCTCATAGCTGCTCGACGGCGCGATACCCAGCACCTTCGCTACCGTCGCGGCATTTAGGAACAGCGGCAGCTCGTCGTAGCTCTTGTAGTTTGATTCTTTCATGTTGTCCTCCTTTGTTTGTGTTCATTTTTTCCTTCTGACTTTCCTTTCTGAAAAAAAAACACCTCCTACCATTTATCCGTATTCAGAGGGCTTTTGTACCAAACTTTTTTCAAAAATTTATCCGTTACAAAATCCCTTTATTACTAGTAGGGATAAAAATCGCACTTTTTGACAACCGGTTTTCAAAAAATCCGAATTTCTTTGCCGTGCAAAACACCTCCCTATTTAATCCGACACAAAAAACCGCTTTTGATCCCCTACTCCGCAAATTTTTTAATTCAGAGAGGCAGATATTTTACAACCATCTATAACTCCCCCCTCTATTTAATCCGACAGAATTTTGCGTTTTGAGCGGTGACCCCTCAAATAATCCCCTCACTGCATAGGCCACGGGAACGCGATTTTAGAAGCCCTTTTGTGATAATTCACAGATCATTTACATTTCCGCGCCTGCGTTGCCTGTTCTGAACCCATCCGAAAAAGTCTCCTCATGTGGTAGGCAGTGAGAACGCACGTTTTGACCCCTTTTTCGCAAGTGTTCACAAAATATTTACTTCTGCTTCGCCAAATGCTTTTTCAAAAAGCCTTTCTATTTAATCCGACAGAAAATCGCGTTTTGAACAGCCTGTTTTGAAAAAATATTTTGGGAACGCAAAATGACCACCGCCCGGCTTTGGCGACGGTCATATAAGAAACCGGCAGCAGGAAACACATTCCTGCTGCCGGTTTCAATTTAATATTTCGTTTTCCGCTCTGATCGTATCGTGACAGAGACATCTTGTGCCTGTGCTTTACTTTCGTGTCTTAAAGCAGCTGCGCAATCGCTTTCGCGTAAGCCTCTGCCAGCCAGCGCGCGCCGGTTTCGTTCAGATGCACACCGTCGGCTGTAAATGTGCCGCTGCCGCGTGCGGCAGCGGTCTGCTGTGCAAGCTCATGCGCCGGGAGAAACACGTCGGCATATTCCTTGGCCAGCGCACGGACGCATGCCTGCTTCGGTGCAAGATCTTCCGCAAAATACGTTTTATCGGGAACCGGAAAAAGATACTGCTCAATCACCATGAGCTTTGCGTTTGTCTCTTTCCGGATACGCTCAAGAATCTGACGATAGCGTGCCTCAAATACGGACAGCGGCATCCAGTCCCGCGCGTCCGCGTGGTGCCATGTGTCATTGATGCCGATCAGCAGCGACACCACATCCGGCTGCAATGCAATCAGATCTGGCTCGATTCTGGCGAGCAGATTCTGCGTTTCGTCGCAGCCGATGCCGCGATTCCAGAAGGTAAAGCCAACGTCCGGGTGCTGCGCGCGCAGAAGTTGTGCGGCGTAATAGGGATATCCCGTTCCAAGATCCAGCGGATTTTCGCGGACGCGGTCCGCATCCGTAATGCTGTCACCCTGAAACAGCAGCTTACAGGTTTTCATGTTCATTCGTCCTTCCGTTCAGAATTGCACAAATGGTTTCCAGCGGCAGCTTCGGTGTGCGGTCATAAGTGAGCAGACCGTTTTGCTCCGTTTCCACGTCCGTCAGCTGCGTATAGCAGTATCCATCCACCAGCGGGCAGGCGCGCACCGCATCAAACAGCTCCCGGGCTTTTCTGCGAACGTGGCGCAGGAATCTGCCTCGCAGTAACCCCACGAACGCTGTGCTTCTGCGCCCGGCACAAACTTCACGCCGCCAAATTCCGACAGCAAAATCGGCTGTCCGGCATACGCATACCTGCCTACAAACAGTGCGCGTTGTGCAGGGCGCAGCGCGAGAATTGCGTCCATGCTGCCAAGGTGTGCGCGCAGCATCTCACCGCTCGGCGAATAGTCGTGAATGGTCAGTAGATCGCCGTTTGTGTGCTCCCAGCCATCGTTGTCAACCACTGGGCGCGTGGTGTCCATGGATTTTGTGATTGCGACCATTGCCTCGCTGTGCGCCTGCTGGCGCGGATCGGTCTCAATTTCCTGCACGCCCCATGACTCGTTCAGCGGCGTCCAGACGACGATGCAGGGGTGGTTATAGTCGCGCCGAAGCACGTCCAGCCATTCGCGGTAGATGCGGCCGGCGTACTGCTCGGGTAGAGATAGGCCGCGCCGATCTCTCCCCAGACCAGCAAGCCCATGTGGTCGGCGTGATAGAGATAGCGTGGGTCTTCCACCTTTTGGTGCTTGCGAACACCGTTGAAGCCCATCGCTTTTGTCAGCTCAATGTCCCGGACGAACGCCTCGTCAGACGGCGCGGTCAGCAGTGACTCCGGCCAATAGCCCTGATCGAGAACCAGCTTTTGACAATAGGGACGGTTGTTCAGCAGAAATTGCCCGTTTTGTATGGACACCTTGCGCATCCCGAAGTAGGACTGTACAGTGTCGACCTCGCGCCCATGTTCAAGGACGTGGAAGGTCACATCGAACAGGTTCGGTTGCTCCGGCGTCCAGACGAGGTCCTCCTGATAGTTCCACGCCGAAAGCGCCGACTGGTCGATCTGCCAGTCAAACGCGCCGCGCGCAGACGTGGGCGTTACACTGACTGCGCCCGCCGGTTTTCCCCGGAACGTGATCCCCACCGTCAGTGTCACGTTCTGCGGCGCGGCATTGAGCACATACGAAAAGCGAACGCTTCGATCATCAAACAGCGGCGTAATCCGGCAGGAGCTCAGGTGCATCGGCGAAACGGCCTCCAGCCAGACGCTCTGCCAGATGCCAGTCGTGCGGGTGTAGAAAATACTCTCGGACTCCGGCTTCCAATACTGCTTGCCGCGCGGCATTTCCAGATCAGTGGGGTTATCGCGCGCCTCAAGCACGATGATATTCTCACCGGAGGCGTTCAGCGCGTCGGTAATATCGGCAGAGAAGCCGCACTGTCCGCCAGTGTGTTCCCGAATAAACCGGTCGTTCACCCACAGGCGGCAAGTGTAGTCTACCGCACCAAAGTGCAGCAATATCTGTCTGTCATGCATCGGCTCCGGCAGCGAAAAGCTGCGGCGATACCAGACAGCATTGTGAAAACTGGTGTCGTGGATGCCGGAAAGTTTCGTCTCGCACGCAAAGGGGACGAGAATTTTCCGGTCAAAGATTGGTTTGTCAAAGGAAAAATCCCATTCGCCGTTCAGCGGGAGCCAGTTCTCCCGCTGAAAATCCGGCCGTGGGTATTCAGGTCTTGGAATCTGATTCATGGATTGCCTCCAAAGATTGAGGTTTCTTTCGCGTACAGCGTCAGCGAAGAGCCACGCAATTCGCATGCACGGCTGTGGAAGCCGACGCAGCCAGTCATAATTGGATTCGTGTCCACATAGGACAGCAGCTCTGTGCCGCAGGAGGAGATGGTCATGGTATCCGCAATACAGCGCACAGTCAGGTCATATTCCAACCGGACCGGAAGGGGCGCGGACGTGAGCAGCATTCCATCGTAGCAGTGCTTATAGAGCCTCACCTGCTCATTGCAAACTGCGACGCGGTAGCCGATAAAGAAATTTGTGCCGAGCTGCTTGTCACTGCCCTCGCCACCATCCGCAAGATTTTTTGCGCACGAAGCAGGATTCCGGCTTCCCAGCCGTCACCGCATTCGTGCAGGCAGAGGTGCGCTTGGATTTCCGCATCCGAGAATCGCAGTTTTCCGGTCTGCTTGTCCCAGCGCTCCATGGCCGCGGTCAGTGTCTCTTCCTGTATGGTGTCCAACGGGTCGAAGCGGATGCGGCAGTTCTCCATGCAGGAAATCTGCACGTCATGCAGTCCGGTGGAAAGTGTCAGGCGGAAAGTTGCGATGTTGTCGGTTTCACACTGCGGCAAAGCTTCTTCGCCGTCGACGCGCAGCCGTACCGGTACGTCGCTTTGTCCGTAAAGCGTACACAGGTATGCGCCATCGGTGGGTACGGCAAGTGAAAATGCAGGCATTGCCGGGACAAGCGTCTGCGTTGGAACGCAAATCCCCTCTGCCTCGCCGGAAATCGTGACACTTCCGAAGCGTGCCGCGCCGTCGGCGAAATAGCCGACGTGCGCCCCCGATAAATGGAGTGTCAGGTCACGCAGAAGCAGATGATCAAGGTATGCGGTAAAGGCACCATCCCAGCGGAGCATGATGCTGTGCAGCGCGTCATGGCGGAAGCCTTCCGGCAGCGCCATTTCCCAGCGTGCCGTGCCGTCCACGTCCAGCAGCCGGATTCGGTTCGTCTCCCGGAAGATCAAGAGCGTCTGTCCGGCGAGGCAGATACCGTATGCTCCGGTTTTTTCTCAGATGCGGCAGCAACGTGCACCTCCGCCGCGCCGCGCTCCGGCAGCGTATGCGCGCAGACGGCACGAATTGCGCCATTACTCACGCGGAATCCATTTTCTGCATGCCAACCGCCGGTCTCCATCCGCCATTCCTCACCTGCTTCGGCGGTAAAGAGATCCTGATAATCCGGGCGCTTCGGCGCCGGCATCGGCGCGGCGGTCGGCCCAAGCAGGAAGCTGTCGCTCCCGCAGAACAGAACGCGGTCGAGGTCAAGATCGCGCGTCTTGTCCGGGTTCAGATTGTGGTAGAATATCCAATCGCTCACTAAATCGGGGCCGCAGACCGTGCTGCTGTGGCCAAGGCCGACCACTGCACCCTCTGTATGGACGGCAAGCGGATTGTGGTCATAGTCCGTGAACGGCCCCAGCGGATGCGCCGCCGACGCGCCGTGGATGCGGTAGCCCTTGGAGAGAAAGTGGTTTCCGGTATAGGTCAGATGGTACAGTCCGTCGCGCTTGACGACAAACGGCCCCTCTGTCCAGCCGTGCAGATACGCGCCGATGTACTGCGGCTTACCAAATTCCGTGGGCGAGGTCATACGGCAGCCAAAGGATTCCGCGGTCATCCGCCCAATAGGCGTACCACGCGCCGTCGTCGTCGATGAAAACGGAAAAATCAATGGCATGGCCGATGTTCGGCGTGATCTTCCGGAACGGGCCAAGCGGAGAATCGCTGCGCAGAACATAGTGCCCAAGTCCATGCGGCGAGGTATACATGTAAAACCAGCCGTTTTCATATACGACCTCGGGCGCAAATGGGACAAGTCCGGAAATTCGTCCTCCGGCACGACCTCACCCATGAACGACCAGTGCAGCAGATCGTCCGACTGCCAGCAGCGCACGCCGGGGTTGGTACAATATAAATAGTAATGTCCATTGAAGCGAAGCACAAATGGGTCGGCAAAGTCGCCGTGCTTCTGAATGGGGTTCTGATACGTTGTCATGCGTTATCCTTTCACACCGGTAATGGCAACGGAGTCTACAAAGTATTTCTGGCAGGTGATGAACAAGATCAGCACCGGCAGCAGCGCAATCAGCGACGCGGCCATGACCAGCGGGATATCTGTCTGCTGCTCATAGTGTGAACTCATCATGGCAATCGCCACCTGAATGGTCTGGCGTTTGTCGCTGTGGATAAAAATCATAGGGTTCATGTAATCGTTCCACGTCGCCATAAACAGCATGATGGCATTCGTGATGATTGCGGGTTTGCAGAGCGGCAGGAAAATCCGCCAGTAAGCGCCAAAGTAGCTGCATCCGTCAATTTTTGCCGCGTCCAGATACGCGCTGGGCAGTCCGGTCATGAACTGCCGAAGGAAAAACGTATTGCTGATATTGCACAGCGACGCGGGGATGATGAGCGGCAGCAGCGTATCGATCCAGTGCAGCTTTGTGTACACGATATATTGCGGTACAAACAGGACCGCGGCCGGCACCATCATCGTAGACAGCAGCATCAGGAAGATGATGCGCTTTGCCGGAAATTTCAGCTTTGCAAAGGCGAACGCCGCCATGGAGGACGTCAGCGTGCTGAACGCCAGCACCAGAACCGTCACGATCAAGCTGTTTTTGATACCGGTCAGCAGATTTGCCGCTGACCAAATGTCGCGGTAATTTTCCCAGTCCACTGGGTCTGGAATCCACTGTGGCGGAATGGCATAGACCAGATTTGCGTCTTTCAGCGAGGTTGACAGCATCCACAAAAATGGCAGTACCATTGTACACGCGCCAATGACCAGAATGTCAAATGCGATGACGCGCTTGGGAGAAGTTTTTCGTTTTTCCATGATCTCATTCCCTCATAGACCCATTTGCGGGACACAGTGAACTGAACGGCAGTCAGAATAATCATCGCAACGCCAAATACCGTGGCGCACGCGCAGGCATATCCCATCTGGCTGCTGTCGAACGCCTTTTGCCAGATATAAAACACAATCGAGCCGACGCCATAGCCGCGTCCGCCGTCCGGCGCAAACAAGTTGACCTCCAAAAATGTCTGGAGCGAGCCGATCATACCGGTGACAATCAGATAAAACGTCGTAGGCGTAAGCAATGGGAGCGTGATGCGCTTAAACTGCTGCCAAGAGCTGGCGCCGTCGATCTTTGCCGCCTCATAATAGGTGGACGGAACGTTTTTCAGCGCTGCGATATAGTAGATGGAGATAATGCCGATCATTTTCCAGCTGATCATGATGACGATCATCCGGCGCGTCCACACTGGATCGCCCAGCCAATCCGGCCCGGCGATACCAAACAGCCCTAAGAACAGATTGACAAGGCCGTATTTCGCGTTAAACAGCCACTTCCAGATCAGGGTCAGCGCGACGATGGAGGAGATGAACGGAAGATAGTAGAGCACACGGAATACCTTTTCGCCCAGGATCTTTTTGTGGCAGCTGTACGCGAACGCCAGTGCAAACGTCAGATAGAACGGAATCGGAATGAGGTAATAGAGCGTATTTTTTGCAGGCCGTCCAGAACCTCGGGTCGGAGAACAGCTTGTCAAAATTCCGCAGGCCAACGAATTTTCGCAGCGGGGACAGGATGTTCCAGTTGGTAAAGCCCGCATAGACGCAGATGCCAAGCGGCAGAAGAAAGAAAACCAGAAAGTAAATGATCTGCGGCGTGACGAGGAGCAGACCTGCGATGCCCTCTTTGCGTCCCAGCCTGCTGGAATGATGTTTCATGTCAGTCCTCCCATCGGTGCGATAAATGAAATGCCAGTGCGGTCGGCAGGATTTCGCCTGCCGACCGCGTTGCTTGCGTAAATTATCCGGCGTATTCGGCCTTCAGCTCGTTGCACTCGTCCAAAAGGCTCTGGACCGTGTCGTTGATCGAATTGCAGTATTCCTCAGCCGTCATTTCGCCCTTGAATACGGCTGCGGTGTTGGAGTTGAACTCCGCAAACCAGTCCTGATTGAACGTTCTCGACTGGGTCGCAAGACGTGCCGTGTGCTCCAGCATATCGAAGAACACCTGTTTGCTGGCGGGCTTGTCATCGCACTCCATGTACTCACCATAGGCCATGTCCTTGAGCGTCGGGATGGCCTGCCCCATCTGATAAGCTGTGCGCTGCGTATCCTCATTGAACGCAAGGTAAGCGGCAAGGTTGCAGGCGGCTTCCGCATGCTCAGTCGCAGCAGAGACGGCAAGGCCCGCGCTGCCGAACCAGATCGCAGTGTTGCCGGTGTTCGGGCTGACCGGCCACGGCATGACGTCCCATTCAAAGTCGCAGTTGTTCTGGAAATCGGCAAGGCTCCAAGTGCCAGCGCCAACCATGGCGAGCTTGCCCTGCTTGAAGCGGTCATAATCGCTCAAGGCGCTGCTCTCTTTCTGACTCGGTGCAACGCCGTGTACCAGAGACAGGTCTGCGCAGAACTGAAGCGCTTCGGTAAACTTCGGGTCGGTGATCTCCACCTTGGTCAGCGTTTCTGGATCAACCCACTCCGCGCCGTTCGACCAGACGGCGGATTCCAGCGAATATGCGCCGGTGCCATAGATCTTGTCCTCGCCCTCGCCGGTGGTGAGCTTCTTCGCAGCTTCGACAAAATCGTTCCAGTCCCAAGGGTTCTCTGTGGTCGGCGCTTCCACGCCGGCAGCCTTAAAGAGGTCTACATTATAGAAGATCGGGAACGCGCTGACGTCCTTCGGCAGTGCATAGATATCGCCGCTGCCCTGATTCTCGCCGTCATAGCGATAGAGATCATTGAGGCATTCCCAGACGTTGTTCGGGTCGAAAATCTCGTTGTTGTTGACATAGTCGGTCAGACTCAGAAGATTGCCGGTCGCGGCATACTTCATCATCTTGTCGATGCTGCAATAGAACACGTCCGGCGCCTGACCGGAGCCGATCATGGTCTGGAGCTTCGTGTCAAATTCATTGTCGGCAACGACGATGTATTCAACTTCAACATCGGGATATGCTGCTTCAAACTGATCGATCATCGCAGTGTATGTTGCGATTTCGGCGTCCGTGCCCCAGCCCATAAAGCTGATTTTAGTTTTTTCGCCCGAGGTGGTTGTCTCGTCCGGCTGTGCGTCAGGAGTTTCGGTCCCCGGCACTTTATCCGTAGTTGCAGCGGGTGCGTCCGGTGTGGTGGTCTCCGCCTGCTGGCTGGCGCAGCCGGCAAGTGCCGTCAGCACCATCAGAACTGCCAGAAGCAGCGCAAGATACTTTTTCATTGCAATTCCTCCATTATTCTTATTTTTGTATAGAACAAGTTTTATAGAAACGTGAAACTTGTTCTTTGCTCTGAAATCAGTATAATACGCTCACTGTTTTCTTGTCAATACATCCATAAAATTCTGCGATTCTTTGGTTGCATTGGCGCATTTGAACAAAAAGTATATTTCTATCGAGAAAAATAAAACAGAAATTTTAAATATATGCTGGACAACCTCCAAAAAAGCTGTTACACTGGAAGAAAAAAGGAGGGCGTACCATGGCAAAGATTCTGGAGCTTGACCTTGAAAACGAAGAACGTCTGTGCGCGCTTGGCTCGGCGCTGTCCTCGCCTGCGCGGATTCAGATTTTAAAGCTGCTGTACCACAACAGCTTTAACGTGGCAGAGATTGCGGAAAAGCTGCAAATCCCCACCTCCAGCGCAGCGGTGTATATCCGCTCTCTGGAAACGGCGGGCCTGATCAACACCAAGATGCAAAAAGGGCAGCCGCGGCTCTATGAAAATTTGCAGCCGGAAATACGACAACATCGACATCACCCTGACAGCAGACGACCCGGACGTGGACAAGGTGTACAGTCTTTCCATCCCCATCGGCTGTTACAGCGATTGCGAGGTCATGCCGACATGTGGCATTGCAAGCGAAAGCGGGATGATCGGCCACGATGACCGTCCGGACGCGTTCTTCCTGCCGGAGCATGTAAATGCACAGATTCTGTGGACGTGCGGTGGATTTGTGCTGTACAAAATTCCGTGGCAGTTTGACGAGCCGGTTCATATCAAGCGGATCCTGATCACGTTTGAAGCCTGCTCTGAGACATTTAATTATAAAGAAGATTGGATTTCCGACATCTCCATTTCGCTGGACGGTCACGACTGCGGCACTTGGCGTTCGCCCGCCGACTACGGCAGCCGCCGCGGGCGGCTGAACCCCGCGTGGTGGCCAAGCGGCAGCACACAGTTCGGCGAGCTGGTCACGCTGGAGATCAACGAGCAGGGCTGCCCCATCAACGGCAAGCCCTCCGCTGCTGTCACCGTCCGTGACTTTGCTTTTCATTCTGCAAGGCCGATTTCCCTCAGAATTGAAAATAAAGCCGACGCAGAATACGTCGGCGGTTTCAATCTGTTTGGGAAGCACTTCGGCGACTATGAGCAGGATATCTCGGTGTCGTTTGTGTACGCGGACTGATTTTCCTTTATTCTTTGTTTACGGCGGCGCAGAATCTGCGCCGCTGGTTTTCAGATCTGACCCAAACCGTGACCCAAACGTGGAAAAATCAGTTGGAATTATCCACGTCGGAAAGGATGATGTTGCGGAAATTTCCGAGCGGAAAGCTGCGGAAATGCCTTGAAATATCTCTTAAAAATATCCGACCAACCTTCGGGACCAAGAGGCCTCGGGTTCGAATCCCGACACTCCGACCAAATCCGGCTGAAATCTTCTGATTTCAACCGGATTTTTCTGCATATTCGAACTTTTTTCGATGAAGAATTCTGTGACTTTTCCGTTTGACCCAAACGCGACCCAAACGGGAACTCGGGCGGAAAGCGCCGGAAGATAAATTTTGCCGCCTGCCGGAGCATTTCCGGCAGGCGGTGTGCGCTTTTCTGTTCATTTTTTGCCGTTATCCGACGCTTGCCATGAAGCCGCTGATTTTCTGCGCGGCTTCTTTTTTCATGCCCGCCGTCACATGGGTGTAAACGTCCAGCGAAAATTCCGCCGAGGCATGGCCGAGGATCTCCGCGACCGTTTTCGGGTCAATGCCACTTTGGATTGCCAGCGTCGAGAATGTGTGTCTGAGATCATGAAATCTGACGTGCTCCTCAATCCCTGCCTTCTCTAACAGCTTCTTGTGAATCCGTCCCACACAATCTGGGCCGTACATTCCGCCTGTCTTGGGCGACAGGAACATATATGGGCTGAACGGGTGATTCTTACGATCTTCGACCAGGCTGAGGTAAATCTCCCGGACGGAATTCTCCGTTTTGGTTCTGTCACGACCAGCTCGCCCTTTTCCGCGCGACACGGATTTCGACACGGTCAGCGTTTTCGTCTGCAAGTTCAGGTCGCTCCACAGCAGTGCCACCAGTTCCCCGCGCCGCAGTCCTGTGCTGAGTTCCAGATAGAACATCGGCAGGATGCCCCATTCTTCCGCCGCTTTTAAGTAGTCGCGGATTTTCTCCGGCGGAATGATCTGCATTTTCTTCTTTTCCTTTTTCGGCAGACGGCAGCCGTTTGCGGGATTGTACGGAATCAGCCGCTCCGTCACCGCCTGTTCCAAGCATTGCCGCAGCATCGTGTGCAACCCTCGGATGGTCTTGTTGCTGAGACTCAGATCGTCCATGTTTTCGTACCGCTGCACCCGACCGTGCGCTTTCGTTTCATTGTATAATTTCTGGATTTGCAGCGTCGTGAGCGCCGTTAGCTTAATCTCCCCGATGCGCGGCACGATACTGCGCTTTGTGAGGCTGTCTACACAGTTGACAAGGAACGTTTGGAAAACTATTTTTGCACGCTGACAGCTGACGAAATGAAACTTGTTGACCAAGCGGTTATCGTTTCCTTGGGTCTTTCCGTTTCCACGTCCTACATTTCAGCCGTTTCAAAAGAGCTAGGTGAGGAACACAACATTGTTTCAATTAACGAACCGTTTGGCTTAAAAGACGCATATCGTGTGATTCAGAAGGAACGCGATACGCTGCTTGCACAGAAAGAAATCTATGAGAAGATCTGCGCCGCTGCGCTGCCGTGTTGGCCGAAGGAGGGTGAGTTGGGCGTATGATTTATCTCGATCATGCTGCTACTTCGCCCCCACTTCAATGTGCAAAGGTCGCCTTCAATGCAGCATCAACGGCAGCGTGGGGAATCCAAACTCTTTACATTCTTTTGGGCAAAGTGCCAGAAATGCGTTGGAAGCTTCCCGTGAAGCTGTAGCGCAGTGCTTAAAGTGCGACTCAGATCAAGTGTTCTTCGTTTCCTCTGCAACAGAAGCTTGCAGGATTGCAATCACGAGAATGAAGGAAGCATGTAAAAAAATCTATGTAACGAAAATAGAACATGCAGCCGTAACCAGCATAACAGACCGCAAGGTATATAGTGACCGCCGGGATGGTAATCGTGGTTTCGTGCATATTCACACCAACAACGAAACCGGTGAAATCTATGATTTGAGAAGTGCCTTTTCAGGGTATGATTTGACGTTCTCCGACTGTACCGCAGCCATGGGTAAGCAGGAAATCAGTTTCCGTGAAAGCGGAATAGATTTCATTTGCGGAGGTGGTCACAAGTTTGGTGCTCCGATTGGAATCGGCGTGTTGATCGCGCGAAATCCGGAAGCAATCACAACGAATTTCCATTTTGGAACGCCTTCTGCTCCACTCGCAGCCGCATTTGCAGAAGCATTAGTGTTCAGGACAGACCATATAGACGAGTTCAAAAATGCAGCAGCCACCTTGCATGACCGCCTGATTGATGGTATCATGAACGAAATACCGGACGTACAGCTTAATGGACTACTTTACAAGGGAAATGAAGTCATGCAATCTCCGTACATTGCAAACGTTTCCTTCCCGAACATCGAGAACCACGCACTTGTCCTGCGCCTTGCGGCTGACGGATTGATGGTTTCATCCGGCGCAGCGTGTTCTAGCGGAGATAACGCCCCGTCCCGTGTGCTTTCGCTTCTGGGTATTCTGAGGAACATGCACGTTCGGCCATCCGGTTCAGCTTCGATTACAAACTTGACCAGAATGCAAATGATATGGGCTATAACTGCGGGCTGAACCTCGAACGAGATATCAAAATCGTTGATGACGCAGTAAAAAAATCGTGGCACAGAATGTGCGGGAGTTAAAAAACTTTTCCCAAAGCGGGACAAAACGTGAAATATCGGTAGAAACACAATCAGAAGCCCATCATGGGCAAATCAAAAAATTATAGGAGGCAAACACAATGGCAATGGATATTCAGGATATGGTGGCTGCAATGGCAGCGAAGAATGAGGCATTCCGTGGAAACGAGATGGTTCCTGAGAAGGTCGAGATATACAACAAACTCAAGGAACACGCGGCTGCGATTTCCAAGGTGATGCGCACCCCATGGCACGCGGATGATTTGGAGCTGCGTGAGCAGAATACGTTCGTCTACGTTGACTTCCCTCTTCCAGTCAGTATTCTCAATGACAGCATCCGCAATCGCATTTCAGAAATGTACAAGCTGGCCGATATGGTGACGCTCGCCGATGCCAACTGTCGGCTGCGCATGACATTCACTGTCGCAAATGTTTGGAAGGAATGAGTGTATGGACGGAAAACTCCGCACGAACGTAATCAACAAGCGCTATACATTCCATGTGATGTACCGGGAAAAAGATGCTGAGTTCATTACTGTCGAGGCAGAAAGCGTAGATGCAGCAGCGTTAAAACTTCCAGAAGACAGATTCTGTTCCGTACTGATGTCAGAGGAAGACTGCGCAGGCTGAGTTTTTTGGGAGGGATTGCGATGAGGAAAATTTTCGTTGGGAAGCCAAACGGACAGATTCTGGCAAGAGGAAGAGGAACCCCAATGACACCAACGTATGCTGTCGCTAGGGAGCTTTGTCAGCTATGTGGAGGAAACATCATCGGCCCAATTCACACAACGCCAAACACACTCCGGTGGCTTGAAGAAAATCATGGTTTGTTTGGTACACCATGCGGCTCAGACTGGGATCACCAAAAGAAATCGTCTATATGGGATACAGAATAATCTTTGATTCCGTTGAAGATGGTGTCATGTATTTTGATGACGAACACGAATAATATGCGAAGAACCGAGGGATTCAATTATCCCCGGTTCTCTTTTGTTCAGAAACTCTTTCCGTTTGCGTTGGCAACATCGACTGCTGCCCATTGTCCATTGGCTACGCGCATAAACTTCCCGTCATCATCTGCGGTAACAGGGATCTTTTTCCATTGCGTCTGTTATCCCATATCCTTCTACAGTCGTAGGCGTATCAAGCACATTGTCCCACTCGACTGAATCCGCTACACCGCCGCTTCCGGTTGCCGACAGGGTACCTTGCTGGCTGATCGTCAATCCAGCACCGACCTTTACACCGCCAAGGACGTTTGCAGACGCAACAGGCAGCGTATACGGAGATGGAATCGCCGATGCAGTGACAAATCCACTGTCGTTTTCCAGATCGCTGGTCTTCGTCGGAATGTCAGGAGCACCACGCAGATCGGAATATGCGCCGCTGAATGAGCTTGTACCAGCCCCGATGTTGGTTCTGGCTTGTGCCTGCTGTGAAGAATTCAGTATTTGTGCAGTGTATAGAACGGCATTTGCCGGATCGCCGCCTCCGCCGCCCGAATTCGGCGTACCGCCGAGGATACTCAACGAGCCGTTGCCACAAATCCGCGCAGTTTGTTGGGACGCGCCCATACCTTCGTCGGAGTAACATAGCTGCTGGACGATCCTCCATCAAGGTTGATCGCAAATTCGTACTTCTCCGTAACGAACTTGTTTGCAACAACATCCATCGGTACAGGCTTTTCCGTGACGATGATGCCGAGTGTCTTTCCTCTCAGGCCCATTGCGGTCCGGTACTTGTTGCCTTCAAGCCCTTAGGAACCGTGAATTCCTTCGTGCCGTTCTGAACCATAGCAGGATATAGATGCGTACACAAAAAGTGATTTTCTGGATGAGGTCTATATGACCGAAAACGCTACGAAAACCTTGTGGCCGTTCTTCGCAATAAAAAGAACATCATTTTGCAGGAGCCCCCGGTGTTGGTAAGACTTTTGCTGCCAGACGGTTGGCATGGTCTATGATGGGTGAACAAGACGACAGCCGCATTGAGTTCGTTCAGTTCCATCAGAATTATTCCTACGAGGATTTCATGATGGGATATAAGCCTGTAAATGACGGATTTGAGTTGAAGTACGGCATTTTCTATCGGTTCTGCCAGAAAGTAGCAAACCAGCCGGACAAGGACTTCTTCTTCATCATAGACGAAATCAACCGAGGTAATATGAGCAAGATATTCGGCGAACTGCTAATGCTGATTGAGAAGGACTACAGGGGTACCAAGGCGACGCTGGCGTATAACGGGCTGTCTTTCTCTGTTCCCAAAAATCTGTATACAGACGGACGGCGACGATGTGGAGAAAATCGAGTTGTCAGCAAGCGGCACGATGCAAAATGATCTTCCGTTTGCGGTCACGGTCTGCATGGAGCAGTTCTCCTATTCTGCGAGCTTCGAGGTGCCGGACGCGGTTCTGGACACCGTCAACAGTCCGGACGGCGACCTTCCCGTCATCACGGAAGATGTGCTTTCTCTGCTGGCAGCATGGCAGCGATGGAAGAATCAGAGCAGCCAGACGGCAGCCATGTCTTTGTCTGCCAACCTCGGCCCACTGGTCGTGGATCAGAGCTTCAACTTCTATGCAGGCCAATTTGACGGGAAACAGATCTACGCCATCAGCAAGGACGGCGTATCGATTGATTGTGCAGGAAAGGTGAAGGTCGTGTCTTTGGAGGAACCTGCATCACTGCACGGCGAAATTGAATTCATAGATGGCAGTGTGGTAATCCCGGAGAGCGCAGGATATGCGCTGTAAAAAACATGCGCAGCCTATCCGCAAAACAACGACAGCATTTTTTCGGTCTATTCTTTGCTTACAGCGGCGCAGTTTTTGCACCGTTAAATCCTTATCAGCAGCCCTGAGCGCCCTCTTTTTCAAACATTATGTAGACTTATAATTTTATATTTCGCCCCTCGCATTCTGAATTTACAGTCTTTATTTCGTTACACGCATTTCATATATACTGGTGATTGTATTGTCCGCGTTTCGCCGGATACTTACGGGAACGTAAGAGAAGACGGTTTTATATTCGCACGGGGTGGAGCGCAGAGTGCAAAGCGAACCAAATCCCCTTGGCGTTCCCAGAGAACTTCAATTTTCCCTGACGGTGTATGTGCCCGCGCGCGGAAGGTGCGCAGCTCCTCGGGAAAATAGGGATCGATCACCACCACACGCTTATTTTCCGGGCTTTCGTCTATCCGAATACCTGCCAGCCAGCGCATGAGCCATGAGGCAGTAAAGGTAAATGCAATGTGACTCTGCGAGCCGCTTCCTTCCCATGTTTCGCCCATTGCAGTATAGCCGCGCTGCGTCAGCAGATATAAAAGTCCGGGGTATTCCTTCCGGCAGATGATCCTCCATGCCAGATCGCGCCGTCCGGCCCGGCTGAGCTCCTCCAGTACATGTGCGGTCCCGAACATACCGGTATCCGGCACACAATCCCGCGATTCATAATAGGAGATCAGATGGCAGCGAACAGCATCAAGCTGCGTCTCCGGCGCAACGCCTGCCATAAGCGCAAAGGCGTCTGCTCCCTGTACGCTGTCCAGATAGCTGCCATTGTGGAAAAAAGCACGATTGACGTTCCTGATCGTCAACGCAAGCGCCTGCTCATACCGGCCTGCCGCCGGCAAGTCCAGCACACGACATATACCGCGATAGAGCTGCAGGCATTTGGCATAATAGCATGTATTCACAAATTCGGGCTTTAACGGCTGTTCAAGCTGCGGCTCGCTCCACGGGCGATCGCTTGGGAAAACCCAATCGCCAAGGCACCAGCTGCCAGCCTCCTCGCGGCAGATAAGGCCGTGTTCATCGGTATGACCAGAAAGATAGTCCAGCCAGCGTTCGATTGCAGGCAGTGCTTTGCGAAGCGTATTCGTATCGCCATAGTGCAGGTAATTGAGCCACGGTATGACGGTGACCGCGCTCCCCCACGCCGGGCCGCCGCCTCCGCCGCAGAACGGCGCGGTATGCGGTACAAAGCCTGTTTTTTCGTCCTGCGCATCGAGAATATCCTGTATCCATTTGCGACAAAATGCGTGGGCGTCAAAAAGCGTCATCAACGCATCGGCGGATAGCTGTCCATCACCGGTATAACCCAGCCGTTCGCGGTGCGGGCAGTCCGAAAGAACGCCGCAGGAGAGATTTCCGCGCAGCGCGTCGGTGCAGGCATGAAAAAGCGCATCGAGCTCCGGCATAGAGGTTTCCAGCGATGCTGCCGACGGGAGCTGCATTCCGGTCCGCAGGATCGTGATATCCAGAATCTGTGCGTCTTCCGCGATGATCTTTACATACCGGAAGCCGTGGCAGACGAAGCGCGGGCAATATTGCTCGTCCCCGCTCCCATGCAGGATATACAGATCGTGCTGGCGCTGGTTTTTGTCCGCTTCTCCGTAGCCGCAGGTGGAGGTGAAGTCCAGCTCGCCGTGCTGCAGCTGCTCCGCAAAGTACAGATGCACACGTGCGCCGCGTGCACCGCAGCAGACAACCTGTACAACGCCCGTCAGATTGATGCCCGCATCATAAATCCCGCCGGCAAGCGCTTGTGGACGGATATGCTGCCAGACGCCGTCCGGCGGGCAGAGCTGCGGGCGCAGCTCTGTTTTTTTCGGTGCTGCGCAGCATACGGGTTCCCAGATTGTCTTTTCATCCGGGAATAGGCGCGCATCAAAGACTTCGCCGGTAAATGGATCGTCATGCAGAAGCGGGCTTGGTGCCGTCTGCCAGCTGCTATCCGATACGATTATTTTCCCAGCGCAACGGATACAGCATAAAAGAGTCGGTGCGCCATAGTCGAATTCGCCTTCTACCGTTCTTGCTGTCTGCCGATAAAATCCGTTTCCCAACCAGACACAAATGGTATTTTCCCCTGCGTGAAGCATGCCGCGCAGGTCATAGGTCTGATAGAGGGCGGATTTGTGCGTTTCACCAGAAAACGGATACTGCAGATTTCGGCGCTGAACCGGAGCATAGTCCGTGCGCGCAGGCGTCATGCGATCCGCCGAAACCTTTTTCCCGTCACAGTACAGTTCGTAAAGCCCAAGCCCGCAGATGCAGATCACGCCGTGCTGCGCCTGTTCTGCGGAGAGCGAAAAAGCTGCGTCTGAAAAGCGGCGAGGATACGCTGGGCTCGGCTTCGATCCAGACTGCGTTATGCCAGTCCTCGTCATGCAAGATGCCGGTCAAAAAAAGAGCTGAGCGGGCTTTTTTTGAATGCTTCCGTCTATGTCGGTCTGCACCTGCCAGAAGTACCGCGTCATGCTTGCAAGCGGCTGACCATTATAGATCAGATACTCCCCCATCGGGCGGTCTGTTTGCGCATCCCATAGGGTCTTGTGCGAGGCATCAAACACCCGCACACGCCAGTGATCCGGTACAGTCGGGCTTTCCAGCCGCCATGAAAAACCATGGCGCGCCGTCCGTACCGGAAGGTGAGGGAAAATCATTGCACAGTAGCTTCCATTTCATATGTTGCCATTCCTTTCTTCTTCGCATTGTGTGCGGAAAACAGACGGCGAAACACCGACGCGCTCCCGAAAAGCTTTTGAAAAATGGTCTGAATTTTGGTAGCCCAGCGAAACGGAGATATCGCCGATCAGCATGTCTGTGCCGCGCAGGAGCTGCCGTGCGCGCAGGATTTTATAGTCAAACAGATAGTCCTTGAAGTTGACGCCGGCCTTTTCCTTGAACAGCGCGCTGAAATATGCCGCGTTGAAGCCAAGCTGCTCTGCCACACGCTGCAGCGTCGCGCCGGCACAGTCGGCAGCCAGAATTTCATTGACCCGGACGACCAGCTCCGGTGCTTCACCGGCCTGCTCGCGTTTCCAATAGACACGTTCGAGCTGAAGCCCGGCCTGCAAAACGGCAGCAGGCAGCTGACTCTCATCCGCATAAAACGCGCTGATTGCAAACGAGACTCTGCCTGTGCAGCGGTTCAGCGCGTCCTGGATCATGCCATACAGCTCAGGCGACGATGCCTGCGGCCCGGAAAGGGCAAAAATGAACTGGTTTTTCTGATACTCGCTGTACCCCGTGAGCGTACATCCGGGAACAGCCAAACCGATTACGCTCTCCGGCGCAAAATCCCCCCGCCGGCGTGGAGATGCACAGAAGGCCAATCCGGTAATCCCGCAGGATCCCCTCCGGGATCGCGGCGGAAATGCCGTTTGCAAGCTTGCAGAGCAGGCTCTGCAGCTGAATGCGGCGCGCGTCAAGCGCAGCAGCACGTTCGCTCCGCTCCATGCGCTGCTGCTGGATGGTCTTCTCCAGCGTATCGAGCAGGAGCTGCTGCCGGATCGGCTTCAGGATATAATGCACGGCTCAAGCTGCAATGCGCTGACGGCATAGTCGAAATCGTCGTAGCCGCTGATGATAATGATCTTCGCATCCGTGACGGACTTGAGCTCCCGGCACAGCTCCAGCCCGTTCATCCGCGGCATCTGTACATCGGAAATGACAATGTCCACATTATTTTGCTTTGCATATCGGAGCGCGGCAAATGGATCGTCATAGCAGACAACTGCGTCGTCCGGTCTGGCTGTGCGCAGAAGCTTATCAAGCCCCTGCAGAACCGTCTTCTCATCATCAATCACAAGTATTTTCATGGTCTGCCCTCCTTTTTCCGGGATCCGGTGCACACACGGGAGCGTGATGCGCGCCAATACGCCGTGCGGCTGCCGTTCAAACAGACGCAGACCGCAGCTGTCTCCAAAATATAATCTGATCCGGCTGTCGATGTTCCGGATCCCATAGCCTCCGGAGTGCGGCCGGGTGCCGTCCGGCTGTGCGGTATGCAGACCTGCACCGTCGTCTTCTACTTCGTAGATGAGGTACTGACCTTCAATGTAGGTCCGGATGGTCACGGTTCCGGCGATCCCGCCGTGCTGAAGACCATGCTGGATCGCGTTTTCCACGAGCGGCTGAATGAGCGTCTTGAGTGTGTACAGCGGGAGCGTCTCCGGCGCGATCTGCTTTTGGTAGCGGATCTTTCCGGAAAACCGGAATTCCTGAATGGTAATATAGCTGTCCACATGGGCGAGCTCGTCAGACACACGGTAGAAATCCTGTCCATTATTCAGACTCAGTCGAAAAAAATCGGACAGGCTGCCTATGATCTGACAGATCTCCGTCTGATCCGACAGGAAGGCCATCCAGTTGACTGTATCGAGCGTATTATAGAGAAAGTGCGGGTTGATCTGGCTTTGCAGCGCCTGAAACTGCGCAGTGAGCTTTTCTTCGGCTGCCCGCTTCGTTTCATCCAGAAGCGTCTGAATGCGGAGCTGCTGCTGATTGAAGGTTTGGATCAGGACACTGATCTCGTCATGTCCATCAACAGGAAGAACATCCTTGCCGGAGCCGTCGTCTTTCTGCATGGCGTCGTTCAGACAGCGCAGCGGCCCGGTGATTGACTGCGTGACCGGGATCAGGATCACGCTCATCAGAATGGCGAACACAGCCAGGATCAGATAAAAATCGAAGAAAGAACGGTCGGCCTCCCGAATCAGCATCCGGTAGTCCACCAGGTGGTACACGACCCAGTCTCCATAGGAAAGCTTGTCAAACACGACAAGCTTTTTTCTTCTCCGTCCAGACGAAAGGTTCGGCTGCCATGGCTCTGCCCTGCGTCAAGCTCTGCACGAACCCAGTCGGTCAGCGGCTGCGGCTGCTGCGCGGCAAGCAGCTGCTTATCCGAGTGTGAGAGGATCTGCCCGCTGGTCGTCGCAAGATAGATCTCCTTGTCATTCTGCATGGAGGAGAATACGCTGCGGTAAAACGACGATTCAGAAAACGCAAACAGAGCACAGCCGGCAGGCGCATAATAATTGCTGCCGGAAAGAATTTTGGAGCTGAAGATCAGGTAATGAAGCTTCTGGTCAGCGGTGCTGCTCTCCAGCGGCGCACAGCCGAGAAACTGAAATGCCCGTTCCGCGTTCATGGCCTGCTGCAAAAAGGCGCTGCTTTCCAGTGTCCCGCCGGAGATATTGGACATCACGCCCGCGATTTTCTGCGTCTGCGACAAATCTCTCCGCCCGCATAGCTGCGGTTTGTGAGGGAAACGGGTTGAGCGTATTCCGAAACTGTGTACGGATCTCCATCTGGCGCTGGAAGCTGCTGCCGTCATAGTCACGCGTGTCGTGCATGACGGTAAAGTCGTTGACGATGGATGACAGCTCCAGAATGACGCGGGAAAGCTCCGAGTCAATATTTTTCCAGTCTGAACAAGCACATTTTCCAGATTGTCTGCTGACGACGCGATCATGGACTGGCGGGCGCTGAAATAGCAGACGACCGTGGCCAGCAGTGACAGCAAAATCAGCGTCAGGATCAGCAGCGTCAGCCGCAGCCGGATGGACAGACCCCGCAGGAGCAGGATCAGTCGCTGGTAGAGTCTTTTTCATTCTGCCCTCCTTATTTTCGTTGCACTTTTCACAAAGAATTATAGGCCATGGAAGAAAATATAGCAATACTGACAGGGCAAATACAAAGTTTTCACCGGGTCACCCAAAGCTTTTCGTGGTTCACGAATCGTGTGCCGGATGATACTCTGAATATGCAGGGAGCGCCGCAGAACGCGCTTCAGAGCCAAAACGACAAAGGAGAGGACATTATGAATTTGAAAAAGCTTCTGGCGCTTGCGCTGAGCATGCTGATGCTCACGCTTGCACTCGTCGGCTGCGCCGCGCAGACGACGGAACCCGCAAAAAGCAGGACCCCGCCACCAACACCGCGCAGACCGCGCCCGCACAGCAGACGGACGAGCAGGCAGAACCGACCGGTGAGGTTGCAGAGCTTCTGTACTGGGACATGCTCTTTGGTGCAGCTGACGTCTACGAGCCGACCGTACAGGGCCTGGTCGATCAGTTCAACTCCGAGCATCCTGACATCCATGTGACCGTACAGTTCCATTCCTGGGACAACTATTATCAGGAGTATCTGACCTCCGTGACCAGCGGTATGGCCCCGGATGTGACCAACGGCTATTTTGCCATTGCAAAACGAATACGCGCGAATGGGTGAGCTGCTCGACCTGTCCAGCATCGTGGATGAGTGGAAGGAAAGCGGCCTGTACGACGAATTCCCGGCCGGCAGCATTGAGCTGCATCAGGCAGAGGGTATTCAGGCCGGTATTCCGTGGACAAATGACGTCCGCCTGACCACCTATAATAAGGAGATTTTTGAGCAGGCCGGTATTACCGAGCTGCCCACCAACTGGGATGAATTCAAGGCGGTCTGCCGCACCATCAAGGAAACGACCGGCGTAACGCCGTATGTCGTTGCAGGCGGCTGCAACCACAATGATCAGATTCTCAGACACATGATGCTCAGCAATGGCGCAGACGTGACCGACGCGGATGGCAATGCCGCGCTCAATTCCGCAGCGGCAGTTGACACGCTCCGCTTCTTCGGCGATTTGATGGATGAAGGTCTGATGGCAGAGGGCAGTGCGGGCTACACGGAATCCGACGTTCTGCAGCTGTTCGCCAACGGCGAGGTCGCGATCTGGTCCGGCAATACGCCAAGCTCCATCGCCACGCCGGAATTCATCGACAAAATCGGTGTCATGCCCACGTTTGCCTCGGAAGCAGGCGGCACACCGCGCGGCCTGAGCTACTGTGGCCCGATGGTTGCGTTCAAGCAGAGCAAATACCCCGAGGCCTGCACGGTGTTCCTCAAGTGGTACATCGAGCACAGCCTGCCGCTGTTTACACAGGGCGGCGTGACAACGCTGCCGGTTATGAAAAGCCAGCTTCAGGATGCGTATTATCAGGACAATGCGCTTTTAAAGCAGATCGTAGAGAATGTCGTTCCGTATACTGTTTCGGCAGTTTGGCCGTGCACAGAGATTTATCCGGCATTCGCGCAGATCGAGGGCGAAGGTCTTGTCGGCATGGCGATGCAGGAGGTTCTGACCGGCAACCGCGATTATGAAAAGATCGCGGAAACATATAACGAGAAAATCGCAGCCGCCATCGCGGACGCACAGTAACAAGTTTCACAGCAGGGAGCGGAAGCTCCCTGCTGTACTAAAATAACAAGCAGAATGGAACCAGCTATGAAAAAAAGCAATCTCCCTGGAAAGCACAGCGCCGGGCTATCGGATGCTCCGCCGGCGGCGCTGCTGTTCCTGTTGATTAACACGATCCCGTTTCTGTACGGCGTCGTGCTGAGCTTCACAAATACAAATTATTTCAGACCCCAGAACGGGAGCCGCTTCGTTGGCCTGCAGAATTATCTGGAGATCCTGCAGAACGAGGATTTTTACCGTATGTTCTCGTTTACGCTCCTGTACACGGTTCTGGTCGTACTGCTGAGCTACGCGCTCGGCATGGCGTTCGCGCTGCTGCTCAACCGCGATATCCGCTTCAAGAATTTCTTCCGCGGTCTTGCGCTGCTGCCGTGGATCATGGCGCCGGCCGTCGCCGTCGTGATCTGGCGCTGGATGTGCAATGACCAGCTTGGCGCGATCAACGTGATGCTGAAAAGCATCGGACTGATTCAGACGCCGATCCGCTTTTTATCCGACAAAACACTTGCAAAGGTCACGGTCGTGGCATTTGCGGTCTGGAAATGCTATCCGTTTATGATGGTCGTGCTGCTGGGCGGCCTGCAGTCCATCGGAAAAGAGGTTTACGAGCCGGCACGGATCGACGGTGCAAGCAAATGGTCCTGTTTCCGGTACATCACGCTGCCGCTGCTGCGCCCGGTCAGCATCGTGGCTCTGTCATTGATGTTTATCTGGACGTTCAATACGAATTCCTTTGACAACATTTATCTTCTGACCAGAGGCGGCCCCGTCAATTCCACATATGTGCTGTCCATTGAGGCGTATTACGCCGCGTTCTATCGCGGAAAGGCGGGTTACGCCTCGGCCGCATCGCTGCTGATGACCGTCTTTATTGCGCTTGCGGCGCTGGCCTATACGCTGCTCCGGCGGGCTCGCGCGGGGAAAGGAGCTGCGGTATGAAGCGAAAAGAAAAGATCCTGACCTATGTGCTGTTGCTGCTGATGCTGGCGATCACATCGTTTCCGATCATCTCAATGGTGGGAAACTCTTTCAAGGCGAACGAAACGCTCTTGTTCGATTCCGCCCTGTTCCCGCGTGAACCGACGCTCGACAACTTCCGCTATGTGATCGAGCGCACCAATTTCCTCCGCTATATCGGCAACAGTCTGATCGTTGGTCTGATCGTCACGCTGATCTGCACCGGTATCGCCTGCTTTGCCGGTTATGCGCTGTCCCGGTTCCGGGGTGCCGGTTTTCAGGCGTTCAAGGGCGCAACATATGCGTTCCAGCTGATCCCGACAGTCCTGATCCTGATCCCGTTGTTCATGATCGTCAAAACACTTGGTCTGTTTGACAGCCTGTGGTCCATCATTCTCTGCTATACCGCGATCAGCCTGCCGCTGGCGATCTGGATCATCAAGGGCTTTTTTTCGACACGATCCCGCGTGATATCGAAGAATCTGCATTTATCGACGGCTGCAGCCGCATTCAGTCCTTCCTTCGCATTGTGCTGCCTGTTTCGCTGCCGGGCGTCGCGTCGGCGGCAGTCATTACGTTCAACTATACATGGAACGAGTACATGCTGTCCAACCTGTTTATCAACAACGACGATTACCGGACGCTCACGGCGGGTCTTGCAACCTTCGTTGAGCACAACTCCACACAGTGGGGATATATGATGGCCGGTGCTGTTCTCGGCACGATCCCGGCGCTGCTGGCAATCATTTTTGCGCAGAAATATGTGGTGCAGGGCCTGTCTGCGGGTGCGGTCAAGGGCTAACGGAATGAAACGAATTTTATGCTATGGAGACTCCAACACATGGGGATATGACCCTGTTCATTCTGAGCCGGATCATTGGATGCGGTATGATGAACGCACACGCTGGCCCTGTGTGATGGAACGGGCGCTTGGGCCAGAATACCGGGTACTGGAAGCAGGACTCTGTGGACGAACAACCGTCTTTTTCCGATCCACAGCTTCCGTTCTGCTGTGGATCTGAGCTGCTGGAGCCGATGTTCCGTATATGTGACCCGGTTGATCTGTTTATCCTTATGCTTGGAACAAATGATACCAAGGACTTTTTCAGCGCATCAGCAGTGACGATTGCCAATGGAATGGATCAGCTGGTTCAGGAACTCCTCATGCTGCTGCCCAACAGCCTGTCTGCACAGGCGAAGCTTTTGGTGGTAAGCCCGATCCATATCACCCCGTCGGCAAACGGCTCATACTTTTATGACTGCTGTACGTTCGCCGCCGAAAAAAAGACGCGCGCTCGCCCCTCTGTACCGGCAGCTTGCCGAGCGGCACAGATGCTTTTTTTGACGCTGCCGTGCATGCACAGCCGGGATCAACAGACGGCATGCACCTGGAGGCTGACGGACATCGTGCGCTGGGACTTGCGCTGGCTGACGCGGTTCAGAACATCTTCTCGGAGGACAAATCAATATGAAGCACTATTCTGTTTTCGACCCTGCCTTCCGACGCTTCGGACAGGTTTTAGAGGGCTATGACTTTTCCACACTTTTCCGTGCTACGGGCGCGCAGATCAATCTGCCGGAGCAGGGCTTTGACTATTGCGCCTCGCTGCCGGAGCTGGAGACGCTTCCGGAGGCAAAAACGCTTCAGGCACGAGCCTTCGGCGGTCTTCCCATCCAGATCGGCTGCTGCTTCGGGCGCAATCATACGCTGAACTGTCTGGAATACCACAAAAGCAGTGAACTGAATCTCGCAGCTGATCCGGTCGTACTGCTTTTGGCCTGCCAAACGGAGCTGGAGGACTTTCAGCTGAACACGGAAAAAAGGTTTCCGCGTTTTTTGTCCCGGCTGGCGTCGGCGTCGAGCTGTATGCAACAACGCTTCACTACGCACCGTGCAGCACGACGCCGGACGGATACCGCGTTCTGTGCGTGCTTCCGCGCGGCACGAACGGCCCGCGTCCAGATGGACTTCGCGCAGGCGGCGAAGACCGTCTGTGCATGGGCGCAAACAAGTGGCTTATCGCACATCCGCAATCCCCGGAGGCCCTGCATGGCGCGTTTATAGGGCTGCACGGCGAAAATCTCACAATTTAAAAAGAAAAGGAGCACCTGACATGGAAGAAAAAAGGTATATATCGGAAACGATACCGCTGGTTTTTATCTGAAAAGCAAATGTATCGAATATCTTGAGGGCAAGCACATTCCCTATGTAGACTGCGGCTCAGCAGACGACCCTGACATTGAAGCCACGCGCTATCCGTTTTTTTGCAGCAAAGGTCGCAAAGGCTGTCGTGTCGGGCGAAGCCAGATGCGGTCTGCTCATCTGCGGCACCGGCATTGGCATCAGCATGGCTGCGAACAAATTTAAGGGCATTCGGGCCGGGCTTTGCAGCACGACCTATGACGCGGTCATGACACGCCGCCATAATAACGCCAATATCCTCTGCATGGGCGGCAAGACGACCGGTGAGTGGATCGCAATCGAAATGCTGGACGCTTTTTTGAACACGCCCTATGACGGCGGCTTCCACGACGGCTCTTTGGACTTGATCGCAGATATGGAAGCAGTCATGATGAATGACGCGGTCTGGGCACAGGCGCCCAGAAAAATCTCCACCGGCCCGCTGGCCGACGCGGAGATCTTCGACAGAAGCAAGGGCTGATGCACGAAAGCCGGCTGATCAGATCAGCCGGCTTCGTTTGACAGGAGGAGAATCAATGTATCCAAAAATCTATCTGGCGATTGACAACTGTGTCTTTTTACAAGCGCTGGACCAGCCCTGACGCATGGGCGAAAAAATCAAAGAGCTGGGGATCCATTATATCGAGGCAAGTGCGGACACGGAACTGGATCCATTGTATATGGGCCACACCTATCTATACGACTGGGTCAGGCAGGTCAGAGAGGCCGAAGCGAAATATGGCGTCAAGGTTGCGAATCTCTATTCCGGCCACGGCTCCTACACCACGCTCGGACTGACACACCCTGACGGGCACGTCCGCAGGAATCTGATCGACAACTGGTTCTTCCCGCTTCTGCGCGCAGCAGCGGAGCTTGATGCCGGGGCGGGCTTTTTCGCGCACGCCTTTCCGCACGAAGCGCTTCAGAGCGAGACGCTATACAGCCGCTTCACAGACATTCTGACAGACGGTCTGCGTGAAATCAACGCCTATGGCGCGCAGATCGGCTGCCGAAGCCTTGGTATTGAACAGATGTATACACCGCACCAGTACCCATGGCGGCTGGAGGACACCAGACGTCTTTTTGCAGCGGGTGACCGCGCAAAGCGGTGCGGACTTCTATTTTACAGAGGATCTTGGACATCACCATGTAAAATTTGCGCCCGGAGCGGCCTTCTGCATCGAAAACAGAGGGACTTTGGCTGGGCTCAGACCGTGCCTATGCGCTCTGGAGAGCGGAAGGCCCTGCTGCGTGGGATCGGATCGTGGAGGATATGGATCTCCATCCGTCACTATTTTCCGCACCGGAGGACGGCGACTGCTATCGGACGCTGCGGACGCTTGGCTGCTACAGTCCGATTATTCATCTGCAGCAGACAAACGGTCAGCAGTCTGCACATCTTCCCTTCACACCGGAGCAGAACGCAGCGGGAATCATCCGCCCGCGCGCAGTCCTCGAGGCGATCAAAGCTGCCTATGCCGCACCGGAAGATCCCAACATGCCGCGCCGCTGCACAGAAATCTATCTGACCTTAGAGTTATTTTCCGGCACGACGTCAATCATGGAGGATGTTCTGCGCGATCTGGAAAAAAGCGTAGCTTACTGGCGAGCAATTATCCCTCAGGATGGAAAACCGCTTGATTGCAGCTTATAGTGCTGCTTGTCTGCTCCTGTTCATGGTCATCTGCTTTGTATCTGGCGGCTACGAGCAGGAGCAGCTCAGCAAGGCACTTGCGGTTGATCTGGACGCTCGCCGCGGTCCATAAAAATCTGTGGCTCATTTTAATTTTTCTGGTGAAAATTTATTCATCTACAGATGCTCCTTCCGCGCCTTGTTTTTCAATTCATTTCTTCAATATAATGTACATATTCCAGTGAGCGCAGTGCCTCAATGATCTCGTGATGCTATTTATACTTCTTCATTTCCGCACTGCACACTGTAAAGCTGACTGTAAATACACTCAGGCCAGAATTCAGATAGGTGGGATTCGCTTCAATGTCATCGATTCGGATGCCGAGCGCCCGCACAGTCGATGTAAAGTCCGGCAGATTCCGTTTGCTTTTCAGTTCCAGATGTACTTCAAAATGGTTTGACCGGTCTTTTCAGATATTTCTCCAGTACTGGCATTCCGGACACGCAGGCCAGCAGTGCGGCAAACAGTGCAGCCGCAGCGGTATAGCATCCCGCACCGAGCGCCATGCCGATAACTGCACAGCCCCAGAGTCCCACAGACGTGGTAAGTCCCTTGATCTGGTTTTTGAACTAAAGAGGATCGAGTTTCCACTGATCGTCGCCGTTCCGATCACCGCAGCCGCAGACAGCACCGGTACAGTTCCTCCAGTACTCTGCATTAAGGACTGGTCGAGCAGCATGGTTCCCGTTCCCGCCAGCCCTACAAGGATAAAGGTACGCAACCCGGCAGAGTGCCGCTTACTTGACCGTTCACAACCAATGATTGCTGTGAATGCCACGCTCAGCACAATCCGAAGCAAAATAGCCGGCAGCCCCAGTTCCGCACTCCACACACCCAAAGCGGCGGAAATCCAGTCAGTTTGCATATTCTGTTTACCTCCTCAGATAGAAATAGCGCCGCTGCGCCTGCGTTTGTATAAGCTGTTCCTCCGCAGCCTCCGTGAAGGCAAGTTCTTCTTCGCGCATCTCATCATCATGCGCCGGAAGTTCTGTCTGAATCTTCCGAATACGCTCAATCAGAAGCTGAAGCGCAAATTTTGGTATGCCGCATTCCACCGCCTCCTCGACGAGTACCGCATCCTCTGGGTTATTGGAATACGATTTGGATAAGTACAGTGCCAGTTTTGCACAGCCCGGCCCAATGAGTTCGTACAGGACGCTTGACGCAAGGATTATGGTCTGCAGATTGCTGCCCATTGTACCGCCCAGCGTCCGCGCACCGAGTGCCGCAAGCCCAATGGCTACACCTGCCTGCGGGATGAGCGCCAGGCCGAGGTAATCCCTGACAACCTTTTGCTTCTTTACCAGCCAGCATCCCAGCCATGCGCCTGCATACTTTCAAGGATCCGAACAAGGAAATAGGATACGCCAATCACCAGCAACGGGATGCCGTTCATTGCACCGTCCGCCGAAACAAGCGCATCCAGCTTGAACGACATGCCAGAACGCACGAAAAACAGCAGCAGGATCGGCGGGCTGAAATACCCCAGCTGCCGGAACAGCTTGTTGTTTTCAGCGATATTCGTATAGACCGCGCCCATTGCCATGCAGCCGAGCAGTGGCGAAACGTCCAGCAATGCACATACACCGCAGAACGTAAACAACAATGCGATAGAAATAATGAGTTTGTTATCCTTAGAGCGTCTGTGCGGCATGAGCAGCTTCATTACAAGTCCAAATCCTCCGCCAAGCGCCATGATCAGCAGGTTCAGCGCGACTGGCCGACAAAGCGTCTGGATGCCCAGGCTGCCTGTCCCCTGCGAGGATGCCAGTGCAACGGAAATCGCCACCGAATAGAGAACCAGGCCAACCACATCATCCAGCGCTACGACCTGAAGAAGTGTATCCACAAAATCACCCTTTGCGCCGGTCTGGCGGATGGTCATCATCGTAGAGGCGGGTGCCGTGGCCGAGGCCAGCGCTGCCAGAACAACAGAAAACGCCAGTTCTAGCCGCAGCACAAAATACATCAGCGCAAAAAACAACCACGGAAGCCAGAACTGCCTCAAAAAGGTGATCACCGCAACCTTTGCGCCGTTTTTCCTCAGAACGGAAAGCTTAAAAAATTCTCCGGTCGAAAACGCGATAAACGCCAGCGCGATATCGGGAAGAAAATTCGTGCCGTCGATCATGGCCTGCGGCACAAGATCCAAACAGTATGGGCCGATCAGGATGCCCGCTACAATATATGCCGTCACATTCGGCAGCCGCAGAAGCTTTGTCACGCGCGTGAGCAGAAAGCCCGAAAACAACATCAGCGCGATTGAAATAATGACATTTGCCACCGGACTGCTTTCTATTACTCCGTTCAATGAACGTTCCATTCTCCTTTCTTCATTCAGAGAACAGAAAACGACATTCCCGGCACATGCGGAGCGTGTCATTCCGCAATGTGATGGAACATCGCTTTCCATTCTTCAGCTTTATTTGGACTGCAAATACTGTGCAATCCTCGTTACACTTGTATTGATGATCAATTCCTCCGGAAATCCGATCTCCTCCAGCATGGCAAGCGCCCGCTCCACGCGTCCAACCTCGAATTCCGAGTGCGCATCCGAGTTTACCATCACGGGGACATTGTGCTTTGCACAAAGCTCCGCGATCCTGCGGCAGTTTTCGATCGACTTTTTCCGGCATACGAACGTGTGTGCATTGATCTCCACGATTTTTCCGCATTCGCCGAAAATCGGAATGACCGTCTCGTAATCATAGACGAACTCAGCCGAGCCGGAATGCCCGATCAAATCCACATTTTCGTTCTGGGCAAGCTGAATATAAGACCGTGTATGCTCCGCCGCTGTCCCGGGGACAGTGCAGGAGGTATGATAGGATGCAACCACAAAGTCAAGCTGCCGCAGAACCTCGTCCGGGATATCCAGTCGGCCCGTATGGTCCATGATGTTCGCCTCGACGCCGCGCAGAAGCCGGATTCCATCTACGTTCTGCGGAAGCGATGTCAAATTTTCAAAGAAACTGAGCGGCGGTGAATCCGGCGTACCGATTCCGTGATCGGTGATGGCCAGCAGGCGCAGTCCACGCTTTTGCGCCGCTATAAGGTTTTCACGCAGTGTACTGTAGGCATGCAGCGACGCAAGCGTATGGCAGTGGAAATCGCCCTTGATGGTCACTTCAGAGTTTACAAGCATTGTATCAGCCTTTCTCTGGAGCGAATCAGGTTTTCCGGCGTGCAGCGGCGAAGCTCCAGCATATAGATGCCCTGATAACCGATTTTGCGAAGCGCCGCGGCAAACGCCGGATAGTCAATCTCACCGTCACCGATCGGCAGATGCGACTGTGCGCCGCCGATCGTATCGTGAAGATGCAGATGACGCAAAAGTTTCCCGCAAGCAAGGACCTCATCAGGCACATTGCCGCCAGTCTGCTGGCAGTGCCCGATATCAAAGACAATGTCCAGATTGTTTCTTCCTACCTCATTGACAAACTGTACGAGCGTGCCGCAGCGGACAGTCAGATCGCCATCCAGAAGGTTCTCTGTATAGAGCCGAATCCCGTATTCCTTTGCAATATCACAGCAGTTCCGGAGCATTTCAACCGAAAGTGCCCAGATGCGCTGTAGATCGCCGCCCATATAGGCGCTGCTGTGCGGCACCTGCGGAACATGCAGCGATGTGCGCAGACGGCCGCTGTGCATGACGATTTCGTGCCCTCAAGCAGACTGGTATACTGGCAGCAGTTCCGGAACTCATGCAGGATCGCACTGCGCAGGACGCTGTTTTCCTCCGACGCGTTGAAAGCCGAGATATGCACGCTGACATTCGGGCGGTACGCCTGTGCGATCTGCCGGACCGCGTGGTCATATGCCAATACATCCACGCCCGCCATATTCTCATAGTAGGTTACTTCAATCGCATGATAAAGTTCGCTTTCCAGAACTGCCCGTCCAAGTTCCAGGATCTCTTCCGGGTATTTCTAAAATTGATATTGAATCCAAATCGACGCATAGTCCCTCCCATTTAGTCTCGTGCCGTGCGGTATTTGCGCGTCAGAATCAGCGTCACAGCAGAAATCGCCATCAGTACTACGATGTAAACCAGCATATTGGCTTCCGAGTTTGGGTCTACATTCATGTCCGGTGTCCGTAAGACGATACCAAGCGGCACATTGCTGACATTATACAGCAGCGCGCTGACCGTGTACTCCGAGAGCAGGCTGTTGAACGTGATTGCACCGACGGAAGCGACTGTCGGGATGATTGCCGGCAGCACGACACGGCGGAAGGTGTACAGCGCACCGGCGCCAAGTGAATGCGCCGCCTGCTCGTGCGAATCGTTGATCGCATACAGGCTCGCACGGACAAGACGCATGGAAGACGGAATCTTGCAGACCGTATAGGCAATCGGCAGCAGCCAGAAGCCACCCAGCAGAACTTTCCCGAATGTCAGCAGATTCGGCGTGGAAAACGCCGTGATCATGCCGACAGCCAGCATGGTGGCCGGCAGCATCCATGGAATCAGGAGCGTCAGCTCCAGAAGCTTTGTGAGCTTGCCTGGATGTTTTTTGATGGCAAGCGACGACGCGACACTGATAAAAACAGTACGATTGCCACAGCAATCAGACTCAGTTTCACGCTGTTCAGGAACGGCTTGATCGTGGTCCCGGTTGAAAACACGCGGATATAGTTGTCCAGTGAAAACGACCTTGGGAACGACGCCGTTGAAATGCTTTTGGAATCGCCAAACGAATACAGCACAATGACGCCGATCGGCAGCAGGTATAAAAGTGACAGGATGTATGAGGCCGCGTGTACAGTACGTTTACGACCGGATTGCGGATTTTCGTCTTGCGAAGCCGTGTGCTCACCTTGGAGACAGACAGGTATGCGCTGCGTTTTTCAAGCCAGTTCATGATCAGAAGCAGCACGATGCACGTCACGGCGAGGATCAGGGACAGCAGCGCCGACAAATCATAGCTGCGCAGGCCGTTCAGCGTAAGGATCATGCTGTTGATCATATAGAAGCTCTTGCCACCCAGCATTGACGGCGCGGCGAAGGAATTGAGCGCGCTTAAAATCAAGAGAATAGACGCAGAGAACATGGCAGGCTTTACGACCGGCAGCGCCACCTTGAAAAAATGTCTGGATGCTGGAGCAGCCCAGACTGCGTGCAGCCTCGATCGTGGAATAGTCGATGTCCTTGAACGCCGTTTTAACAAACAGGATATGCGAGGTGGTCATCGCAAACGTATGCACAAACAAAACGCCGGTAAAGCCGGTAAACCAGTTGACATTCATGCCGGAGATCCAGGATGCCAGCAGCTTTGTCACTACGCCGTTTGACGCATAGACATAGTTATAGCCTGTGACGAGAGAGATACCGCCATAAAGCAGCGGCGTCATAAAGGCCAGTTCCAAAAGCTTGGAACCCTTGATGTCGAAATACTCTGTGACCAGCACCTGAAATACGCCGTTGATCGTGACAGTCACAAAGCTCCAGAACGCCATCTTATAGGTATTGGACAGTGAACGCTTGACACGCTCTGAACTGAGCAGCTTCTGAACCGACTGCATGCTGAATGCGCCATCGGTAAAGAACGTTGTTTTCACGGTGCTGAGCACCGGAACGATCAGAAACGTCACAAGAAACCACGCAATCGCCGTAAAGATCAGAACGTTCCGCAAAATAGACAGTTTTTTCTTTACGCTCATCTGTCATCCTTCCCGCAGTGCCAGCACATCCGCATGTCTGAACTGCACATAGACAGTCTCCCCTACCGCAAATTCCGTCTCCGAGCCAAACATCAGAGCCGTGATTGGACAGTTGTCCGGCGTTTTTGCGATGATCTTTGTATACGCGCCCAGGAACTCAAAGCTGTCGATCACTGCCGCAAGCTCAGACGAACCCGGGGTACTCTGCGGCTGCTTTGTGATCCGGACCTTGTGCGGCCGGATAAACAACGACTCATCGTCCCCGCAGCCAAGCGTCTGCCGCAGTTCCTGCTTCGCTGTGCCGCCGAGACAGTTGATGTCGCCGATAAAGCGCGCAACCGCCGCATTTGCCGGATGATTGTAAATTTCCTTCGGTGAGGCAACCTGCTCGATACGGCCAACATTGAATACTGCAATCCGGTCAGAGATCGCCATAGCCTCCTCCTGGTCATGCGTCACATAGATTGTGGTAATACCAAGCGCGCGCTGAAGCTTGCGGATCTCCTCGCGCGTGCTGACGCGCAGCTTCGCATCCAGGTTTGACAAGGGTTCGTCCATGAGCAGCACCTTAGGCTCCAATACCAGCGCGCGCGCAATGGCGATGCGCTGCTGCTGGCCGCCAGAGAGCTCCGTAATCTTCTTATGCAGATGCTCTGTAATGCCGGTCTTTTCCGCAATGGCCTGCACACGGGGCAGGATTTCCTTCTTCGGAACTTTGTGCGCTTTCAGGCCAAACGCAATGTTTTCATACACGCTCATGCTTGGAAACAGCGCGTAGTTCTGAAATACGAAGCCCAAACCGCGTTCTTCGGGCAAAGCCCCGACAGGTCGCGTCCAAATGCTGTAATCGTCCCTGCTGCCGGTGTTTCAAAACCGGCAATCGCGCGCAGCGTCGTCGTTTTCCGCAGCCAGACGGCCCAAGAAATGTGAAAAATTCTCCGTCCCGGATCTCCACATTCAAATCGTGTACCGCAGTAAAGCTGCCATAACGAATGCTGATATTCTTCAGTTCAATCATGAATCCACCCTATCCTTCTGCTCCACAGGTCGGGCAGGCTTAAGCCTGCCCGTAATCACGGCATGATCTCCAGTTCAATCTTGACAAACCAGTCGTCCATATGTCTGGCACAGACCTCCCAATCGATCTCCTGTGCTGTAAACATCTCGGCCTCTGCCTTGACCTCGTCGCTGCACAGTGCAATTGCATCAGGGGATGTGCGGGCGCCTGCGCAAATTCGTTCGCATAGGCCGCCATGGTTTCAGGTGATCCCCACCATTCAATAAACGCCTTTGCCTTTTCCTCAAGCTTTGTACCCTTGACGATCGCAATGCCCTCGGCGACGATCGGCGTACCATTTTCTGGCTTCACATAAGCAATGGGAGCCTCGTTGGCCTCGCTTCTTGCTTTTGCACCGCCAAACCAGTCAAGCGTAATCGGAAGCGTGCCGTCTTTGAACATGGCGTAGACATCAGCATTGGAATCAGCCGGAAGCATGTACGCATTGGCATACAGCGCCTTGAGGAATTCCCAGCCTTCATCGGTGATATCATCGATCTCCGCGTCATAATACGGCCACAGCATGCCGACGATGTAGGTGCGTACAGTCTGCTTTGTGTTGACGCCGATGCTGTAAAGGCCCTTATATTCTTCCTTGATCAGATCCTGCCAGCTTGCAGGCGGGTTTGTGACATAGTCGGTGTTATAACCGATCACGATCGGCGTCTGCCAATAGCTGTTGAAATAGCCGTCCGGGTCCTGATAGACCTCCGGCAGTCCTTCAGTCCACGACGGAACATACGGCGTGATCAGATCTTCTTCCTTGAGCTGATACATGGCTGTCTGGACAAGGCCCATAATGACGTCCGCCTGCGGGTTATTTTTTTCGGCACGCAGCCGTTCGGACAGTTCGCCGCCCTTCGCGCTCAGAAAGTTGATCTCAAAGCCCAGTGCCGCCTCGGCATGTTCCTTGATCCAGACGCCGCGTTCCTCTGCTGCCTGCGGGCTATAGACCATTAAAACGCCATTCTCATCTGAAGACGCAGATGCAGTTTCCAGCTGTTCTTCCTCTGCTTCCGGCTCGCCCTGTGCAGGCGCCTGCGGCTCGACGGCCTTTTCCGGCGTACCGGACGTGCTGCATGCAGCCAGTGAGAACACCATCAAAGCTGCCAGAAGAATTGCAAGTATCTTTTTCATGAATCTTTCCTCCATCGTGTTTTCTTTCCGGTTTCCCGGTGCATGGCTATCATATTTTAAAATTACTAAAATGTCAATTTTATTCTCGCAAATTTACTAAATCTATTTGGCCATTTTCGGTATATGCCCATGCTTCTGTCAATTCTGCTTTGACATTCTGCACAAATTTCCCCTACACGTTTTGTGAATAGAGTGCCTGTTTATTCGCATAATGTTTTATAATCCCCAGTATTTTTTTTGCACAATATAAAAAAATCCGCAAAAAACGAGAATCGTTCTTGTTATTTAATTATTTAGTAAATTTTATTAAATCGTTTACTTTCTCTCTTGCTTTTTACCCCGATATGGTGTAAAATCAAAGCAAAGGAATCTGCACCGCAGCACTCCATATTTGTAAAGTGAGGGCTTCGTATGGTTACGATCAAAGAAATCGCCGCGAAAGCACATCTATCCACGGCGGCCGTACCCCGTGCGCTCCGAAATGATGAGACGCTGTCGATCACGCCGGAAACACGTGCGCACATCTGGGCCGTAGCAACGGAACTCGGATACACACGTCCGGCAAAAGCTTCTGCTCAAGCAGCGCAGCTGAACGTTCCATCACGATCGTACACAAGCAGCAGACATTCCGCAATCAGATCGACTCGTCATATTATTTTGCCGTCCGCTCAGGCATTGAGGATATGTGCGCCAAGGCGCGTGTGCGGCTGAGTGTTGCGCCCATTGAGGATCTGTCACCGAAAACGCTGGTCGCTGACGGCATTGTTCTGGTTGGAAACTACACACAAGCACAGTTTGACGCACTGCTTCCACTCGCGAAAAGCAGACCTGTCGCCGTTGTAGGCATTGTCGCCTACCGCCGTGACCGTGTAGATCAGATCTCCTACGATAACCGCGATTCCGTCAGTCTCGCGCTCTCCCATCTTTTAGAGAAAGGGCATCGGCGGATCGGCTATCTTGGGGTCAAAGGAAGCCTCCGGCACAGAACTGTTCGGTTCCAGAAAGGACGCGTTCACCGAGATCATCCGCAGATATGGTGAATTCCATCCAGAATGGATTTTAGAGAGTGACCATGGATCGGACCGCGTTGAGCGCGGCTATTCCATGGCGAAAGCGCTTGCAGCGCTGTCTGAACTCCCTACTGCAATCTTTTGTGCCAACGACCCCATTGCGCTCGGCGCGATCAACGGCTTTGCCGAGTGTGGACTAAAGGTTCGGACGACATTTCCATCGTTGCGCACGACGGCTCTTATCCCACGCAGCATTCCATGCCGCCGCTTACGACTGTAGACGTCCATCCCTTCCAGCTTGGCGTCGAGGCCGCACGTCTGGTGCTTCAGCATCTTGACAATGAGATTCCTTCCATCCCGCGGAGAATCCTGCTCTATCCCACACTTATTGAACGAATGAGCGTATTGGATATTCGCGCTTGATCCCCCTAGCGGCCTGAACGGCTCCATACAGATCTATGTCAATGCTAATGCCGCCTGCCGGAAGATTTCCGGCAGGCGGCGGATTGTTTTAGCTTTTCTTTATTTACTGCAGTGCGGATTTTGATGTATTTCCGTTGAACGTTGTATTGTGAAGAACTGTACCAAGATCGGCATTGATGCAGATGGACTGCTGCTCGATTTCCTGCGGGCAGGTTGCCTGTCCCTGATTGATGCAGACATAGGTTGCGTTCGGGTTCTTCGCCGTCATCCGCCAGAAGGGGTACTTGATAATGACCGGGGTGTTGAAACCGACGCCCAATTCCAGAAAAAGAACTTTTTTTGACCATTACGGGTACGGAGAAAATTTTCGTACCGTTCTGCCGCTCTGTGCCAGCCTTCGTCCTCGACAAACTTGTCGTCAGCGCGCAGATTCATCGTCAGCGGCTTTCCACAGTATGGAGGCAGGAAGAAGTTCTGTCGGGATTTTCATATTCTCCTGCCGCTTGACCATTTCACGGATCATCGCTTCGTTCTCAAACGTTTCCTGACAGCACGGCTCGCTGCACTGAAATAAGCCGTAATCGCCCTGCGTGTAAAACAGCCGTTTTTTATCAAAGCCCGCTTTCTGAAAGCAGTGGTCAACGTTTGTTGTGATAACGAAATAGTCTTTGTCAGCCACCAGCTTCAAAAAGGTCATCGTAGACCGGCTTGGGGACATCCATATAGCGGTTGATGTAGATATACCGGCTCCAGTACGCCCAGTATTCCTCCGGCGAGGCATACGGATAAAAGCCGCCGGAATACATATCCCTGATACCGTACTTTGCCGCAAAATCGGAGAAGTATTTTTCAAACCGCTCGCCGGTGTAGGTGAATCCGCAGCCGCAGACAGTTCGGAGCCGGCACCGATCACCACGGCATCACAGTCCTGCAAAGCAGCTTTCAGCCGTTCAATCTGCGCGGAGCAGCTTTTTCGTAGATGGCTTTGTCCATATCCGTGAAAACATCGAAAATCACCTTCTTAACACTGGTTTGCTTTTTCAGAAAATCTTTCACTGTCTCTACGGCGATCTCTGCCGCTAATGCGTTTGGGAAACGGAACTCCCCGGTGGAAATACAGCAGAACGCCACGCTTTCCAGCCCGTTTTCTGCTGCCAACGCCAAACAGGAATGATAGCAGGAGGCCAGAAGTTTCCTGTCCCTCTCCGTCACTTGCCTGTTGATAATCGGGCCGACTGTATGCAGGATATACCGGCAGGGCAGATTAAATGCCGACGTGATTTTCGCCTATCCGGTCGGTTCCGGATAGCCCTGCCGCTCCATCAATTCCTCGCAGGCAATGCGCAGTTCGATGCCCGCATAGGTATGAATGGCATTGTCGATGCAGCGGTGGTTCGGAATATAGCAGCCGGTCATGCCGGCGTTTGCCGCATTGACAATGGCGTCGCACTTAAGTGTGGTAATATCGCCCTGCCAGAGGTAGAGCCCCGGTTGGATAGGCGTCAGGTCAACAATATCAGTAATCCCTTTTGCGGCGGTTTCGCCTTGCAGATACGCGTCCTGCACTTGAAGGAAATCAGCGCTGATACGTACGCATGGAGTGAAAAGGCCAGAGAAGAAAAGAAGAAATGCGACCGCGAGATCATCTCACTGGAGGAATTCCAGCAGTGGCTTCGCGACTCCAAAATATAAAATTACGCTGCCGGCAAGCTGCCGGCAGCGTATTCTTTGTCTATAGCGGAGCAGAATTCAGTCCTTTTACGCAAACGCTTTCAGCAGGTCGGAAAGCTTTTGCAAACGGAAATCCGCAAGCAAAAATTTGCTGCGGGTCCGATGCCAGCGGCGTAGAAGCCGCCGGCCTTTGCAGCCTGTATGCCAGCTTCGGCGTCCTCCACGACGAGCGCATCCTCCGGCTTTACGCCAAGGAGCTTTGCCGCCAATAAGAACACCTCCGGGTCTGGCTTGGAGTGGGTGATCTGTGTTCCGTCGGCAACTGCATCGAAAAAGCTGCCAAGCCCAATGCGCTCCAGGATCAGCGGAGCATTCTTGCTGGACGAACCCACGGCCAGTTTATGACCGTCCGCGCGCAGCTTCAGCAGTGTACTGCGCACATCTTCGTCCAGATCGGCTGGTGTCATAGTTTGCAGATAGCCGCGATAAATTGCATTCTTCTCCTCTGCAAACGACTTCTTTTGCTCCGCAGTGTAAGCGTCTTTCTTCTCACCCAAGACAATGTCAAGACTCTCCATACGGCTGACACCGCGCAGCCGGTCATTGACAGACGCATCAAACGGAAGATCAAGTTTCTTTACCAGCGCAGCCCACGCCGCAAAATGGAATTTGTCAGTATGGCAAAGCACACCATCCAAATCAAAAATATATGCAGTAAATCTTCTCATAATTTTAGCAAATGCTGGAGCTGAATCAGCTCCGGCACGTCCTTTCAGAATTGTTTTCATATCCGCTTCGGATAAAAACCGGGATCTTTCCGTCGCAGTCCGTACAAATCATCTGCTTGCCTTGGTACGGTTTTCGATCAAAGAATCCAATCCATTCACCATCTGGCAAGTAGACTTGTCTGGTGTTTGCGTTTTCCTCCAGAAGCGGCGCAACAAGCAGTGCATCGCCAAGCATATACTCATCCTCGCAGGCAAGTGCAGCTTCATCTTCGGGCCAGAGGAAGGACAGCGGCCGCATCATCGGCATATTGCCAGCCACACACGCCTGCGCAGTCTCCCAAAGATACGGGCGCAGCCGCTCCCGCAGCTTGTGCCAGAAGCGCATCTCATCGACAAATTCAGGCGCATTGTAGGCAGCAGCCAGATTCCACGGGCTGCGTTCGTTGTTGCCCTCACCGCCCGGCATCAGCTCCTTGAACTGCCCGCCGTCCGGCTCGGAATGCCATTGCATGATTGGGCAGAAGCAGGCCATCTGTGTTGCGCGGCGATAGAGGTCCAGCGTCGGAAGCGGGCCAGCAAACCCGGCAATGTCAAAGCCCCAGAACAGAATACCGGATGCCGCGGCTGATAGTCCGGCGTGAAGCTGGCTTCGCAGTTCTGCGTTCTGTGATTGCTGATCGCCGCCCCAGTGCATCGGGACAGTGTGCTGCCCGGAAAATCCAGCTCTGCTGAACAAAACCCGCTGCGAACCGATAAAATCGCGGTATGCGCAGGTATAGTCCCGTGCGTAGCGATTCTTTCCGGATTTCCCGTCGCTGCCATCCATAAAGCGCACGTCCGGGCGATAGATGAACTCGCCGCCATCGGTTTTGAAGCCGTCTACGCCCATGTCGAGAAGATATTGACGTTTTGAGAACCACGTCCGAACGGTTTCCGGGTTAGTATAATCCGGGATCATGGAACCGGAAAACCAATGTCCGTCGGGGATGGTATAGGGTGTTCCGTCTGCGAGATGGACGCATAAGCCGCGCCGCACAGCATCCTCGCGGTCAAGCGTGTTCTGTACGTTCAGAATCTCGTCGGGTCCCTGCTTTTTGTAGACGGGGATCTGCCAGAGGACAAGATGCAGCCCGGCTTTGTGCAGCGCATCCACCATGCCTTTGGGGTCTGGCCATGGGGAACCCGAAAAATCGAAATCGTCATATTGGAGCGCAGCTCCGTCTGGTTTCGGTTGGTATTTCGCCTCGTTCCAGATATAAAACGTCGCTTCGTCGCTCCATGCCTCCAGCACCAGAATGCTTGCCGGGAAATCGTGCTTTTTCAGGTTCTCGATCTGCTGCTCCGCGTCCTTTTGGCAATTCCAGCGATTTGCAGAGATCCACACGCCAAACGCCCATTTAGGCGGCAGAACAGCCTTTCCTAACAGCTCCATATATGCGCTGACAATTTGCGCCGGTTCACCGGAAAAGGCCACAACGGGGGCAGATTCCGGCAGATCGATCGTCACAGAGTTCTCGTCAAAATGGAATGTTGTAGTTTCACAGGTATCAACATACAGACCGAATCCGCTGTCTGTCCAGAAGAACGGAGCCGGGCAATATGTTTTTTCACCTTGGAAGCAGAACTTTTCTTCCACCTGATTGACAACGACACGCCCTTTTTGATTCAGCGCGTCATATTTCTCGCCCATTCCGTATGCGCCTCGATAGGACAGGCTTACCGTCAGGACTGCGCCGTGACGCACAAGCTGCACATCGGTGCGCGGGCAGGATATATGTGCCGTGAATGCAGAACTTTCAAATCTTTGCATGGTTTACCCCTTGATACCACCGGCCATCATGCCGTTCTGGAAATACTTCTGCGCGAAGCAATAAATGAGAATAATCGGGATCATGGAAATCAGGCTGCCCGCCATCAGGACGTTATACTCCGTTGCGAACTGACCGTTCAGTGTCGAAAGGGCAATCGGAAGCGTCATTTTCGTCTTGTCTGTCAGCATAAGCAGCGGCCAGAGATAGTCATTCCAAGATTCCATGAACGTCGTAATCGACAAGGTCGCAAGCGTCGGCGCACAAAGCGGCAGTGCAACCTTAAAGTAAACCGTAAAGGTTGAAGCGCCGTCGATGCTGGCTGCATCCAGATAGTCGTTCGGGATCGTCCGCATTTGCTGAACGAGCAGGAACACGGCAAACGGCCGGAAAATAGACGGCAGAATGACGCTGGCATAGCTGTTAATCAATGACATTTTATTCATGACGACAAACAGTGGAATGATTGTGACCTGCGTTGGGATCATCATTGTTGCCAGAAACACCTTGAGCAGCAGATCAGCCTTTGGAAACTTGAGCTTTGCAAAAGCAAAAGCCGCCATAGATGCCGAGATCAACGTAATGAACGTGTAGGTCACGGAGATAAATAAGCTGTTCCCGATGGTGCTGAAGAACGGAAACTTTGAAAACACCTTCACATAGGAGGCGACCGTCGGTTCTTTTGGGATCCATTCGATCGGAATACTCATAAGCGCGCCGCGCGCCTTGAGTGACGTGCTGACCATCCAGAGGAATGGAATGATCGCCAGAATTGCAATCAGAATGCCGACAACGTAATAGGCTACTGTGCCGATTTTTTTCTTATGCGTCATAATTCACCCACCGTTTCTGTCCGCGCATCTGAATTGCTGTGCAAACCATGATAATCAGGAACAAAATCCAAGAGAACGCTGAAGCGTAACCCATCTTGAAATAGCGGAAGCCGTACTTATAAATACGTTCTACCATAACCTGAGTTGCCCCGTTCGGGCCGCCGTCCGTCATGATCATGATCTGCGGAAAAAGCTGGAACGAGTTGATCAGGCTGACGATCAGAACGTAGAAAATCGCTGGTGTGAGAAGCGGCAGCGTGATTTTCCAGAAGCGCGTCCAAGCGCCTGCGCCATCAATTTCTGCGGCTTCATAATAGGTGCGGTTGATACCAACCATACCGGACAGAAGAATCAGGCCAAAGAAGCCCATGTCTTTCCATACGGACACCAACACGATTGCGGGCATCGCCCATTTTTCGTCTAGCAGCCAGCCGGGGCCCTCAATTCCAAAGAAAGCAAGGATGTTGTTCATAGCACCGTACTGCGGGGCCAGAATGCTTTTCCAGATCAAAGATGCCGCAACCCAGGAGGTCAGGACCGGAATATAGTACAGTACACGGAACACACCGACGCCGCGCCGCTGCTGCGACAGAAGCGATGCAACAGCCAGTGATACGGCCATCATAAGCGGCAGATACAAAACGATATAGGTCAGTGTGTTTTTTAGGACCTTCCAAAATTCCTGACTTGTCAGAATCGCCTTGTAATTATCAAGGCCGATAAAATGCTTCTGCATGAAATCATCCGCAAACAGTCGGTCAAGACCATTCCAGTCTGTCAGGCTGATGAAGATAGAAACGACCATCGGTGCCAGATAAAAGATTGCCAGACCGATGAGACTGGGAAGCAAAAACGGCGACGCTCGCAGCAGACCCTCTCCACCCGGCTTTTTCAGCCGAGGCCCAGTTTTACTTGTTTTCATCTGTCTGCCTCCTTTATCTTTACAATTGCGTCTGCGGCCTTCAGCGGATCTTTTGTCCCAATCCTTCGGTTTGAAACAGAAATACATCCAGTATTCCTGCATATTTCAAATCTCGGCTTGGAACAAAATCTTCCGCCGAATGCACTTGTCGAATTGTACGGCTTTGCCCTAAAAAGGCGGGCGCATAAGCGCCCGCCAAGAAAGTTGTTAGCCAAGGGTAATCTGTGCTTCGCAGTCAGCCTGTGCCGCGTTCAGAGCATCGGTGACAGTCATGGTGCCGTCAGCCGCTGCGGAGAGATACTGACCGATAATGTCGCTCATGAGGGCATAGTCCTCAATGACAGGCGGCATGACCAGATAATCAAGGCTCTCGAAAACAGCCTTGCGGTTGTCAGGAGGCGTGATCTCCAGATAGCTGGACAGAGCGTTCAAATCCTTGAGTGCAGGCAGATCCCAGCCAGCCGCGAGACGAATATCAGCGGATTCGGTGCTGGAGGTAAGCCATGCCAGCCACTCGGCAACTTCTTCCGGGTGCTCGGTTTCGGGGTTCATAACAACGCAGTTGGAGAAGAAGTGGGTAGCTTTCTGCGTGCTGCCCGGCTCAACAGCGATGTCCCATGCGAAATCGCAGTTTTCCGTAAAGGTCTGGAATGCCCAGATGCCGGTGGGGATCATGCCGAGACGACCGCTCATGAACATATCCCAGTCGCCCATGCCGCCCTGCTGGACGGAGTTCGGCTGCACGTTGCTGACCAGAACGCGGTCAACAAGCGTCTGCGCTGCCTTGATGTTTTCTTCGGAGTTGATCGTGAACTGCGTCTTATCCTCGTTCAGCAGGCTGCCGCCGTACTGTGCAACGACCTTGAAGAACTCGTTGTAGGTGATCGGCTGCCAGATACCGAAAATATCGTCACCCAGTGCGCGGATCTTTTCAGCAGCATTCTGAACATCATCCTGCGTCCAATCATCCGTCGGATATGTAACGCCAGCCTGATCGAACAGGTCCTTGTTGTAAATCAGGACAACATTGGAGAAGCTCTCAGGCAAGCCGTACTGCTTGCCATTCACATTGAATGCGCCGAGGGCGGTTTCGTTCAGACCGGAAAGGTCCTGACCAGTGATCTCTGCAAGCAGGCCTTTGTTTGCATAGGCTGCGAAGTTCTCGATGTTCAGCTCGTAGCAGTCAGGAGCAGTGCCGCCAGCAACACGGGTCTGCATCTGCGTGAAATAATCATCGTAGCCGATTGTTTCAACTTCGATCTTGATGTTCTCATGGGTGGCTTCAAAGGCTTCGACCATTTTCTGAAGCGTTTCCTCATTGCCGCCAGACGAATTGAAGTTGCAATAGGTGATCGTCACGGGCTCTGCCGGGGTTTGGGCTGCGGGTTCATCCGTCTTTGCCGGTTCCTCAGTCTGCTGAGTATCAGCGGGGGTAGTCTGTTCGCTGTCGTTCGATTTGTGTGTCAGTGGCTGCGGGTGCGCAAGCTGCAAACACCATCAGCATGGCAAGAACCAGTGCAATCAGCGAAAAAATCCGGGTCTTTTTCATTGTTGTTCCTCCTGTAATGTTGATTTTTTCGCCCTTCTCGCTTAGAATATAGAGTACGGGAAGGACTTTCGCCGAGTTTCTTTCCCACGGCCTGTATCGTCTCGTCAAAGTAGATGCAGGCCTTTGCTTTTTTACGCCTTGCGGCGTGAAAGACAATTAAATAGTGCGGACGGACTCGCGCTCCACAAGCTGGAGCGGCAAAATTTCCTCCTGTTTTGTAAGCGCTGGATCTTCAATGTGCTTGAGCAACAGCTCAACAGCTTTCTGGCCTTTCAGCGAAATCTGCTGGCGGACAGTTGTAAGCCCCGGTGTCAGATATTGTGAAACTTCCAGATCATCAAAGCCAATCACAGAGTAATCCTCCGGCACATGCAAGCCTTCTTCATATAGCCCACGGATGGCACCGATCGCCAGAATATCAGCCGCGCAGACGATTGCCGTCGTTGGGAGCTTTTTGGAAACGAGTTCTTTTGCAAGGGAGATACCGCTGCGGTAATCGATTTGACCTTCAAAAATGTTTTGTTCCTGATACGGAACGCCATATTCCTCTAATGCCTGCTGGAATCCAAGCAGGCGTTTTTTTCATAACGCCGTTTTCCTTGATCTGGCCGCAGAAGAACGCAATTTCCCGATGCCCGCGTGACAGGACGTGCTTTGCGGCAAGATAGCTGCCGTAAGCATCATCGATTCGGATGGAGTGATAATAGTGGTCGCCGCAGTAGCTGTCGATCAGGACGATCGGAATCTGCGTTTTTTCATCTGCTGGTAAAATTCGTCCGGATACATACCGATTACAATGATTCCATCCAGATTCCGCTTCTTGGCCAGCGTCAGATAGCTTTCATTTGCGTCCGTTGCAGAAATCAGAATATGATAGCCGCTCAGACGCGCGTAATATTCAATGCTGCCGAGAATTTCACTGTAAAAACTGTTCTGGAACATCAGCCGCTCACCGGGCTCCGTCTGCGGAACAACGACGCCAATGAGTTTGGAATCCCGCATCGTCAAGCCACGCGCGTTCAAATCAGGTACATAATCCAGTTTTTTGATTGCTTCCATGACACGGGCTTTTGTTTCTTCAGAAATCGAACGTTTCCCATTCAAGATATACGATACTGTAGCCGATGAAACGCCAGCCTCCTGTGCTACATCCTTGAGCGTCGCGCGTGCCATATCTTCACCTCAGTTCGGTTAACCGCTTAAATCATTTTTCTATTCAAACTATAGCGAATCTTGTCACGTCTGTCAATACCATTTTTGATTTTCTCTAAATTCTCCTTGACAAGACCATGAATTTTGTTATATTTAACAGGAACGCATATTTAAGCGATTAACCAATTTTGAACTGAGGGATGCGTATGGAACGTTATTTACCAACCGGAAACGAAATGATTTCGCTGCCAAAGCTGAATGAGCAGACTGCGGCAATCGAGGATTTGACTTTTCTCTCCATGCAGCAGCGCGGCATGATCGAGCTTTGCGGAACGGAAAATGTGCCGCTGATGCAGCCGTTTATCCAGATCGATCAGGAAGAACTGGCGCTTACTGGTCTGCAATGGTCGCGGGAACACTTCTGGATTCCGTCCGGTCATAAGGAAACCAAACAGGCCACGGTCAAATTCACCGTATTGACGCCGGTTGGAGAGCGCGGGTTTGCGATGCGCTTGTCTGTCACAGCGCGAACAGATTGCCGCTTAAAACTTGGTGCGCGCGGTCTATGGAGTAAAAGTGTTCATTGCGTCAACGAGGATAAAGAACTGACCGGTCAGGCGTACATTTATGAGAGCGCGTGGAACAGCAGCTTTATCATGGATTACCGCGTCGGTTTCCCGGTATTCGCGCTTGCGCCTATGACAGATCGTGCAAGCCAAAGCGAATGGACGCAGACAGAAAACGGCATTTCCTATCAGATCTTCTGTGCGCTTGACGCCAAAGCCGGGCAGGAAGAAGCTTTTACGATTTTCTGGGGTCTTGGCTTTGAAGAAGTCGCCGCTGCGACCAGCGCGAAGGAGCAGCTTCGCCGTGGGTGGAATTGGCTGTATCGGAAAACAGCAGACTGGCTGGACAAGCGCACCGTGCAGCTTCCGACACCGGAGCTGACGGAGGTTTACAACGTCAATCAGTTCTTCTGCCTGTTTTATGCGACCGGCCGGACATTCGATACCGAGGAACTGGTCTGTGCAACAAGCCGCTCCACACGCTACTATGTCAGCGCCGCTTATTGGGATAGAGATTCACTTCTGTGGGCGTTCCCGACAATCCTGCGTGCGGACGCTGCGCTTGCAAAAGAAGTGCTGACCTATGTTTTCACCCGCCAGCGGCAGAACATCGGCGTACATTCCCGTTTTATCGACGGAACCATGCTGGAACCAGGGTTTGAGCTAGATGAGCTGGTCGCGCCGGTTCTGGCGCTCCAGGCGTACCTTTCCGAAACGCACGATGAAGCATTTTTGCAGGAACGCTTTGTACAGGATGGTCTTTCGCTGATTTTGGCGCGCCTACGGGAAGCGCGTCACCCGGATACTGCGCTTTATGAAACGTTCTTGCAGCCAACGGATGATGAGATCGTGCATCCGTACCTGACGTATGACAACGTGCTTGTCTGGCGTGCGTTGCAGTTGCTGGCAGACTGGCGGCCGGCACAGCGCGGATCGCTGCTTGCGGAAGCAGACGCTGTGCGCGCGGCGATTTTCACGCATTGCGTCAAAAAGGATACAGACGGACAGCCGTATTTTGCATGGTCGGTCGATCTGGTCGGGCATCACGATGTCTATGATGAGCCGCCCGGAAGTTTGCAGCTCTTGCCGTATTACGGCTTCTGCGAAAGGACGGATGTGATCTGGCAAAATACTGTTCGCATGATCCGCTCGGCAGATTATAAATTCAGCTTTGCCGGGAAGCCCATTGCAGAGATCGGCTGCCCGCACGCGCCCTGGCCTTGGGTATTGAGCTTGTGCAACAGCCTTCTTTGTGGTCATGCGGAGCAGGCGCTGCGCGAACTGACAATCATGCCGATGGATAATGGGATTGCCTGTGAGAGCGTTGACGCGGACACCGGCGAGTGTACGACCGGCAGTGCATTTGCCACCTGTGCAGGCTTCCTGTGTCATGCGCTGCTGACGGCTTGTAAGGAGGGGTCATCATGCGGAACGATTTGAAACTGCTGCCTTGGGAGATTTGCTCTGAGGCAGCCGGCTGGAATGACGATTTTTAGAGAGCGTCTTTTTTCTTGGAAACGGGCGTATGGGTGTTCGAGGGTATTTGCCTTTTGAACCGGATTCGCGTCCGACGCAGCAGGGACTGTTTCTTGCGGGAATTTTCGGAGAAATCAAGGATGGAATCACCGACTTTGTGAATCTTCCGTCCCCAATCTGCGAAACACTGCTTTTGAATGGTGCGACCGCCGTGCTCGCTTCCTCGATTCATCGGACACTTGATCTGAAATCAGCCAGCTTCCATGCAGATTTTACGCTGGCAGCCGGAGATACGCGCGCGGACGTGCGATACACACGCTTTTTCCCGAAAGAACTGCCTGCGCTTTTGATGCAGCGGTTTGAAATTCATGTTCAAAGTGATGTGGAGCTTGAACTGCGCAGCGGCATCAATCTTTCAAGCTGCAACAGCCCGATCCCGGATGACCAAGTAAAGGAAAATACGGAGCTGGTGCAGCTCGCCCCACTGCAATTTGTGACGGACAATGGCAGCCTGTTCTCCTGCACGTTTGAAACTATCGGAACAGGCTTACGCATTGAGCAGGAAGTCCAATTCCATGCACCGGAATTTACGCAGGGAATCGTGCAGAACAGCGGTGCAGAAGTCACCTGTCCGCTGACCGCTCATGCAGCTGCCGGACAGACGTTGGTAGTCGAAAAACTGGTCTGCATCCGTACAAGCCGTGATGCGGATGAGCGCATTGCGGCTGCTCCGGGTGATTGGAGTTTCCGCGCACTTTGGGACGCGCATACTGTCGCGTGGTTGCACACATGGCAGGATTGCGGCAGAACACTTCCCGATGAAGAGCTGCAAATCGGTCTGCGCTATTCGATGTTTCAGCTTATGGCAAGCTGCGCCGCACATGATCCGACCGTTTCCATCGGCGCAAGAGGTTTGACCCATGCACGGTATAAGGGCTGTTACTTCTGGGATACAGACCTGTTTATGCTCCCGTTCTTCCTGAAGAATGATAAAACAGCCGCAAAAAATCTGTGCCTGTACCGTGCAAATGCGTTGGACGCGGCCAGAGATCATGCAAAAAAGATGAACGCTGCCGGAGCGCGGTATCCTTGGATGGCGGCGCTCGATGGCAGCGAACAGTGCGAAACATGGGACATTGGGTGCAGCGAGGTTCACATCACGGCGGACGTAGCCTATGCTTTGGGTGAATACTGCCGTGAAACCGGGGATGTAGAATTTTATCTGCATAAGGCCGCACCCGTATTCATTGAAACCGCCCGCTTCTGGGCCAGCCGATACACATGGAACCGTGCGCACACACAGGCGGATCTGATGTTCTGCAAGGGACCTGATGAATACTGCGGTATCACGCGCAACAACCTTTTCACAAACGTCATGGTGCAGCATAATCTGGAGCTTGCCATAGATGCGGCGAAGGCGCTTCAAGGCAAGTCCGCGTATCAGAATCTCGGCATGTCGGAAGAAGAAACTGCATCGTGGCAGGCGCTTCATGATGCAATTCCTTGGCCGCACGACCCAGACAGCGGGCATCTTGCGCAGGACGAGACGTTCCATCTGCTGGAACCGGTGGATATTGCAGCACTAAAGCCAGATCTTGGCGCAAGCTATCATCATGTTTGCTTCGACCGCTTACAGCGATATAAAGTTGTGAAGCAGGCCGACGTGCTGCTTCTCATGACACGTCTGCCGGAGCTTTTCACAAAGGAAGAAAAAATGCAGGCATGGAATGATTTTGAACCGCTCTGTCTGCACGACTCTACGCTGAGTTTTGCCAGTCATGCACTCTTTGCGCTGCAAAACGGGCTGCGCGAAAAAGGAATCGAGTATCTGCGCAAGGCGCTGCTGCTCGATCTGCGCGACCTGATGCACAACACCGGCAAAGAGGGATTGCATCTGGCCGGCATGGGCGAGGGCTGGCAGGCGGCGTGTCTCTTGTGATTTCTTCCTGTTCTTTGTTTACAGCGGCGCAGAATCTGCGCCGCTGTAATATATTCAGAACAGGCCTTCTTTTTTCAGCGCCAACTACATAAGCACGCATAGAAAACGCCTTTAGAAGCGTTCAACCTTAATTCGTCGCAAAAAGTGTGACTATCAGTCTAAATTTCGTTGTATTTTTGTAGTTCTATGCTATACTATCCTTGAATTATAAGGATGGAGGTGCATATATGTACCGAATTGCCATAGAAAAGCTATTAAAATGGAAGCAAAGCAAGCGCCGGAAGCCTTTGATTATTGAAGGCGCTCGGCAGGTCGGTAAGACTTGGCTGATGAAGGAGTTTGGCAGACAG